>Ga0233450_10002276_pt1 | contig 19039 bp, 19 predicted proteins | sample 011ome_30_FD_189956 | JGI IMG/M metagenome (GOLD analysis project Ga0233450, IMG submission 189956) | Coastal salt marsh microbial communities from the Groves Creek Marsh, Skidaway Island, Georgia - 011501CT (spades assembly) | ecosystem: Environmental > Aquatic > Marine > Intertidal zone >... | reverse complement strand
AATCGATCAGGATTTTTATCGATAAATGTATTCATCTTAAGAGATCCAATAAGATCCGCGCAAAGTGCAACAACATTTGGGTTAGTTCGTCCAAGTTCTGCTAATCCAGCACCAAAACCACTTCTTGTATCTTTTTTTTCTGTGTATGTATATTTTTTCATTTTAAGTGATTTAGTAGTCTCCAATTGTTTCTTTGTTTTGAGATAGAGCAGAAGCTAATTGTTCATCATTAGGTGCTTTTCCATGCCAAGCATGAGTGTGCATCATGAAGTCAACTCCATTACCCATCATGGTTTTGAGTAAAACACAAACAGGTTTACCTTTACCAGACAGTTTTTTAGCTTTTTCCATTCCAGTAATTATTTCATTAATATCGTTTCCATTATCGATTTCAACAACCAGCCAATCAAATGCCTCAAACTTACTTTTTAAACTACCCATTGCTAGAACATCATCTGTTGAACCATCAATTTGTTTCCCATTCAAATCTACAGTTGCAATTAGATTATCAATTTTTCTTGCAGATGCATACATAATTGCCTCCCAATTTTGACCCTCTTGAAGTTCACCATCACCAAGTAAAGAAAAAATAAGATTCTCATCTTTATTGATTTTCTTAGCTTCTGCAGCTCCAATTGCTACAGAAAGACCTTGGCCTAACGAACCTGATGCAATTCTAACACCTGGTAGACCTTCATGGGTAGTTGGATGGCCCTGTAATCTTGAATTTAATAATCTAAAGGTATTGAGTTCTTCAACTGGAAAGTATCCGGTTCTGGCTAGAACACTGTAGAATACTGGAGAAATGTGGCCATTTGATAAAAAGAAAAGATCTTCATCAATTCCATTCATATCAAATCCAGGTTTTCTTTTCATGATTTTAGTGTAAAGAGCAACAAAGAATTCTGTACAACCTAAGGAACCTCCAGGATGTCCAGAATTGACCTTGTGAACCATTCTTAAAATGTCTCTTCTAACTTGAACTATCAGTTCATTTAGCGTGTAATTCATGGTTAATTTTTATAAATTAAATTTAAATATATACACAACTAATACAAACAAAATAAAATATTTAAATACATTTTTAATTAACAATTTTTAATAAATAATTTTAATAACTCGTTATGACTATCTTTGAATAATTTTTTATGAAATTCACTCTTGAACATAAGGATCCGGAAACTAAAGCAAGAGCTTGTTCAATTCAAACTGATCATGGAATTATACAAACACCAATTTTTATGCCTGTAGGAACTGCAGCCTCTGTCAAAGGTGTTGATCAAAGGACTCTAAAAAATGAAATAAATCCTGATATAATTTTAGCTAATAATTATCATTTGTATTTAAGACCAGGTCCTGAAATTATTTCAAACGCAGGTGGAATTCACAAGTTTATGAATTGGAATGCACCCATATTAACTGATAGTGGTGGATATCAAGTTTATTCTTTGTCTGCTAACAGAAAAATTAAAGAAGAAGGAGTTAAGTTTAAATCTCATATTGATGGTTCATATCATTTTTTCAGTCCAGAAAAGGCTATTGAAATTCAACAATCAATAGGTGCTGACATAATAATGGCCTTTGATGAGTGTACACCATATCCGTGTGACTATAATTATGCAAAAAGATCTATGCATATGACTCACAGATGGCTCAAAAGATGTTTTAAACAATTCAATAACACAAAACCTTTATACAATTATTCTCAGACTCTTTTTCCAATTGTTCAAGGGAGTGTGTATAAGGATTTGAGATTACAATCAGCTGAATTTATTTCAGAATCTAATGCTTTCGGTAATGCAATTGGAGGCTTATCAGTTGGTGAGCCAGCAGAAGAAATGTATGCAATGACTGAAGTTGTTTGTAATGTATTGCCGTTTGAAAAACCAAGATATTTGATGGGTGTTGGCACTCCAATTAATCTGTTGGAAAATATTTCTTTAGGTGTAGATATGTTTGATTGTGTAATGCCAACAAGAAACGCTAGAAATGGAATGCTATTTACATCTAAAGGTAAAATAAATATTAAAAACGAAAAGTGGAAAAGTGATTTTAGTGCTATTGATAGTGATAACCATTCTTATGTTGATACATATTATTCTAAAGCTTATTTGAGACATCTATTTACAGTAAAAGAATCTGTTGGAAGACAAATTGCAACTATTCATAACTTAGCATTTTATATGTGGCTAGTTAGAGAAGCAAGAAAACATATAATTTCTGGAGATTTTTTGAGTTGGAAGAACAAAATGGTTAAACAAATGAATAATAAGTTATAAAATTGAAAATTCTAGATAAATACATAATTAGCAAATATTTAGTCACTTTTTTTGTGATGCTATTGTTATTTATTCCAATTGGTATTTTAGTAGATCTTTCTGAAAAAATTGATAAATTAAAAGAATACGACGTTCCTTTAAATGAAATTTTTGAATATTATACAAGTTTTGTTTGGTACTTTGGAAATACTTTATATCCAATTTTTGTTTTTTTAGCCGTTATATGGTTTACATCAAAAATTGCTAATAACACAGAAATCGTTGCAATATTAAGCTCAGGAATTTCTTTTAACCGATTTTTGAAACCTTATGTAATTGCAGCATCAATTATTTGTTCATTTGCTCTATTTTCTGGAATGTTTATAGTTCCTGAAAAAAATAAAAAGTACAATGAGTTTCAATATAAATATTTAAAGAAGAATAAGAAATCTAGAGAAACTTCAAAAGTATATAAACAAGTTAATGAAAGTGATTTTGTTTATGTAAGTAGCTATAATCCTACAAGACAAATGGCATATGATTTTTCTTATGAACATTTTTTTGAGGGTTCATTAAATTATAAAATAACAGCAAGAAACATAAGGTGGATTGAGGAGGAAAATGTATACAGATTAACTGACTATTTTAAAAGAAGTTTTATAGATAGTATTCAAGTAATTGAATCCAAAAGAATTAAAGACACAATTTTCTCTTTTAAAATCAATGAACTTACTAGTTTGAATTATATGGCTCAAACTCAAAATTATTTTGAACTCAATGATTTTATTGAAAAAGAAACGGAGAGTGGATCTCCTCTACTTAATGAACATTTGTTAGTCAGACATAAAAGATGGAGTGTACCATTTTCAACATTAATTTTAACTCTTTTAGCTGTTTCTGTTTCATCATTTAAAAGAAGAGAGGGTATGGGTATTAATTTAGCTTTTGGAATAATAACAGCATTTACTTTTGTTTTTTTTGATAAATTTTTTGCTGTCATGGTTAGTAAATCAAATTTATCTCCAATGTTGGGTGCATGGATTCCAAATTTTATTTTTCTTTTATTGGCAATATACTTTTTAAATAATGCAAAAAAATAAATTAAAAAGTCTCATCCATTTTCATTTTATAGTATTAATTTTTGGATTTACTGCGATCTTAGGCTCTTTAATTTCAATTGATTCTATATCTCTGGTATGGTATAGAATGGCAATTGCTTTTTTAATTTTATTTTTTATTTCAATTCTTTTAAAAAAGAATATTTTACTCAATAGATTTCTCGTTTTGAAAATGATTTTTGCGGGCATTTTAATAGCCTTGCATTGGATAACATTTTTTAAAGCAATTAAACTGTCCAATGTTTCTGTAACTCTTTCAGTGCTTTCTTTGGGAGCTTTTTTAACATCTTTTTTAGAACCATTACTTTATAAAAGAAAAATAATTAAATATGAAGTGATATTAGGTATTTTAGTAGTGATTGGAATGAGTTTAATTTTCAAATCCCAATATCATTTTTATGAAGGAATTATATATGCTTTTATTTCAGTAATCTTGAGTGTTGTTTTTGCTTTGTTAAACGGTAAATTAATCTCAAAATCATCAGCTTTAGTAATTTCTTTATATGAACTATTCGGAGGTGTGATTTTAATTTCACTAATTCTTTTATTTCAAGGTAAATTTCAAACAAACTTTTTCGAAATATCAACTTCAGATGCAATATGGCTAATTATCTTAGGCACTATTTGTACAGCTTATGCTTATGTTATCTCAGTTGATGTTTTAAAACATTTGACACCTTATTCTACGATGATTTCAATAAACATGGAACCCATATATGGAATAATTTTAGCGATCATTATTTTAAATGAAAATAAATACTTGTCAATTGATTTTTACATTGGTTTTGCATTTATTTTTATCTCTATTATTTTAAATGGATATTATAAGCTTAATAACAAATAATTAAATATTTTTTTTGCTAATTATTTATATATTTGATTACATTTTTTTCTATGGAATATTTAGATTTTGAAATTCCTTTAAAGGAACTACAAGAACAACTTAACGAATGTAGATTAATTGGAGATAAAAGTGAAGTTGATGTTTCAGAAACTTGTGAAAAACTTTTAAAAAAAATAGAATCTACAAAAAAAGAAATTTATAAAAATATTACTCCATGGCAAAGAGTTCAGCTTTCTAGGCATCCCTCAAGACCCTATACTTTAGATTATATAAATGCTTTAACAAGCGGCTCTTTTTTAGAACTGCATGGTGATAGAAACATTAGTGATGACAAGGCAATGATTGGAGGCTTTGGTAAAATAGATGATCAATCTTTTTTATTTATTGGACAACAAAAGGGTTTTAATACCAAAACAAGACAGTATAGAAATTTTGGAATGGCTAATCCAGAGGGATACAGAAAAGCTTTGAGATTAATGAAATCTGCTGAAAAATTTAATATTCCTATAGTTACTTTAATTGATACGCCAGGTGCTTTTCCAGGATTAGAGGCCGAAGAAAGGGGACAAGGAGAAGCTATTGCAAGAAATATTTTTGAAATGTTTAATCTAAAAACCCAGATAATTTCAATTGTAATTGGCGAGGGCGCCTCTGGTGGTGCACTAGGAATTGCTATTGGTGATCATGTTATGATGCTTGAAAATACATGGTATTCAGTTATTTCACCTGAATCATGTTCCTCAATTTTATGGAGAAGTTGGGATTATAAAGAGCAAGCTGCTGAATCTTTAAAATTAACCCCAACCGACATGAAAAAAAATCGTTTAATTGATAAAATTATAAACGAACCTTTGGGAGGAGCACATAGCGACAGAGATAAAACTTTTAAATCAGTCAAAAAAGCAATACTTAATTCATATTCTTTATTATCTCAAAAAAGTATTGAGGAATTACTAAACGAAAGAATGAATAAGTTTACTTCAATGGGTGTTTTTGATGATTGATTTATAGATATTAACATTTCAATCTCACTTATTAACAAAGATATGTTCGCTTTAAAATTACTTTAAATAGTAATTTAATTTCAAGTTTTATTTAGATTAGATGTATGGAAAAAATCAAACCTTCATTTGAAAGATCATTAAATTCTCCATTGGTAGTTCCAATTGAAAAAGGGAAGCTACCTCCTCAAGCTATTGATCTTGAAGAAGTTGTTTTGGGTGCAATGATGATTGACAAAAAGGGTGTAGATGCTGTAATCGATATACTACATCATGAAGCTTTTTATAAAGAGTCTCATCAGTATATTTTTCAAAGTATAGTTAAGTTATTTGAAAATACCGAGCCAATTGATTTACTAACAGTATCTGCTAAATTAAAATCTGATGGTAAACTTGAAAAAGCAGGAGGTGAGTATTATTTGGTTCAACTTACTCAAAAAGTCTCTTCCTCAGCTCATATTGAATATCATGCAAGAATTATTCTGCAAAAGTATATTCAAAGAAGTTTGATTAGAATTTCAACTGAAATTATTGAAGATTCCTACGACGAAACAAAAGATGTTTTTAATTTGTTGGATAAAGCCGAATCAAAACTATACGATGTTACTCAAGGAAATATTAAAAAATCAACTGAGACTGCACAAAGTCTAGTTATTCAAGCTAAGAAAAAAATAGAAGAAATTTCGAATAAAGATGGCTTAAGTGGTATACCCTCGGGGTTTACAGATTTAGATAAATTAACCTCAGGATGGCAACCCAGTGATTTGATTATAATTGCTGCAAGACCTGGTATGGGTAAAACTGCTTTAACATTGTCTATGGCAAGAAATATAGCAGTTGCTCAAAATATTCCTATTGCATTTTTTTCTCTCGAAATGTCATCTATTCAGTTGATTACAAGATTAATTTCATCAGAAACTGGATTATCTTCGGAAAAACTTAGAACAGGAAATCTAGAAAAATTTGAGTGGGAACAACTGAATGTGAAAGTTTCTGCCTTAGAAAATGCACCTCTTTACATTGATGATACTCCATCTTTATCAATATTTGATTTAAGAGCAAAAGCAAGAAGGTTATCATCTCAGCATGACATTAAGTTAATTGTAATTGATTATTTACAATTAATGACCGCAGGTGGATCAAATAAAAATGGGAATAGAGAACAAGAAATTTCAACTATTTCAAGAAACTTAAAGGCTTTAGCAAAAGAATTGGATGTGCCAGTTATAGCATTATCTCAATTGTCTAGGGCTGTTGAAACAAGAGGTGGTAGTAAAAGACCAATTCTTTCTGACTTAAGAGAATCTGGTGCCATTGAGCAAGATGCTGATATTGTATCATTTATTTATAGACCTGAATATTATAAGATCGATGAGTGGGATGATGAGGAGAGAACTCCCTCAGCGGGTCAAGCAGAGTTCATTGTAGCAAAACATAGAAATGGTGGTTTAAATAATATTAAACTTAAATTTATATCTAATCTTGGTAAATTCGATAATCTTGATAATTTTGAGACTCCTTTCGAGTATCAATCAAAAATAAACAAGGATAATTTGAGAGTTAATCCTGATCAAGCTTTTGAAAGTGGAGGCTATAGAGAAGACAATGAGGATATGCCGTTTTAGTACTATTTTACTTTCTTTACTATATCCGCAAATGCTTCCGCATTGTTCATTGCCAAATCAGCCAAAACTTTTCTGTTGATATCTATATTGTTTGCTTTTAATTTACCCATTAATTCTGAGTAAGTGAGTCCGTGTAATCTTGCACCTGCATTTATTCGGGTTATCCATAGTGCACGAAAAGTTCTTTTTTTGTTTTTTCTATCTCTGTAAGCGTATGTAAGACCTTTTTCTACTGCATTTTTTGCTACTGTCCATACATTTTTTCTTCTACCAAAATATCCTTTGGCTTGCTTTAAAATCTTTTTTCTTCTTTGTCTTGAAGCTACTGAATTTACTGATCTAGGCATTATATTTAATTTTTTGGATTAGGTGTCATAAATGAACTTTAAACCTTTTTCCTGGTTAAACGTATTTTAAACCGTTATTTCAAACGTAATTGTCTTTTTATATTATCACTATCACTGTCATCAACTAGGGTAGAGTGAGTTAATTTAAGCTTTCTTTTTTTAGATTTCTTAGTCAAAATATGACTTTTGAAAGCATGTTTTCTTTTTATTTTACCTGTTCCAGTAACTTTAAATCTTTTTTTAGCACTGGATTTAGTTTTCATTTTAGGCATAACTTATCAATTCTAATATTTTTATTTCTTTGGGGCCACAAACATAATCATTTTTTTTCCTTCCATAGTAGGTAATGACTCAACTTTTCCATATTCTTCTAATTCTTGAGCTAATTTTAACAATAAAATTTGGCCTTTATCTTTAAAAATTATCGATCTTCCCTTAAAAAAGACATATGCTTTTAATTTTGCTCCCTCCTTTAAAAATTTAATACCGTGTTTCTTTTTAAACTCATAATCATGCTCATCAGTATTGGGTCCAAATCTTATTTCTTTTACAACAACTTTAGTGGATTTTGCTTTTAAAACCTTTTCTCTTTTTTTCTGCTCATATAAGAATTTTTTATAATCTATAATTTTACATACTGGTGGAACTGCTTTTGGTGATATTTCAACCAAGTCTAGCTCTAATTCCTTTGCTTTATTTAAACCAATTTGTAAAGGATAAACACCTACATCAACGTTATCACCAACTAATCTAATTTCATTAGCTCTGATATCCTCATTTATTTTATGAGGGTTTTCTTTAATTACGCGAGCAGGTCTTCTGCTTCTTTTTCTTCTAATTGCTATAGCTTTATTTTTAAATTATTTAAAATCTTTAATTGTTTCTTTTGATTTTTTCAAAATGAATTTAATAAAATCATCTAATTTCATTTTTCCTAAATCTTCACCCCCATGAGCTCTTACAGAAAATATATCAGAATTAATTTCGTCGTCTCCTATGATCAACATATATGGAATTTTATTAATCTCTGATTCTCTAATTTTTTTTCCTACAGTTTCATTTCTTCCGTCTGTAGTGGCGCGAATTTCGTTATTTTCTAGTAATTCTGAAACTTTTTCACAGTATTTTTTGTGTTTTTCACCAACTGGAATTAAAGATACTTGATTTGTTGTTAACCATAACGGGAAATTTCCACCAGTATGCTCTATTAAAATTGCAATAAATCTTTCCATACTACCAAAAGGAGCTCTATGTATCATTACTGGTCTTTTTAGTTTGTTATTATTATCAACATAGTTAAGATTAAATCTTTCAGGAAGGTTGTAATCAACTTGAATAGTTCCCAGTTGCCACTGTCTTCCAAGAGCATCTTTAACCATAAAATCTAATTTTGGACCATAGAAAGCAGCTTCTCCATATTCAATATTATAGGTTAATCCTTTCTCTTTAGTTGCATTTATTATTGCATTTTCAGCTTGTTTCCAACTGTCGTCATTGCCAATATATTTTTCTTTATTGTTTTTGTCTCTTAAAGAAACTTGTGCTGTAAAATTGTCAAAACCTAATGATCCGAAAACGTATAAAACTAAATCAATTACATTTTTAAATTCTTCATTTAATTGATCTTCTGAACAAAAAATATGAGCATCATCTTGAGTAAATCCCCTAACTCTTGTTAATCCGTGTAGTTCACCACTTTGTTCGTATCTGTAAACTGTACCAAACTCAGCATATCTAACAGGCAATTCTTTATAGCTCCATTGTTTAGAATTATACATTTCGCAATGGTGGGGACAGTTCATGGGTTTCAATAAAAATTCTTCCCCATCAGCAGGAGTTGAAATTGGCTGAAAACTGTCTTCGCCATACTTTTGGTAATGACCAGATGTTGTATATAATTCCTTATTTCCAATGTGAGGAGATATTACTTGTTGGTAGCCAGCTTTTTTTTGAGCCTTTTTTAAAAAGGATTCTAACCTATCTCTAAGTTCTGCTCCCTTTGGCAGCCATAGTGGTAGTCCTTGACCAACTTTACTAGAAAATGTGAACAATTCAAGTTCTTTACCAAGTTTTCTATGATCTCTTTTTTTTGCTTCCTCAAGTAAATTTAAATATTCACTTAATTGTTTTTGCTTAGGGAAAGATATTCCATAAACTCTGGTAAGTTGAGTATTATTTTGGTCTGCTCTCCAATAAGCTCCTGCAACACTCATTAATTTTACAGCTTTTATTAATCCTGTATGTGGAATATGGCCTCCTTTACAGAGGTCAGTAAAATTATCATGATCACAAAATGTTATTTCTCCATCATTTAAACTCTCTATTAATTCAACTTTGTATTGGTTATTGTTTGTTTTATAATAGTTTAAAGCCTCACTTTTTGAAACAGATTTTAATTTAAACTCATGTTTTTCTCTAGCAATTTCTATCATCCTTTTCTCAATTTTTGGAAAATCTTTTTCAGACATTTGATTCTTTCCAAAATCAATATCGTAGTAAAAACCATTTGAGATTGCTGGTCCTATAGTTAACTTTATTTGATCATAAAATTCTTCTAAAACTTGAGCCAAAAGATGTGCAGATGAATGCCAAAAAGCTTCCTTTCCTTCCTTATCTTCCCAGGTGTAAAACCTCAATTCTCCATCTTCAGTTAATTCAGTAGAAGTTTCAATTTTTTTTCCATTAAATTCAGCAGACAAGATATTTCTAGCTAACCCATGACTTATCGTAGAGGCAATTTGGAATGGAGTTGATTTCGAATCAAAAGATTTTATTGCTCCATCTGGAAATTTGATTTTTATCATTTATTTGAAAAAACTTTTGACAAAGATACATTCATTGTTTTAGATAACAACTTAACTCTACTTTTTTTTAAAAATGGAATTCATTATGTTTCTCAATCCCTTCACTCCCTTGTATATAGCAAATAAACAAGTTACAATACTTAAAATAAAAACAAATAAAAACCAAGGATGTTCTTTATTGTTCAAAGATTGAAACATTAATGTTGGACCTAAAAACATAAAAAATATAGATTGAGCAATATTTTTTATACCGATTTTAAAGTAGTTTTTTTTCATTTGTCATTATTACTTATTGCTAACCTAACGCTTTTGTAAGTTTTTAATAGATCTTTAGCCTTAGCTTCATCAACACCTAGTTTGTTCATAACTATTTTAGTAGCTCTTTTAGAAAGTTTGTAATTGGTTAATTGCATGTCTATCATTTTATTACCCTCTACTTTTCCAATCATAATCATTGAAGTTGTAGAAATCATATTTAAGACCATTTTTTGAGCTGTACCGGCTTTCATCCTTGAGCTACCAGTAACAACCTCTGGTCCAACATTAACAACAACAGGAAATTTTGATAATTCTGAAAGAGGACTTCCAGGGTTACAAGTTATGCATCCAGTAGGAATTTTCTGAGAGTTACATTTTTCAATTGCACCAAGCACGTACGGTGTAGTTCCTGATGCTGCAATTCCAATAACAAAATCATTTTTATTTATATCATACTTTTTTAAATCTTTCCATCCCTGATGAAAATCATCTTCTGCATTTTCTATACTTTTTTTAATTGCCTTATCTCCACCTGCAATGATTCCTATAACTAAATTGTAATCAACCCCAAATGTAGGTGGACATTCTGAAGCATCTACTACACCTAATCGTCCACTTGTACCTGAACCAATATAAAATAGTCTCCCTTTTTTATTTAACTGTTTAACAATATTTTTTACCAATTTGTTAATGTCAGGAATAGCTTTCTTAACATTATTAGCTACAGATTGATCTTCTTTGTTAATTATTTTCAATAAGCTAATCGAAGATTTCTTTTCTAAATTATCATAATTAGAATCAGATTCGGTAATTTTTTTAAAAGTCATAAACTAAATTAATCAAAATACCCATCAGGAGCATCTTCTTTAGGTAATCTAAAATAATCAAATTCATAAACTCTGAAATAACCAAGTGGAAAGTTTTCTACATTTGTATTATTAATGACATTTCCTTTAATAACTGAACTAGAGGTTGAGAAAGGTCTTCCGTTTTGAGCACCTGCTTGACTAGTTAAAATGTTCAGGTAATTGAAATAATCTTCAGTTATACCATTTATTTCAATATTAATATAATCTGTATTTTGTAAATACTCAGTTTTATCAATAAAAAAAGAAAAAGTAAATTTATTTCCATTAATATACTTATCAAGGGCTGGTAAATAATCAAATTTTCCCGATTTCTTTGGTCCAAATTTCCACAAATAATAATTTCCTTTTTCGGGTGGATCTGTGAATGTTACTTTTAATTCAACTTCGTCTTTATTTAATGATTTTCTTTCTCCAAAAACTACAGATTCAATTTTGGGAGTTTTAATAAGCCTAGAATTGGAAGTGTAGTTATTATTATTATGCTTAACATTTAATACAAACTCATCATTATCATTAGTAAAGTTAATATCACTTATGTATTCCTTATTTTGACTATCGTAATTTAGAACTTGAATTTTTTGGTTAATCTCAATTGAAACAACTGCATTATCTACAATACTTTCTTCATTTGAAAAATACGGGATTGTTTCGCTAAGTTTCACAAATGCTTTTTTATTTAGACTATCTTTATGTTTAGAAATATTTGCATCGATAACAAGTCGTTTGTCATTAAAATCAGTTTCTAATTCAATTACCTTTTCGCATCCCAACAAAATAAAAATATATAATATGTATATTAATTTTTTCATTAAAAGTTAAAGTTATAAGTTACACTTGGAACAATTCCAAAAATTGAAAGTTGTATTGCTTCATTTTTTAATGTTTCACTATTTTCTCTAAAAAATATAGAATTTGCATTATCTCTGTTGTAAACATTATACAAACCAAAAATCCATTCACTTTTATATTTTTTTCTTTTTATTGGCTTTAAAGAAACTGATAGATCAAGCCTGTGGTAATTAGGAAGTCTTTCAGAGTTTCTAATACCATAGTTTGGAATGTTTAAATCCATAAAAGTATATTGTCCTACGGGGTAATTCGTTGGTTGTCCAGTTTGAAAAATCAAATTTGTATTAAGTGTTAGTTTTTTTGAAAGCTTATAATTTGAAACAAAACTAATATCATGAGTTTTATCGTGTGGTGTATAATACCACTTACCATTATTTATTCCACTTTCAAATTTAGTTCTTCCCTCTGTTTTTTGTTGAGATTTTGAATAAGTGTAAGCAATCCAATAATTATGATTGCCAGTATTTTTTTTAAATAATATTTCCAAGCCATATGCTCTAGATTTTCCTGCTAATAAAATTCTTTCTACCGCTTCATTTGCAACTAAGTCAGCTCCATCAATATAATCTAGTCGATTTTTTATTTTTTTATAGAAAACCTCTGTTTCCAAGTTAAATTTATTTTTAATTTTTGATTGATAACCAATAGCCCATTGATCAAGCCTTTGAGGTTTTAGGTATGGTCCACTAGGTGTCCAAACATCTAAAGGTGCGGGTGCATTTGTATTAGAAATTAAATGTATGTACTGATTAAGTTTATTGTAGCTTAACTTTAAAGAACTGTTTTTGAAGTTATAAGCTAAATTAATTCTCGGTTCGATATTTCCATATGATTTTATAGTAGTTTTATCTTTACTAAATTCACCAATTGGGTCAGCTCCTTTGTATATGCCAAGATTACTATCAAAATCAACTGGATTAGATTCTAGATATATGTTTAAACCATTTTGCTTAAATCTTAAAAATTGATTCAATCTTAGGCCGTATCTAAGTGATATTTTTGAAGATATTTTTTGGATTACATCTAAATATGCAGAATTTTCAAGAGCATATTTCTTGTTCAAATTTTTATAATTAATTCCTGAATTTTCAATTGGTTTAATTTCTCCCGGATTGAATTCATAATAAATAGAATTTAATCCATAATTAAATTGAATATTATCATTATAGTAATTTTTTAAATCGAATTTTATATTTAAATTTTTAATGCCAGAATTCCAATTAAATCCGATAAAATCTAAAGTTAAACCGTAATAATAATCACTGTAAATTAATGAGGTATTAGAAAATGTTTTATCATTAATCAAATGATTCCATCTGAGATTAAACGTAGAATTTCCATAGGTATTAGAAAATGTATTGTTTAAACTGAACTTATCTCTCCCGAAATATCCTGATAAAAAAAGTGTATTTTTTTCATCAATTTTAAAGTTGGATTTAGTATTTAAATCATAAAAATAGGCTACATTTTCAATATCTGTAAATTTTAAAAATAAGTGTGCATATGAACCTCTGCCAGCAATTAAAAAAGAACTTTTTTCTTTTTGAATAGGGCCTTCAAACAATAATCTGCTAGATATTAACCCAATGCCACCACTAAATTTATTTTGTTTACTATTACCATCTTTCTGAAAAACATCAAGTACAGATGATAATCTTCCTCCGTATGATGATGGTATACCTCCTTTATATAATTTGAGTTCTTTAATAGCGTCTGAATTAAAAACAGAAAACAAACCAAATAAATGTGACGAATTATACATTATGGCCTCATCAAATAATATTAAATTTTGATCTCCAGCTCCACCTCTTACATTAAATCCACCAGTTCCTTCACCAGCATTAGAAACACCAGGAAGTAATTGTATGGATTTCAACAGATCTGATTCACCAAATAAAACTGGAGTTTGTTTTATTGTTTTGTTAGAAAGAATATTTAAGCTCAATATTGGTTTTTTGATATCAATTTCTTCAACATTTTTTGTAACGATAACTTCCTCTAAGTTCTCAATATTTTCTTTTAAATAATAATTGACTTTTTGATTTTTCTCTAAGTCTATCGTTTCATTAACTGTTTTAAATCCAATGGAACTTATTTCGATTTTAAAAATTCCACTTGGAAGTGTTATTGAATAGAATCCATAACTGTTAGTTGTTGTTCCAGTCCCTATTTCAGGAAAAACAATATTAGCTCCAATTATTAATTCATTGCTGTCCAGAGACATTATATAACCACTCAGCGTGTGAGACTTGTCTTGAGAGAATATGTTAAAGTAAAATGTTAAAAAAAATATGAAGAAAAGGTTTTTCTTTAACATTTAATTGAATCATTAGATTAACAATTAAATATAAACAAATAATATGCCAATGATAATTTAACTACTTAATTTAGATTCCAGGCTATTTTTGATGCAATCTAAAAACTCTTGAGTATTAAGGTAATGAGATCTATTTAAATTTTTTCCGTGAATTAAAAGGGCCAAATCCTTAGTCATTTTACCGTTTTCAACAGTGTTTATACAAACATCTTCAAGGGTTGAGCAGAAGTTAATCAAATCCTTGTTATTATCTAATTTACCTCTGTGGGCTAAACCTCTAGTCCAAGCAAAAATTGAAGCAATAGGATTAGTTGATGTTTCATTTCCCTTTTGATGTTCTCTGTAGTGTCTAGTTACTGTTCCATGTGCTGCTTCTGCTTCCATAGTCTTTCCATCAGGGGTTACTAAAGTTGAGGTCATTAGTCCTAATGATCCAAACCCTTGAGCAACTGTATCGGATTGAACGTCTCCGTCATAGTTTTTACAAGCCCATACAAATCCTCCATCCCACTTCATTGCAGCAGCTACCATATCGTCAATTAATCTATGTTCGTAAGTAATTCCAATTTCCTCAAATTTTTCTTTGAACTCGTTGGTGTAAACCTCATGAAAGATATCTTTAAACCTTCCATCATATGCTTTTAATATGGTATTCTTAGTAGAAAGATACAAAGGCCATTTTTTAGTTAGAGCTTGATTCATGCATGATCTTGCAAATCCATAAATAGATGAATCTATATTGTACATACTCATAGCAACTCCGTTTTCTTGAAAGTTGTAAACTTCCCAAGTCAATGGTTTTTCACCATTTTCTGGTGTAAATGTCATCGTTAATTTTCCTTTTCCATGAGTTACAATATCAGTTGCTTTGTATTGATCACCAAAAGCATGTCTTCCAATGCATATAGGCTTTGTCCAGCCTTGAACATATCTTGGAACATTACCCATTATTATGGGTTCTCTAAAGACAGTTCCTCCAACAATGTTTCTAATGGTTCCATTGGGAGATCTCCACATTTTTTTCAATGTGTATTCTACCACTCTTTCTTCATCTGGTGTTATAGTTGCACATTTAATTCCAACATTATATTTTTTTATTGCTTCAGCAGAATCAATAGTAATTTGATCATTAGTAAAGTCTCTGTGTTTTATACTTAAATCATAATATTTAATATCAAGATCTAAATATGGAAGAATAAGTTTTGTTTTAATAAAATCCCATATTATCCTTGTCATTTCATCTCCGTCCAATTCTACAACTGGATTAGCAACTTTAATTTTTTTCATTAAATTTTGGGTTTATCTTTTAATTTCCTTTATTCTAGCCTTTTTACCTCTAAGCTCTCTAAAATAGTATATTCTCGATCTTCTAACTCTTCCTCTTTTGTTGACTTCAATTTTTTGAATTGCAGGTAGATTAAATGGAAATATTCTTTCAATTCCAATAGTACCAGACATTTTTCTGATCGTGAAAGTTTTTGTTAATCCAGTTCCTTTTATTTGAATTACAACACCCTTGAAAAACTGAGTACGTACTTTTTCACCTTCGCGAATTTCATAATAAACAGTTATAGTGTCACCTGATTTGAAAGAAGGGATTTCTTTTTTAGTTACAAATTCGTCTTGAACGAATTTAATTAAAGATTCCATTTTGTAAGATTTTAAGTTAATTTAATACAACATCCACGATTATCGTCAGCGGTTATAATAAAATGGAATGCGAAATTACATTTTTTTTTAAATTATTAAAAGTAATCAATCAAAAATATCAGGTCTTAAATTTTTAGTTCTTTCAATAGCTTTTTTTTCTCTCCATTCTTCAATCTTTTTTTGATCTCCAGACAAAAGTATTTCAGGAACGATCATATCTTGAAAATTTGAAGGTCTAGTGTAAACAGGAGGAGCTAATAGGTTATCTTGATATGAATCAGTCAAAGCAGAAGTTTCGTTACCCAGAACGCCTGGAATTAATCTAATTATAGAATCACACAAAACAGCAGCTGGAAGTTCACCACCAGACAATACATAATCACCAATAGATATTTCCATTGTAATTAAGCTGTCTCTAACTCTTTGATCAACACCTTTGTAATGACCACATAATATGATCAAATTTTTTTTTAAAGAAAGTTTGTTTGAAATCTTTTGATCTAACATTCTGCCATCTGGTGACATATAAATAATTTCATCATATGTTCTTTGACTTTTTAAAGAGTCAATACATTTTTTTATTGGTTCAATCATTAAAACCATTCCCGATCCCCCTCCAAACTGATAGTCATCAACCTGTCTTCTTTTACTTGAAGAATAGTCCTTTAGATCATGAAAAAAAACTTCAATTAGATTTTTATCAATTGCTCTTCTTAAAATAGAAGCATCAAATGGACTTTTTATGAGTTCAGGAAGAACACTGATTATATCAATTCTCATTTCTACTCAAAGATAAGCCTTTCTTTTTCTCCATCAGGAGTGTAGAAAATCATTTGGTTAATTTTTGTATTTGAAGTTATCGATTTTAAGTCATCGGTATTTTTAATAGGAGAGGAGTTAATTTCACTCAATATATATCCTTCTCTAATACCCATTCTGTATAGAGAACCATTTCTATTATTTAATATTTTAACTCCATGCGTTAAATCAAGGTTGTCTAATTCTTCTTGGGTTGTATTGTTAATTTGCATTCCTAAAAAACTAACATTAGTATTTTTTTCTAAAATCACATTCAAATTAATCTTTTCATTATTTCTTAATAATCCAACAGAGATCTGATCACCAGGTCTTTTAGAACTTAAGTAACCAGATAAATCAGCAAATTTTCCAATTTTAATGTTATCTAAACTAATAATTACATCACCTTTTTTAATTCCTGCTTTCTTGGCACCCATATTTGATTGGACTTCATTTACATAAAATCCCTCAGTTATGTCAATATTAAATTCATCAGCGGATGAAGAATTCAACCCAAAACCAGTGACACCAAGTAAACCTTTTTGAACATTGCCATACTCAATAATGTCCTCAAAAACTTTTCTTGCAATATTACTAGGAACAGCAAATGAATATCCAACAAAACTTCCTGTTCCACTTGTTATTGCAGTATTAATTCCAATTAAATCACCATCTGTGTTAACCAATGCACCTCCACTATTTCCAGAATTTACTGCAGCATCTGTTTGAATAAATGATTGATTTTTAGAATCATAATCATTTAAATCTCTTGATTTTGCACTGATAATTCCTGCAGTTACTGTTGATGTTAAATTAAAAGGATTTCCAACAGCAAGTACCCATTCTCCAATTTTTGTTTGATTAGAATCGGCAAATCTTATGTATGGAAATGATTCTTTACCAATTATTTTCAAAACTGCAATATCAGAAACTTCATCTCCACCAAGAAGTTCAGCTTCATATGTTTTGTTTTCATTTGTTGTAATCTCAATTGTTGTAGCATTTTCAATAACGTGGTAATTGGTAATGATATATCCATCTTGAGAGACAATAACCCCAGAACCCATTCCAACTCTTTTTCTTTCTCCTTCATTATTAAAGTAGTCCCAAATTGACGAGCTAGATCTGGATATACTTGTATTTTTTACATGTACAACTGAGTGGATTGTTTTTTCAGCAGCATCAACAAAATCAATAGTCTTTGAAGATGTGTTATTGTAAGGACTATAGGAAATATTAACCATTTTGTCTTCAATAATTTCTTTTGATTCGCTAGGATGATCAATGTAAAAATTATAGATAACTAATGCAGTAACAGCTCCAAATGCTGATATCAAGAAAGTTGATAATAGTTTTTTCATTCTTTGAGAGTTTTAATTCAAAATTAATTTTTTTTAAATATTAGAAAATATATTTTAACTACTTTTTAACAACTTTTTCTTTTTATATATTCGTCAAATAATTATATGAAAATAAAATTTCAAAAATTTCAAGGGACTGGCAATGATTTTATTATAATCAATAACATGGAAATGTTATTTCCATCAAATAATAATCAACTTATAAAAAAACTATGTGATAGAAAGTTTGGAATTGGTTGTGATGGTTTAATATTAATTAATCCGTCTGATGATTCTGATTTTGAAATGATTTATTATAATTCTGATGGTTTTATAGGATCAATGTGTGGAAATGGCGCGAGATGTTCTGTTCAGTTTGCAAAAAACAATAAGATTATAATTTCCAAAACAACTTCATTTAAAGCTTATGATGGTGCTCATTATGGAACTATCAATCAAAACATGATTTCACTTTCAATGAATCCTGTTACAGAAATAAAAACCTTTGATGAAGATTTGTTTTTGGATACAGGATCTCCACATTATGTAAAAATGGTTCACAATTTAATGGATTATAAAGTACTTGAAAATGGTAAAAAAATAAGAAATAGCTCATTATTTATAAAAAATGGAGTTAATGTAAATTTTGTTGAAAAAATTTCTGAAGATGAGTTTTCTGTGAGAACTTACGAAAGAGGGGTAGAAAATGAAACATTATCTTGTGGAACAGGTGTAACAGCTGTAGCAATTTCAATGTTTCATCTTGGAAAAACAAAGTATAAAAATATTAAAATATTAACGAAAGGGGGAGTACTTAGTGTAGAATTTGATACAAATAAGCTAGGTTATACAAATATAAAGTTAGTAGGGAAAGTAGAAATGATATTTTCAGGTGAAATTGAGGTTTAGATGGTAAATAAAAAATTATATAATATCCTAATATCCTCAGGAGTTTTAGGCT
>Ga0233450_10002266_pt1 | contig 19086 bp, 39 predicted proteins | sample 011ome_30_FD_189956 | JGI IMG/M metagenome (GOLD analysis project Ga0233450, IMG submission 189956) | Coastal salt marsh microbial communities from the Groves Creek Marsh, Skidaway Island, Georgia - 011501CT (spades assembly) | ecosystem: Environmental > Aquatic > Marine > Intertidal zone >... | reverse complement strand
AAAACCATTGTGACTTTGACCAATTAATCTTAGAGTATTACACAGGAGAAGCTAATAGTGGTTGGATTCATGTTTCATATAAAGATGGCTCAAATAGAAAACAAGTATTAACATTTGATGGCAAATCATATACTAATGGATTACCAGAAGCTAAATGGTCTGGTGGAAAATTAACTAACTAATAGGAGAAATATTATGCCAATGGGAAAAGGAACTTATGGGTCTAAACGAGGAAGACCACCAATGAAGAAAAAGAAAAAAGCTAAAAAGAAGAAGAAGTAATGGCTACGAAGAAACCTATATATGCTAAAGCTAGACCAAAGAGATTAGGAAAACCTAAATCTTTTAATAAAAAGTCTAAGGCTTATAAATCAGCTAAAAGAAAAGCTGATAAAAAGTTTGGCAAAAAGGTTTCTTTGTATAAAAACATCTTTATCTCACAAGCTATTAAAAAATATAAACCGAGAAAGAAAAAGAAATGAGTTTATTTGACAATACATTTGCACCAATAGGATTATCTATTCAAAGAGGTAATGTTGGCAATTTCTCTGGTGTACATAAATTTGGATTAAATACTGCTGTAGGAAGTTCAGATTTTGAAACAGTATGGGATGGAAATAACACATACACTTACCCATCTTCATCTGGTACTGTTACTGCAACTTCTTCTGATTCAGATGACAATACAGGAACAGTAAAAGTATTTGGCTTAGATTCTAATTATGATTTAGCAGAAGAAACTTTGACTATTGGTGGTAGTGCTGGAACAGTATCTTTTATCAGAGTATTTAGAGCAGTAATGATAACTGCAAATACAGGAACTGCAAATGTTGGAACAATTACAATAACAGTATCCTCTACAACTGTTGCACAAATTCGTGCTGGTTATGGTCAAACTTTGATGTGTGTTTATACAATCCCTAGAAAATACAATGCTTACTTAATGCAGATAGATTTAGGTAGTTCTAAAGATTTAGAAAATGAAATTAGATTTATTTCAAAAGAAATAGATAATGGTAATGTTTGGAATACAAAAGCATTTATAACTACAAGAGGTGGATTTGTAGAAAAGAATTATATCGTGCCTATAAAATTTACAGAAAAAACAGATTTAGAATTAGTTGCTAAAGCTAGTGCAACATCATCAGTAAGTGCTGGATTTGAATTAATCTTAGAGAAAGTAGATCAAAGCTAATGAGTGATAGAACTGCATTACAAAAAATAGAATCTCACGAAAAACTTTGTCGTATTATGCAGAAAGCAACACATGATAAAATTCACGATCTACAATTACAAATAAATAGAATTGAAAAGATAATGCTTATTTCTGTTGGTGCATTAATAAGTTCAATGGCATATGTAATTATGCTTTTAATAGATAAGGTCTAAACCTTTACAAACACCTAAAAATAGGTACAAGTATTAATTGCATGAGTCATAAACGAATTTTAGTTATATCTGATATGCACATTCCATATCATCATAAAGACGCAATCAAATTTTTAAAAGAAATTAAAAAAGAATTTAAACCTGACACAGTTGTTAATATTGGAGATAGCTTAGACTTTCATGCGATCTCAATGCACGATAGTAACCCTGATTTATATTCTGCTGGACATGAATTAGCAGAAGCTAGAAAATATATAAAAGAATTAGAAGATGTATTTCCTGAAGTTACAGAAGTAGATAGTAACCATTCTAGCTTAGTTTATAGACGAGCATTAAAGTATGGAATGAGTAAAGAATTTTTAAAAGACTATGGAGATTTCTTAGGTACTAAAAAATGGAAGTGGATAGATGATCTAACACTTACTATGTCAAATGGCCAGAGATGTTTCTTTACACATGGTAGAAGTGCAGATGTATTAAAAACAAGTCAGGCTATGGGAATGAGTTGTGTTCAGGGTCATTATCATACGAAGTTTGTTATTAGTTGGTGGGCTAACCCAGATAATCTATTCTTTGGAATGAATGTAGGTTGTTTAATTAATCAAAAAAGTATGGCATTTGCTTATGCTAAGAATTTTAAAACTAGGTTTATCATAGGTTGTGCAGTTATCATAAATGGTATTCCAAGACTACTCCCAATGGTTTTGAATGAAAAAGGGGATTGGATTGGCAAAATCGTCTAAGTTAAAGCCACACAGAGCCACAGAGAGGGCTACTGACAAGCAAATAGGTGGCAACCATTACAAAGGCAAAGTACAGCCAATAGAACTCATTGTATCGCATAATTTAGACTTCATAGATGGCAATATAGTTAAATACGCAGTTAGGAATAAAAAAGGCGAGAATCCTAAAGAAAGATATGATAAAATAATTCATTATTGTGAATTAGCAAAGGAGTTAAAATGTGGTTGAATTTATTATCTTTGGGTGTAAAGACAGGGGCTAAACTTTACCAAAATAAACAACGAACAAAAGAATTAATGTCAAATGCTCAGATGCGTCATGCAGAGCAAATGGCGAAAGGCGAAATTGAATATAAAGCAAAAGTTATTGAAAGTAATGACAATGGTTTTAAAGACGAATTTGTCCTCATTCTTGTTTCTATTCCTATTCTGTTATTGGGTTGGTCTGTGTTTTCTGACGATCCAGAAATTCGTAATAAGCTAGATACTTTTTTTGAGTATTTTAGCAATCTACCTTATTGGTATCAAGCTATTTTTATTGGAGTAGTTTCTGCGATCTATGGACTTAAAGGTGCAGACATCATGCGTAAGAAATAGTATAGTGTCCGAATGGACAAAGTAAAAGTTGATTTCGTTATAACAGACCTAGAAATGCAAATAGAGACTCCTAACAATATCTATGGAAGCTGGGTCAATTTTAGATTTATTGATACTTTTCCATACTTCACTAAAGTTAATGATATGGTCGAAGAAATAAAAAAACGAAGTGATGTTGATTTAATTAATTACGAATACTCTTATACAGGAATCCACGAAGATACTGATTTAAAACATTTTGATATTACTAGAAACTAGGGCAGTAAAGAGAGAGCAAAACTACCCTAGCTATTTTAGGTTCAAAGATATTTATGGCCGTTTATATAAACCATAATTAAAAACACCTAAAATTCTTTTAACGAGCCACCAAGTCTCCCTGATGGCTCTATCTACTAGACTCATATATGGGGAGCAAATCAATATATCGTTAGTAGAATTCATTTAAACCTTACTATTCAAAGCTAAATCTCTTTTTAACTCTGATTGTTTTAAGCTGACATACCTATCAATATTTGTATATCTATATCTAGCTTTAATTAATTCTTTTTCAGCTTCAGCATATTGTTGAACAATATTTTTGTAATCAGGGTCTATTCTTGCTTCATGTTCTGCCTCACTCATAGTCTTAACTAACTTTTTATGTTTAATAACACATGAAGAAAAAACTGCTTTTCTACCCTCATCTAATATAATAGTTTTCTTTTGCCACTCAGCCCAATCATTAGAGGCATCTTCTAATTTTTTATATAATTGATCGCTTAAATTCATATCAATATCACTCCTAATATAAATCCTATCGTAAAGCAAATCCATTCTCTACGATAATATAATTCTATAGCTTTCCACTCACTAGTTGATTTGTTAAAGATTCTCATGGGTATAATAACATCTCCTCTGCTTCTTGTTCTAATTGTTTTATTTGTTGTTTTAAATGTTTATTTTCTAACTCGTATTTTTCAGCTAAATTTCTTTGTTGTTTAACTTCTAAATACAAAGCCTGTATTTCCTCTAGCTTAATAGCGAAATCTTTTTTTAAGTTATAGAAATCGCTAATAAGTTCTTCTTGAGTTTTAGATAATTTAGCCATTAAAATGGAATCTCATCATCCATATCTGATTGCTCAATAGGTTTTGCATTATCTGGTGCAAACTGAGTAGCATAAGGTGGCATAGTTTGACCTACAGGCTTAAATCCATCTACATTGGGTTGAGGTTTATATGGCTTAACCATGATCAAACAAAGTATCTGTTCAAGATTACCCTTTGCATATTGTGGTGGGTTTTGCATTTCCTGAGTCTTAGTCATATACTTTAAAACATATCCAGCTTTAGTATATTCTTGAACTTCAGGTGTATTAAACCAATCATTAACTTGTGATAAACCATATTTTCTTTTGGTTAAGCTACAAGTAAATTTAACCTTACTTGCCTCGCCAGAATACTCATACTTAGGGCTTACATTTCCTGTAGGGAATAATCTCATTTGTAACCCACAGAACGGCTTATCGAATTTAGTTTTTTCGTACATTTGTTTTTCCTTTTTTTAGTTGATTATATTTTCGTACTGACTCGTTAAACATTAACTCGGATTTATGACAACTTAATAATCCAAGAAATGCTTTTAAGTGTTCCTTTTTATATAAGATATGTCTAGCCTCGAAGTCGCCACTATCTTTAGGCAATCGAACTATATACATCTTATTAATCTTCTTTCCTGTTTGTTCTTCATATGCCAACTTATATCCATGTAATTGATGAACCATATTTAGAAACAAACCCTTAGAAGTTTTTATATCTATGAGCCAAAGGTTATTGTCAGGGTCTTTAGCAATTAAATCTAAAGTTCCACAGAACCCTCGTTCAGAATATAAAACCTTTTCGGACTCAATAACTTTTAGTTTATGTTTTGTCCAAAACTTTTTAAACTTCTCAAAGCAACCTAATATTACAGGGTCGCTTGGGTCAGTAAATTTTTCTCCTTTAAGCCACATCTCGCAAAACTTATGAACCATAGAGCCTATATTTAAAATATTATCTCCTTGTTTTTTTGCATTAGATTTAGCATTAGTAACTATCTTCTGTATCTGGTCTATAGGAATACCCTCTCGTTCCATTTCAGTTTTGATAGCATTTACTTGTTGGCTAATCTTCCAATTCTCTAACATTGGACTCGCTAACTTTCCAAGTAGTGTACTCATACCAACTACATATTCGTTGTTATGAATATAGACATGTTTTTCTTCATTGAACTCAATTGTATGACCATGTTCTGTTTTATGAATTGCCATTATTCTCTCCCTTGTATTGTTGTTTATTTTCTGCATTTGAAACACATATTCTATTATATTCTGGTAAATAGTATTCTGTAGTTTCTTTCTTAGCTTTACTTCTACTTAGTATTCTATTCATGGCTTTGATGCGTTTGCTTTTCCATGAATCTTTCTTTGAACGGATATACATTTATTCCTCTCTTTTTTTTTATTAATAATAATTCTCTATTTAATATCGGTTTTACCCAATAATCAATAGTTACATTAAAATATTGTGTTAAAGCTAGAAGCCTAATTGGATTCGCTAGATTCTGGCCTCTTTCATACTTTTGCACTTGTTGAAATGTAACGCCTATTGCCTTAGCAACTTTAGTTTGGGTTAGCTTATTAACCAATCTTATTTTCTTTAATTGTAACCCTATAATATTGGTAACAATCTTATCGTTATGGTCATCACTAATATTCCATTCTTCTAATAGATTATTAATTGAGATATTGATTTCTTCTACTGTGTTATTTGTTTTCATGTTTTCTCCTTTAATTTAAGACTTGATGATTTCTACCTTGCATACATTTTCTATAAATATCTGCATATTGAGTTTCGGCTTTTGGACTTATTACCCAAAAACCAATATTACTAAAAAAGGTAGTGTTAGTTTTTGCTAGATGCTGACAATGTAAAATATCATTTGAAATCTCACTAGCATTAGATGTTTCAAATTTTGCTTTGCCTTTGGTATCTACAATCGGGGTATATGTACTGCAACTTTGTAATAAAGATACAGATAGCATGATTAAAAGTATAGTTTTCATATCGTTTTTTTTTCCTCTCTATAAAATTGGCTGATGATACTTTAAAAAGTGCAATCTAAAAGCCAAATTCTTCTGCTGTTCCTTGTTCTTTAACAACTTTTGTAACAAATCTTTCTCCATTTGTTTTTTCTTGTCTAGTTGTTCTTGAACCTTGAACATTTGTTTTGGGTTCATTGTTTTTCTCCAAATGACTTACTTGCTTTTGCAAATAAGTATCTACAGGATTAATCATATTAACTTCTTCCTGTAAATTCTGTAACTCCTCTAAAGTAGTTTGAGGGTTAATTATTCTTTGTAGTCTTTTAGACATCTCTTTTGTAAAAGTTGAGTTAGTTGGTATTCTCATTAACTACCTCTTTAATTTCTTTTTTTAATCTTGATGTCCATTTTTTAAGAATATGGTTTGGAACATATTTTAAAGCATCAAAAAGAATTTGTTTTTCATCTCCAATACAATCTTCAATAGCTTCATGATTCATAACTTTGTTAAAATATTCAGAATTTACGCTATTAAGTTGTTTTATAAGATTTTCTTTTTTTTCATTTATTCTCATTATATACTCCCCCCTGATAATTGTATTAAGCAACCTAACATGATTGCAGTTAAACAAAAAGCTGAAAAAATAAAACCTAAAGTGTAGTATGCTATTTTTTTCATTATACATACTCCCATCTACCAGATTTGTTTTTTTCTTTAACATCTCCAGCTTTAGTTAATTTAATATCAACTTTCATTACTGAATCATAAAATTGCTCATCAGATTTATTGATATATTTGATTTGATTTTTTTTAGTCATTTTTAAAACATTTTTTGGTAAAAAAGGTTTTGCAATTTCTAATCTTAAATCATCTCCATTTAATTTATTTAACTTATTATAGAAAGATTTAGTTTCTTTAGGTGTTTGTGTCCAAACATCATCTCCATCTATTTTTATTTTTGACCATGTTTTCATTATGCTTTCTCCTCATTTGTTACAATTTTTAAATTATCAAATAAATCTAAAGCACCAACATTTTGTGGTTCTGTAATAGTGCCATCAGTTTTATAAATATTTATTTTAGCATTATATTTATCAGCATATGCAACAGTACAAATTCTGCCAAAATAATTTAAAAGTCTATTTTGTTTTTTATATAAATTTAAACAATTACTTATTGCTCTACGATTTCTTCTCATTTTTCTCTCTCCTTGTTTGTTAGTTAATTTATTTAACATACGAATAACTTACTAAATGGGTTGTAAATTGCAAATGTTTTTTTTGGCGTAAAACCTAGCTTATTTAACTTTTTTTCAGTTATTTTTCTAATTTCGTTAGAATTTTCTTTTTTTTATCTTAAAATTAATTATAAACGAATCAATTAAAGATATGATTATAAATAAAAAATATGTTAGAGAGAATTGTCGAAAGACTAAGTATTTATTTTCATATCAAATACTAATCGTGTTGGGTTGGCTTCTCTCTCCAACCCAGCACCTAATAGAGAGAAACAAAGATGAATAAAATAAAATGTCCACTTTGTCATAGAGGTGTAGAGTCAATCATAAACAAAAAAAACGAGCAAGTATTTCAAAAACATATTGGAGTTGGTGTTTGGGATTATGGTCAATCAAGAGGTAGAATGTGTTGGTCATCTTATAAGAAAATAGAAAGAACTGATATTCCAGAATCTTATAAAAAATTTGTTGATGCTTGGAATGAAGAATTAAAAAGAATACAATTAAGAAAAAAATCAAATTAAAATAGAAAGAGAGAAATAATATGGAAACAAAAATAACTAGAGTATGGGCTATGCCTCATAAAAATACATTTTCAATAAAACCAATAAAAGAATTAATAGAAAGATATTTAAAAGGTAAATGGATAGACCCATTTGCTAATGATAGTATTTTTAAAAATAAATTAATAACTAATGATCTAAACGCAGAATATAATACCGATTATAATTTAGATGCTTTAGAGTTTTTAAAACAATTTGATGATAATTCTATTGATGGAATACTATTTGACCCACCATACTCAATTCATCAAATAAATGAAGTCTATGATGGTTTTGGTAAAATAAAACAGTTTTCAAGATATGCACATGAAATTAAAAGAATTATAAAACCTAAAGGTTATTGTATTTCTTTTGGCTGGAACACAAATGGTATGCCATACGAAATGAAAATTGATAAAGTTAAACATAAAACTGGATTTGAAAAAATTAAAAAAGAGATATTAGTTGTTGCACATGGTGGTTGCCACAATGATACTCTTATAACAGTAGATCAAAAAATATGAAACAGTTAGATATATTTGAAACTGATTACGAGTCTTGTAATTACACAGAAACATCTAAACAAGCATTGGCTGATATAAAACCAAAAATTAAAACTAAGCGTCAGCAAGTGCATGAACTTATAAAATTAAAACCTCTAAACAATTGTGAAATTTCAAGAGAGTTAGAAATTCCATTAAGTTCTGTTTGTGCGAGGATTAGAGAGTTGCAACTTTTAGATTTAGTTGAAGATAGTGGGTATAAAAGAAAAACTATTAATGGTAAAAATGGAATTGTATGGCAAGTAAAAAAGAAAAAAAACATCTGGCTCTAGTTCAAAGTTTGGGTTGTTTAATTTGTCAGCAACCAGCTATCTGTCATCACATAAGAAATCGTGGAGATGGTAAAGGTAATATTGGTTTTGGCAACAGAGCAAATCACTATGAAGTTATACCTTTGTGTCCAAGCCACCATGTTGGTGCTTTTAGTATTCATAACACCAAAAGACAATTTGAGGCCATGTATGGAACTGAGGCAGAATTATTACAAAGGACTCTAAAAGAAATTAAAAGTTTAGAACAAGTAAATGATTTTTTTAACCTAAAAGGAGAGAACAATGGCTGAAATGAGAGATGAACACTTTGAAGTAATATCTAGCAATCGTGCTAAGCGTTATGAAAAACAAAAAAAGACCACAAATATAATTAAGACTCTGTTAAATAGATATTCAAAAAAACAATTAATCGAGATGATCGAGAAAGAGAGTAAAAATGCAAAGTAGAAAGTCAGGATATTTTCTAGTTTATAGAGATGTTTGGAAACACCCTGTATTTAAAAATTTAGTGGAGTCAGCTATTTGGCTTTACATGATTAGTTCTGCTAGTCATAAAGATAAGACAGCTAGATATTTAGATAACGAAATATTTATAAAACGAGGAGAGTTAATATTTCCTTTAAGAAAAAATGCTAAGATTTGGAATATACCTTATACAGCTATGCGAACTTTCATTTTAAGGTTGAAAAGACGAGGCATGATAAACCATCGACTCACCACATTGAAACCAACGAATGATTTTAAGTTTAGCAAAATAACTATAATTTCCGTGCTTAATTACGACAAGTTCCAATATGTTGAGCCTGTGGATAACCAACGACTCACCAACGATCACGCGTATCTAATAAATAATACTAATACACTAATATCTAATATACAGGATAAGAAAAAAGATATTAAGTCTAGCAAGGAAGATTATAAGAAAATTGGGGAATGGGGAGAATATACTATCTTGCTGAAAGACTCTAAAAAGTATTTAAAACATAAATGGAAAGATGAGCCTCTCAAAGAATACCAATGAGTGCGATATTAAGAATATTTAAGTATGTAAGAAAAAGATTGATTAATCTGTCTATTGAAAATAAAAGGTTAAAGATGCAACTTGAATTTTACAAGGCTATTGTTGAAAGTGATAATTCTAAAAAACATTAATGCCACATTTAGAACACATTTTATATGGCAGAAAGAAAATTAAGGTGCATTTTAGACCACTAAAAAATCTTGATGGATATTACGAAACCGAAAAGAAAATAATTGTGTTGGATAGCAGAATAAAAGGCAAAAGACTCTTTAACACAATAATTCACGAGATATTTCATTTAATTGCACATCTATCTAAAATTAAATTTAGAACTATGGGAGAAGAACCAATGGCAATAGAGATAGGAAATGGCTTTACTAAGATATTTAAACAAAACCCTAAACTATGGACTTTGCTAACAAAATTACTAAAATAAACGCATTATGAAAAACGACAAAACTAAGGCAACTGACACAATTAAGACAAAATCTATGGGAAGACCAACTAAAGAGGTAGATACAAAAGTTATCGCTTCCTTGAGCCAGATTGGGTGTACTCAGGAAGAAATTGGAAGTGTTGTTGGAATATCTGCTAGAACATTACAAAGACGATTTGCCGATTTAGTAGCAGAAAACAAAAATATCGGCCGAGCAAGTTTGAGAAAGAAACTTTGGGAACGAGCCTTAAAAGGAGACCCTAAGCTACTTATATGGCTATCTAAGAACGAACTTAACATGGTTGATAAGATACACACCACACAAACTGTTGAACCTCTACCATTAATTATTGATGCTAAAGCTGACGAGGTAAATGGCTAAACAAAAATTCACGCACTTCATACCAAGAGATAAACCACCAAAAAGAGGTGCTGGAAAACATAAGAAGAACAAAAACAAACATGAAAAACGACAACAAAAACAAACTAGATACAAAGGACAAGGAAGATAATATGAGTGAAGTAATCGGAGAGAATACATTTTTAAAACTAAGACAACAAAAAGATCAAATGAAAGCTGAGTTAGAGCAAGTAAAAATACAAAGAGATATTGCTTTAAGAAGACAAAAGAAACTTGAAGATGCTGTAAAAGATTTAAGAAAGTTGGTAGAGAGTGGAACAGAAGCGAAGTAACTTTTATCCTAATGGAGAGATCATAGATTATTCTCTACCTCAATCATTTACTAAAGCATTACATGGTAATAGCTGTGGAGATTGTGGATTATACTCTAACAAAAGATCATTCTGTGGTCGTTGGGGTGCTAAAGGTGTTAAAGATACTTATGTTTGCCACGAATGGAGAAAAAGGTATTTTAAGAGATAATGCAATTATTCAATGATGATTGTTTAAAGGTATTACCTATGATACCTGATAAGTCTATTGATCTAATACTTACTGACCCACCTTATGGAACTACTGCTTGTAAATGGGATAGTGTAATTCCATTTGAACCTATGTGGAATCAACTAAAAAGAGTAATTAAAGATAATGGCTGTATTGCCTTATTTGGTAGTGAGCCATTTAGCAGTTGTTTAAGAACATCAAATATTAAATGGTTTAAATATGATTGGTATTGGAATAAAAAAATACCAAGTGGTATGGCTTTTGCTAAATATCAACCAATGCGACAATTAGAATTAATATCTATATTTAGTAAAAACAAAACTCAGTATTATCCACAAAAAATTTTAAGGGATAAACCAATAAAATCTGGTGGAATAAAAAGGAGTGAAACAGCACCACACAATTTACCAATAGGATTTAAAAAAGAATATAAATATAAAAATCCAATAAATCTTATTGCATTTGATAAAATAAGAAATGGTAGTGTTCACCCAACGCAAAAACCAATAACTTTATTAGAATATCTAATAAAAACCTATACTAACGAAAATGATACTGTATTAGATTTTACAATGGGTTCAGGTTCTACTGGTGTTGCTTGTAAAAACCTTAATAGAAACTTTATAGGTATTGAAAAAGATGAGAAATATTTTGATATTGCAAAACAAAGAATAGAATCAACATTATTTTAATTTATTAATCAAACTATCTATGATATTTATGCCTCATGGCTAAATACAAAAATAAAACTGTTAAACTTAACAAACCTATGCGTGGAGATGTTAAGAAGTTTAAAGTATTCGTAAAGAATCGTAAGACAGGCAGAGTAGTCAAAGTTAATTTTGGGGATAAGAAGCTATCTATCAAAAAGAATATTCCAGCGAGAAAAAGATCATTTATGGCAAGATTTAGACCAATACTTGCTAAAGCTAAACGATCAGGCAAACAATTAAATACAACTCCTGTATATTGGGCAGTTAAATCATGGCAAAAAGGGTTTAAAGTATAATGGATAAGATTGTTTATAAATTCTTTGGCTTAATAGATAATTGCTTTGTATGGATAGAAAGTAAATTTAAAAAGAAGAAAAAGAAATAATTATGGGTAGTACAATGAATTATTATTTTACAGGAATATTGATAGTTTTGTTTTGCTTATTAGCATTTATAAAACCAGCATATCCTGACGAAACACAAAATAATACATCTGGCTCAAACACTATGATTGATGGTGGTTATACATCTAATGCTACTACAACTTATCAATCAGGCTCATCATCAAATACTACAACAAACTCTACATCAAACTCTAATATTAAATCTGCACCACCAACAGCATCAGCACCATCATTCTCTGCTCAAAGCCAAGATGTTTGTGCAACAGGAGTATCAGTAGGTATTCAAACATTTGGTACAGGGTTTTCAGGTGGTAAAACAAATAGAGATATGAACTGTGAAAGAATTAAATTAGCAAAAGTATTATATGACTTTGGAATGAAAGTAGGCTCAGTTGCTTTACTATGCCAAGACGAAAGAGTCTTTGAGGCCATGATTAACGCTGGTACACCTTGCCCTGTAGATGGAAAGATAGGTAAAGATGCACTAGCAATTTGGAATAAGTATGATCATGAAAGACCAGATTACGAAACTTATGTAAAACGAATTAAGAAAAGAGAAAAGATAGACAAGAAATTAAACAAAGAAGAAGCTGAAACATTAGAGTTACATACAAAATGATTTGGTTAATAATTTTTATAGGAGTAATGGCATATGCAGTATATCGTATCAATCTTTTTGTTGATGATATTAACCCTTACAACTTCAAAAGCAGAAACAACAAATAATTTAGTTTCACAAGATTTTACAAGTGGTTGGTCAGGAACAAACATAGATACTACACATGGTAGTGGAGTTATAGCTGGAGTTAATAATGAATATGTAGAATCCGATAGTGTTTCTTTGAATGATTCTAATGTAAATAAAGGTTCATTAAACAATGGCTTTGAAATAACAGGCTCATCTAAAATATGGTTTTGGAATAGTAATTCACAATCAGTTACACAATCTATCAAAGTAACAGATGATAATGGAAATTTGACTACACAGAATAGAACAATATCAGGAAGTTGTGCTACATTTAATGGCTGTGCATATGAAGATATGACAGATACAATGATCTTTGGAAAGAATACAGTACAAGATTATGATGTTGTTTTAAGATATGATTTTTCTGTTCCTAATACTACAGGACACTATGGTGCTGATCTCAAAGAGCCTAGTCTAATTGTAAATTATACTTATGTTCCTGATATTAATGAAACTGTAGAACAAGAATTAATAAATTTATTTACTGATTTTGAACCAGAAGAAAATATTAAAATTGAAGAACAATTTACATTTGAGATATTTGAAGAACCTACAATGGAAGTTATGGAAGAACCTATTATGGAAGAATTTATCGAAATTGTTTCTATTACTGACGAGCAACCTGAAACCATAGAATCAGAACCTGAGATTATGGAAGAAATTATTGCAGAAGAAAAGCCTGAAGAAGAAGTAATAACAGAAGAAATTATACAAGAAGCTAAAGAGGAGATGCCAGAAGAAATTGTAGAGGAAGCACCAGAGCAAATGGCAGAAGAAAAAGAAGAAGAAATTATTGAAGAAACTACAGAAGAAGCACCTAAAAAAGAAGTTAAAACAAAGGTAACAGATAAGAAAACAAAGAAACCTAAGATAGATAATATTATGGCTAAAGTAGATGCTCAAATTAAAGATAGTGCTAAAAACTTACAGATCAAAAACATTATAAAACTAGATGCTATGAAAAGCGATCAGGTTTCACTTACAGATTACAATAATGTGGAGTTTTACAAGCCTAAAGATATTTATTTGAATCAGATCGAGATATTTGATAATAGGTCTATATATGCCAATGTTGATTTAGTGAAATATACTGCTAATGATATAATGGAAGTTAAGATAAAAAAACTAAATGAAATTAAGTCTAAAAAAAGACTATTACTTTTAGAATTACAGGAGTTAAAAAATGGTTAAAAAAATACAAGACAATCTTACAAACATAGTTGTAATACTAGGTCTTATTGCTTCTATTGGTGCTGGATTTACTAAATTTGCTAAGATGGAATCTACAATCGAACAATTATCTAATCAAACTGCACCAGATTTATCTGGCATAGAAAACAATGGATTTGCAATATTAGATATTAATAAAGAGATAGCTTTAATACAAAAAGAATTAGAAACTCATGGTCATAACAACGATCATTCACATGACAATTCTGCTATTAAAATATTACAAAAAGAAATAGAAGTTTTAAAGTTAGAGATTGAAGAATTAAAAGAAGCATCTAAAAACCCATTAAGCTAATGAAATTTATTTTAGCTTATACTATCTGCTCAGCAATTACAGGATATTGCAATACTCCATTAGTACACCCTGTAGAATATAATAGCTGGACAGAATGTACTAAAGCTGGTGCTGTAATAACAATAAAAGTAACTAACGAATTTCAGGAAAAATTTAATAAGGATAAAATGTATATTTCTTATTTCTGTAATGAAAATAACTCTGACAAAACCACAACTTAAAGTATCATCTAGTAAAGCAAGATTTAGAGTTCTTATAAGTGGTCGTAGATTTGGCAAAACTTATCTAGCTGTAACTGAGATGATGAAATATGCCTGTCAGCCTAATAGAAGAATCTGGTATGTAGCACCTACATTTAAAATGGCCAAAGAGATTGTCTGGGGAACTCTTAAAGAAATGCTTAACCAATTTAATTGGATTGAGGATATTAACGAAACTACAATGACAATAACTATTAGAAAAACTAATAGTCAAATATCATTAAAGGGTGCAGATAACTATGATTCACTTAGAGGAACAGGATTAGACTTTTTAATCTTAGATGAGTTTGCAGATATTGATAAGCGTACTTGGTACGAGGTCTTGAGAGCAAGTATATCTGATAGATTAGGTCATGTATTATTTTGTGGAACACCTAAAGGTTATGGTAACTGGAGTTATGAATTATATTTAAAAGGTAAGCAAGATAAGGAATGGGATAGTTTCCAATATACAACTATTCAAGGTGGAATGGTATCTGCTGAAGAAATAGAACAAGCTAAACAAGATATTGATATTAGAACTTTTAGACAAGAGTTTGAGGGTACATTTGAGAACTATGCTGGTAGTGTTTATTATAACTTCCACCCTGTAGATAATGTTGTTAAACGAGAGATAGATTGGGAAAAGCCTTTGCATATTGGCATGGACTTCAATGTCGATCCCATGTCAGCCTGTGTTGGGCAAATAGAAAAAGATAAAGTTTATTTTGTAGATGAAGTAATCATTTATGGAAGTAATACTGATGAAATGGTGCAAGAACTTAGAGATAGATATGGAACTAAAATGCAAATATTTATCTATCCTGACCCAGCATCTAAACAACGAAAGACATCTGCTGGTGGGAGAACTGATTTATCTATTTTACAAAACGCTGGATTTAAAGTTAAGGTTAAACATAAACACCCAGCAATAAGAGATCGAGTCAATGCTGTGAATAGTAGGCTCAAAGATTCTAATGGCGAAAGACATATTTTTGTTTCACATTCTTGCAAAACGCTGATAAAAGGGTTACAAAGACAAATATACAAGGAGAATACAAATATTCCTGACAAGGAAGATGGATTCGATCATATGAATGACGCACTAGGTTATATGATTGATTATTTAAAACCATTAACTACTCAGGCAAGATTTAATGCTCCAACAAGATGGACAATGAAGTAATTTATGGCATACACTAGAGATCAAGCATTAGACACCCACAAAGACTACTCTGAAACAATTAATAATTGGGAGTATTATATTAGATCATACAATGGTGGCTATGACTATATGATTGGCCAATACCTAAACAGATATAATTTAGAATTAGATAACGAATTTAATCAAAGACTAGCTAACACTCCATGCGATAATCATTGTAAAAATATTATTCAAATTTATTCATCATTTTTATTTAGAGTTAGACCAAGCAGAGATTTTGGTTCTATGCAAGATGAACCCTCATTACAAAACTTTTTAAAAGATGCTGATTTAGAGGGTAACAATTTAAACTCTGTAATTAAATCTGCACAAAACTATGCTTCTATTTATGGTCATTGTTTCATGGTATTAGACAAGCCTAATATTGCTACTAACACTAGAGCAGAAGAATTAGATCAAGATATTAGACCATACTTATCAATCGTTACTCCAGAGAATGTTTTAGATTGGAACTTTGAAAGACAAGTTAATGGTAAGTACGAACTTAACTATTTAAAAATCAGAGAAGAAGTAGATCGTAATGGTGGAACATACATGAGAATTTGGTATCCTGATAGAATAGATACTATCTACATGGAAGAAAGAGAAGAACCTAGATTGATTGATAGTGTTCCAAATATGATTGGTAAAATACCAGCAGTAATTTTATATAATTCTAAATCACACAAAAGAGGAATAGGTCAATCAGATTTAACTGACATAGCTGATTTACAAAAATCTATTTATAACGAATACTCTGAAATGGAACAGTTAATTAGATTAACGAACCACCCATCATTAGTTAAAACTCCAAGTGTAAATGCTAGTGCTGGTGCTGGTGCAGTTATTGAAATGCCTGATGAACTTGAGCCAAACTTAAAACCATATTTACTACAACCATCTGGCCAGAACTTACAAGCTATTATGGAGTCTATAAATAACAAAGTAGATTCAATAAATAGAATTGCACATACGGGTGCTGTTAGAACTCAAAAGACAGGAATAACATCTGGTGTTGCACTACAAACAGAATTTGAATTATTAAATGCTAGACTATCTGAGAAAGCTGACAACTTACAAATAGCAGAAGAACAACTATTTAGATTATATGCTATGTTCCAAGATGCTACATTTGATGGAGAAATTAATTATCCTGATTCATTTAACATTAGAGATTACGCAAGTGATCTTATGTATTTCCAACAAGCTAAAGCACTTGATATTGGTTCATCTACATTTGCAAAAGAAGTTGATAAAGAAATTGCTAGAGCAGTTGTTGATGATGATGAGAAGTTAAACGAAATCTTTGATGAGATTGATGCAAAAGCAGAAGTAGGTCAGTTCACTCAAGACGAACCAGAACAAGTAGATCAAGAAGTAGAAGCAGAAACTATTTAATCAATTTAGGTTTTGATAAAACAGTTACAGGCTTATAAACAGTATCAAAACCATCAGACCAAACATATTCTTTTTGATCTTTAGTATGTCTTTTAATTTCAGCAGTAATTAAAATTGTATCTCCCTCATTAAATTTAGATTCAAAATCATTACATAATTGTTTTGAGTTACCGAAATAAATTAAACTATTACCATCAGAATCTTCAAATTTATGTGCAAGACAATAACCATAATTACTATCAAAACCAAAAATTTTAGTAATTTTAAGTTCTAAATCTAAAATATCTCCAACATCTCCAACATGAGAATATTTAGCTTTTGCCTCAGCTATATTTTTTTCAGTTTCAATTTTTTCTTGCTCAATAAAATAATCAATAACATGTTGAAAATGATAAATTTCTTTATCAGATTTTGTAGATTTTTCCCAAACATCTCTATTCCAAATAAAAGTAATTAATTCATTACCATCATCAAAAAAATTAGGGTCATTTTCTTTAATTAAATCAACAGCAAGTTTTTTTGCAGTTTTATAATTAGTAGATAATTTTCTTAGGTAATTTTCTCCATCATTTAAAATCCAAAAAACATTATTAGCACCTTTAGATATATGATAGCTAGATGGTATATTTTGTTTTAACATTGGCTCTCTCTTTCCGTTTGTTTATTTATATATAAAATTTATAAAATATTGATATAAAGGTCAAATAAAATATAACCTAGTAAATACTAGATTTTTGACAGAACAAAATTAGAACAAATGGCAGATATTGTAAAAGACGCAACATTATATCGAATCAAGCAAATAGAACTTGCTGAAGCAGAATACTATAAATCACTTATCACAACATTAGACAGAATAGAAAGAGAAGTAGTTTCTACTGCATCAAAATTACCTTTAACAGATGGTAAGTTAATTGAACTACAATCAGCTATTGCTATCAGGCCACAGATAAAAGCTATCTTAGAAAGAGAATATCTTAAATGGTCAGATACAGTTGTTAGAGAGGGTTTTAATAAACAAGCTAAAAGAATTGAAAAAGGATTTAAAGCAGTATTAGAGAAAGCTAGAATAAAAAATAAATTATCAGCAGAAGATTTAGCTAAGTTTTCAGAACTTACAAAAGGCGATAAAGCATTAATTCAAAATCTAAAACAACAATACTTTACGCAATTCAAAGATGTATCGAATACATTTACAAGACGATTGTCAGAAAAGGTTTATCAGAATACATTAGTTGGTAGTGAGTTTGCAGTATTAGAAAAAGAACTTAGACAAACAATCAATGGTATCTATGCTAGTTCAGATGACCCTGAAATAACTAGATTAGTAGAATTTGTTAATGAGAATAAGTTTGTGGAGTCTCAACAATCAGCAGTTGATAAAGCAGTTCAAACATTACAATCTAAATTTGCTAGAGATCGTGCTGGAGAAAATATGAAAAGATATGCTGGTCAAATACTTAATGATTCACTTAGAGATTTTGACGCAACATTAAACTTTAACAAATCACAAGACGCTGGTTTAACTTTTGTAAAATACTATGGAGATGTAATACCTACCACTAGGGAAATTTGCAGAAATGTAATTAATGGAGTATATAACAAAAGGAAAAGTGGACTTTTCACAATTGATGAAGTCAATACACTTTGGGCAAGTAGAAGTTGGTCAGGTAAAAAATCTGGCAACCCTTTAATTGTTCGAGGTGGTTATAATTGTCGGCATCAATGGTCTTATGTCAATCCAGATTGGTATGACAGTAAAGGCGAACTAATAATATAACAATAGGAGAACAAATGTCCGAAGAACAAACAAATGTTGCACCAGAAGTACAAGCAACTGAAACACCAAAAGAAGAAGTTAAAGTAGATACACCAAAACAAAATACTTTCACTCAAGAACAATTAGACAACATAATCAAAACAAGACTTGAAGCAGAGAAATCTAAATACGAGAAAAAACTTCAAGAAGAAGAAAAACAAAAAGCTGAAATCTTAAAACAAAAACAATTAGAAGAAGCTAAGACTAAGCAAGACTTAGAAAAGATTATGCAAGAAAGATTATCTGAAAAAGACTCAGAATTACAAAGAG
>Ga0233450_10002265_pt1 | contig 19088 bp, 15 predicted proteins | sample 011ome_30_FD_189956 | JGI IMG/M metagenome (GOLD analysis project Ga0233450, IMG submission 189956) | Coastal salt marsh microbial communities from the Groves Creek Marsh, Skidaway Island, Georgia - 011501CT (spades assembly) | ecosystem: Environmental > Aquatic > Marine > Intertidal zone >... | reverse complement strand
CAGCCGTTACGTTTTTATTTATTTTCTGAGGTTGTTTAACACTTGAACCGATGTAGGATAAAAGAGCGTTTTTTAAATGATAAGAATTACTTCCTGGGTTGTTAGATAAGAACAATTGATATTCATTACTTTCTTGAAGGTTTAAGTAACAAACTAACCGGTGCTTTTGTTTCCTTGTTTCCTCTTTTTGAGGTCTTCCTCCTTTGTTTAGTGTTGACATATTTTGTTTTTTCTATGAGCTTCTGGCGAATAGCAAGGGGTTGAATGGGCTTTTATAGCACATTCAACATGCCTTGCATACAAAACCTTACTTAGATTTCCTTAGTCCAATTAAAAATTCGTTTAAATCATTATAGCCGCCTTTGTACAGTGAACTACAATCTACAGCGTCAGGGTAAGATTCTATAACTCGTCCAGTCGCCTTTTTACCTGAATCATCATTGTCAAAATAGATTTCTATTGAATTAAACTGCGACAACAGCGGCATCACTTTATCCAGCATGCTAACAGAATTTAAAACGATATATCCGTCTGATTCTTCAAGTCCAAATATTGTTTCATAACTCATGAAATCATATTGACCCTCGAATAGTTTTACCGTACTTTTTCCAGCAATAAATGATGTTATATCTTTCTTGCCAATACATGTTTTGAAAATTGAATTTCGAGCCTCATAATGTCCAGAATCATTTTTAAATCCAAGTGTAAAATATTCTCTGTTTTTGTGCGTGTAATAAAGTACTTCTAAATGTCGCTTGGCGACTTCAAAATCTATACACCTTGACTCGATATACCTGTTCAATATATTATTAGTTAAACCAGTCTTTTTTATAATCTCAAAGGTTTCTCTTTTTTCTTCTTCTGGGGCAATAATTATTTGCCTTGAAAGAGAAGAGAAGTTTCTACTTAATATTTCCAAAGCGTCAGGGGTAGAACACTGATTAATTTCTTCAACCAGATCAATTATATCTCCTCCTTTACCAGACCCAAAGTCTTTCCATCTAATTCCGTTTTCGACTCTGCAGGATGCTGTATTCTCAACTCTAACCTTGTACCATTTGAATCGTTTATTAAGTCCTTTTTCTTTAACAGGCATTATTCCAATCGCCGGTAAGTAATCATTGATTGAAATATTCTCTTTAGCCTCTTTACAGGTTAATTTCCTTACTCTTTTCATAGGCAATAAATTTGTTGATGTTTTTGATGAGGTGATGAGAAACACTTTGAATACCTTGATTTACAATCGATTTTAAGCTCATCATTTCCTCATCAAAATATCTTTTGTTTTTTGCTATCTTCATCAAGACTATTATTGATGACCTCTTGATGAGGCCTTGATGAATAGCTATATCTCTTACTTTGTAAAGGGTTAGATATACTAACTCATCAATTCATCAAAATTTTCATTAATCCATTCTTTAGAAATTGAGAAGTATCTACCTTTTTCGGACATTTCAGTAAAACTCCCATCGCTTAGAAGAGCATATTTCTTATAAGTAAGAGTGTTTTTTGCAGGCTTTAATTTCCATTTCTCTTTTACAATTTTTCTGATTTTAGTTAGATCAGCTCTGTGGGTAGATTTTGAAAGCAGGTTTACTAAATCATTAATTTGAAAATCAAGATTATCCTCTTCAAAATTTTCCATTATGGTTAGGAAAATATTTATTAGCTCTATTTCAAGTTTATTCTTATTGTAACTAATCACCTTTTTTAACGCTTCTGTTTCAATATCCTTAAACTCAAACCACATTCGGGTTTTGTTTTCAGTGCTATAATCTCTTGAGAGCAGATAATTAAAAAACTGCGGAATATCATTTGGTCCAAAAGATTAACTATCTCCTTTTCAAACGGCTTCACTTTTATTACCCAAAAACGGTCTTCACCTGGCTGTATTTTTAAAAAAGTCTCTTCGTGGTTGCTTAGAAGAATAAATTTTGCGAAAAAATTTACTTCTTCCCTATCTTTTCCTTTTGCTTCAGCTTTAAAGGACCTACTTGTACTTAAGTGCTTTATCCTCTCCGTGTCTTCCAATTTTTCAAATAATACTTCTTCAACACCAATAACAATTTTTCCTGCTAAATCTGAATTAAACCGGGACTGCAAATCCTGTGTTGAATTAATAGTCATATTCCTACCATACATTGCTTTAAGCAAATCCAAAAATGTGGTCTTACCAGTTTTTCTGAGTTGACTTATTAAACATAAAACAGGTTGCATTTGAGTAGGTTTCTCGTATAGAAGTTTCAAATAGTCTAACCCCAACTCTATCTGTTCTTGAAATATGTGGTTTAAAAACATCAGGATTGTTTCACAAGAGCCTTTCTCTGGCTTATATGGTAGAGGTTCATATAAGTTATAAAAGCCCCCTACTTCTCTTTTATAACTCAAGTGGTTTGGATGAACAATTGTTCCATCATATTTAGGAATCTCTTGAAGAATGTTCTTATTATCTGGATGATCATCTTTTATTGCCTCTTTTCTCCAATCTTGGATTACGGTTAATTTGTCACCAGACATTAATGGACGTTCTACAATTTTCTTATACGAATACCCGATTCGTAAATATTTATTTGGCTTATCTTCACTCATATTATATTTCTCTTTAATGGATACTGAAATAGAAAGACAGCTAGTTATTTAACTAAGCTGTTTTTTTGCTTTCCATTAGTTCAACAATATCTGAATAGGAGAAATACACCCTCCCTCCTAGTTTGATTGGCTTCAGCAAGCTTTTATCAATCCATGCATGAATTGTTGGTCTACTTACACGAAACAATTTTGTAAGGTCATCTATATTGTAAAATGTAGTTTCATTCGTTCTTTGAGCTTCATTTGCCAAATTAACTTGATTTAAATTTGAGGATACCAGTGAAATAAACTCACTTAGATTTACATACCTTAACTCATTTCCTGTTAAAATTTGAATTTTTGCTTCCATAGTATTACATATTTTGGTTTAACATTATTTCGTATTACTCAATTGTGAAATATCAACCCAAACGTATAAGGTCAAACCTATGAACACAAAAAAAGGGGGCTACAAAGCCCCCTTAAACAAACTGTAAACCACTATATAATAGCATGTTAAGTAAATGTACTATTATAACCTTGCTTTGCTCTTTCTAACTTTTCTTTTAGGAATATAACAGCTTTTTCGTTTTCTTCTTCGGTAGCTAAAGTTATAGCCCCGCTAATTCTAATTACAACTTCGTTCCAACTTTTCCTACTATCTTTCTTTTTCGGCTCCCATAAGTTTAATATAAGCATATCCAGATTTTTCCATCCATATCCATGTAATTCAGGCCATTTATCCTTCAAGGATTTTAGTTTAAAATTTCTTTTCCTAATATTTTTTTCTGAGAGAAGAAAAAAACCTTCTTCTTTTACTTTATATCTCGTAATTTCTAAAGTCATAATCATGTTTCTTTCCCTGCACTTTAACTTTTCTCCTTGAAATCGATAAGTATCCCAAATAACATATTTGAAATCATATTTGGATTTTACTCGGTTCCAAAACAATACTAATTCATGTGGAACTCCTAATTCTTTAACATGCTTTGCTTTAGCTTCAATATTGAATATCTTAAAAATAATTCGTTGTTGAGCCATTTGTTGTAAATCACAAATTCCAGGATGAAAATCTAAATACCTAGAAAAACCTCTTAATGATCTATTTTTAATCAAATATTTAACACTTTCAATTGTAATCAACATTATAGCTTTTACAGTAAATACTAGAAAATTGAATATTCCATAACTATAAAATCTTGGTTCACTTAAAACCCCATACCATTTTACTTCTCTAAACTCCATTTAATTGTTCTTTATATATTTGTACTTTAACAAGAATAATAAATAAAAACCGAATAAAAAATGGAGTGCTTCTGGACTATGCCTCACAATTGTGAGAGAATAGAAAACAAAAAAGCCTCAAAAACTAATGTTTTCAAGGCTTCTTGATTTTTGTTGGCGGTCTGGACGGGACTCGAACCCGCGACCCCCTGCGTGACAGGCAGGTATTCTAACCAACTGAACTACCAGACCAATTTTCAAAGTTTTTCAACCACTAACAACAGTTAGTCTTCCGATAGCTATCGGAAGTGAAATTGTTTCCCCCTCTATTGAAGGGATGACAAAAGTAATAGATTTTTTTTTCCTTGCAAGCACTTATTCAGAATAATTAAATCATTTTTTGTCTTTTAATTAAATACTGCAATAACACTTGCTCAAAACCTTTGTTAATATCTGCTTCAACATAGTCAATACGGTATTGACCGCACTTTAACTTTAGCTCGTTTTGTTGACTGGATTTCAACTTATTAAACCTATCTTTTACCTGATTTGGATTTAATTTAACCTGTTCTCCTGTTTCCATATCTACAAAAGTGTAAGGCCGATTGTTAAATTCAAAATCTACTTCATGCTTTTTATCGGTTACATCAAATAATACCACCTCGTGCTTATTGTGCTTTAAATGCTTCAATGCATTAAAAACCTCGGTGTGATTATTCGCATTATCCATCATATCACTGAAAATAATGACTAATGATCGTTTATGAACCTGCTCTGCAATTTGATGCAACGCATCTACGACATTGGTATTCTTCCTTTTAGTTTTGTTATAATCATGCAAGTGTTTTTCTAACTCTGTAAATAGAAATTGATGGTGTATCGTGCTCGATTTACAAGGTGTATGCAATAATACTTTCTCATTAAATAGCGAAACGCCTACGGCATCTCTTTGCCTTCTCATTAAATATATTAATGCGGCAGCCGTGTTTACTGAAAACTCCATTTTATTCATTTCTGAATTCTCTGGATAATACATAGAAGAAGAAGTATCAATTACAACCTGACACCTTAAATTGGTTTCTTCCTCGTATCGTTTGATAAATAGTTTCTCAGTGCGAGCATAGAGCTTCCAATCGATATGTCGGGTTGACTCACCTGTATTGTACAAACGATGTTCTGCAAACTCAACAGAAAAACCATGAAACGGACTCTTATGCAAACCTGTAATAAACCCTTCCACAACTTGTTTTGCAAGTATTTCTAGACTTCCAAACTCCCGTGACTTTTGATGATTAATTTGATTCTGCATTATAGGCTACAAGATAGATTTAATTTTTATCCAAAAAAAATCTCGTTACATAATGCAACGAGATTTAGATCTAATTATTTCTTTTTAACTACAAAGCAGCATCCAATTTTTCTGCTAAAGCTTCTTTTGCAACTGCTCCAACAACTTTATCTACTACTTCACCGTTTTTCATCACCAAAATTGTAGGAATGTTTCTTACTCCGTACTTTGCAGCAATTGTTGGATTGTTGTCGACATCAACTTTTCCCACTACCGCTCTGCCTTCATATTCATTGTGCAATGCATCAATATGTGGTCCAACCATTTTACATGGTCCACACCATGCAGCCCAAAAATCAACCAATACTGGTTTGTCTGTGTTTGTTAACTCCTCAAAGTTTGCTTCTGTAAATTCTATTGCCATCTTAATTTATTTTTTTATTATTTATTCTCTTATTATTTTAAAAAGGTAAATTTAATTCTTTCTCCCAAATGTCAAAATCAATACCAAACCCTTTTTTCTGTCATCTTGGCATCCTAACTTTCTGTTTCGGTTCTTTTCGGTTATCGTTTCTTGTTTAACTCGCGATTGCCTTTTCGTTGACTAAAGTAACTTGTTTTGCCTGATTCTTTTTAATTACTTCTGTCATTTTAGACCTATTGAAACTTATACCAACATAACCTCCTATCTTTTTCATATCCTGCATAAATTCATTAGAAACCTCAACTTTTCTTGTTTTAGAGACTAATGTGACTCCTTCATTTTCGGAGTAATCAATCATATCCAAATAGACATTTACTCCTCCTTCATATTTCGTAAATACCTCTTCGACTTCTGCAATACTCTCAGCAGTTATATAGGATGAATCCATTTGAATATATACTTGCTTCAACTCTTTATTTCGAATTTCGGATAATAACTCCATGTAAGAAACCCGGAACTCTTTTTGCTTTCCATCCGGATTCCATTTCTTCGATTTTCGCTGTACAGTTCCTTTAATAAACAGGAAACTACCAGGAACTAAAAAGTGACGATACTTTAAATATTGCTCTCCAAACAATCGAAATTCCATGGTTCCCTCCATGTCATGCATTTCGAGAACACCATATTTATTCCCTTTTCTACTTTCTAAATTTAAAGCATCGGCTGCAATCGCTGCAAATTTGTATTCTTTTTCCGGTAATTGATTAATATGCTCTGACAAAATCTTCAAATTAACATCGCAAAAATTATCAACTTCCAGTTTAAAATCTTCTAATGGATGTCCTGTAATATAAATACCTACAACCTCTTTTTCTAGATTCAATTTTTGATATGCACTCCATTTTGGAGCTTTTTCCGCAATCGGTTCAGGAATTTCAACTCCTGTTCCATCACCCATATTATCAAATATACTAGTCTGAGCGGAACTTTTATTTTGTTGATAGGCTTGGCCATATTTAAGTGCTTTTTCTATCAATGTACTATCCTTGATATCCTTGGCGAAGTATTGTGCGCGGTGTAAATTGGTAAAACGATCGAATCCACCTCCTTTTGCCAAGCTTTCTAGTACCCGCTTATTGCAATCTTTTAAACTAACTCTTCTCACCATATCAAATATGGAAACAAATGGACCATCTTTTTTACGATGTTCAATCATAGATTTTACAGGCCCTTCTCCAACTCCTCTCATTCCTCCCATTCCAAAACGCACTTCACCTTTAGGGTTGACAGCAAATTTGTAATAACTCTCATTTACATCAGGGCCCAAAACTTTTAGTCCCATGCGCTGACACTCCTGCATAAAAAACGAGACAGATTTTATGTCATTCATGTTATTACTCAACACAGCAGCCATATATTCAGCTGGATAATGCGCCTTTAAATAGGCTGTTTGGTATGCAATCCAAGCGTAACAAGTAGAGTGTGATTTATTAAATGCATAGGATGCAAATGCTTCCCAATCCGTCCACACCTTTTCTAATTTCTCGGGGTCATGCCCTTTTTCAGCAGCTTGTTTTACAAATTTTGGTTTCATTTTAGCCAGCACCGTAATTTGCTTTTTACCCATTGCTTTCCGCAACACATCCGCTTCACCTTTTGTAAAGTCTGCCAACTTTTGAGAAAGCAACATTACCTGCTCCTGATAAACTGTAATACCGTAAGTCTCTTTAAGAAACTCTTCCATTCCTTCTAAATCATACTCAATTTCTTCTTCACCATGTTTACGACGAATAAAAGAAGGTATATATTCTATAGGCCCTGGACGATACAAGGCATTCATTGCAATCAAATCTGAAAACTCTGTTGGTTTCAAATCTTTTAAGTGCTTCTGCATTCCGACGGATTCATATTGAAATACGCCAACTGTTTCACCTTTTTGAAAAAGTGCGTAAGTCAAATCATCGTCCAACGGAATTTCCTCAATATCAATCTCTACATTGTGTCTTGCTTTTACAATTGTCAATGTATCTTTAATAAGGGTTAATGTTTTTAGGCCCAAAAAATCCATTTTAAGCAGTCCAGCATTTTCAACCACAGAGTTATCGAATTGTGTGCTCCACATTTCAGAGTCTTTTGCCAAAGCAACCGGCACATGTTCTCGGATATCACTCGGAGTAATAATTACACCACAAGCATGAATACCCGTATTTCGCATAGAGCCTTCTAATGTTTTGGCTTGACGAAGCACTTCACCTTCCAAACTTGGAGCTTCTAAAATACGCTTCAATTCGTCCGCCATTTTTAGTTGTTCCGAATCCAATTTCTGTGCTAATTTCTCTTCCGGCATGCTGAACAACTTGTTCAATTTTATATCTGGAACCAATTTCGCTACCCTATCTGTATCGGGCAATGGTAAATCCAATACACGACCCGCGTCTCGAATAGAGGACTTGGCCGCCATAGTTCCGTAAGTAATAATTTGAGCAACTTGGCTCGCCCCATATTTATCAATTACATATTGAATTACCCGTCCACGGCCTTCATCATCAAAGTCAATATCAATATCGGGCATCGATATACGCTCAGGATTCAAGAACCGCTCAAAAAGTAGATTGTATTTAAGCGGGTCTATATTGGTTATCCATGTACAATATGCAACAACTGAACCTGCTGCAGATCCTCGACCTGGACCAACAGCTACATTCATTCTTCTCGCTTCTCTAATAAAATCTTCAACAATTAAGAAATAACCCGGATACCCGGTATTTCGAATTACAGAGAGCTCAAAATCCAATCTTTCTATTATATCTTCAGTTAGATCTTCCCCGTATCTAATTTTTGCTCCTTTATACGCAATATGGCGCAAATAAGCATTCTCACCATTTTTTAAAGTAGCATCCTGTAAATCCGCCGGGTCTCTAAATTCTTCTGGAATATCAAAAGCAGGTAATAAAACATCTCGCGCCAAAACATAACTTTCGCATTTTGCAACAATCTCTGCAACGTTTTCAATCGCTTCTGGGATATCCGCAAACTCGCGTTTCATTTCCTGTTGCGACTTAAAAAAATAATTATCATTCGGCATTCCACTCCTAAAGCCTCGTCCTCTGCCAATGGGTGTAGCTTGTTTTTCTCCTGCCTTAACACACATTAAAATATCATGCGGAACAGAACTTTCTTGCTCTAAGTAAAAATTATTATTTGCTGCAATACACTTTACACCATATTTCTTAGCAAACTTTATTAAAGTAGCATTGACCAACTTCTCTTCATCTAAACCATGTCTATTTAACTCGACATAAAAATCTTCTCCAAATGTTGCATGCCACCAAGCAAAACATTCTTCTGCTTGCTTAACACCAACATTTAAAATCATTTGAGGGATTTCCCCATCTAAACCTCCCGTTAATACAATTACATCTTCTTTGAATTTTTCAATAACATCTTTATCAATTCGCGGAACATAATAAAAGCCTTCCACGTGACCCGCAGATGACATTCTTGAAATATTGTGATAACCATTTTTATTTTTGGCCAGCATTGGGACTAAGTATCCATTGTCCTTAATACTTTTATCATTGTGGTCTTTACAAACATAAAATTCACTTCCAACAATTGGCAAAACGATTTGCTGCTTTAAATCTTCAACATCAAATCTAAAAGAATCTATTTCACTTTCTTTTAAGTCCCTTTCTGTTTCAATCGTTTCACCATTTTCATTTTCCGAAGATTCCGTTATTTTACCGCTTAGTAGTTTTTCTTCAAGTGCTTTAATTTTCCCTTTAATTCCTTTATTATGCTTTGCTCCAGCTGCTACAAAATGAAAAGCGGCCATCATATTTCCTCTATCCGTCATACCAACAGCAGGCATCCTGAATTCGGCAGCTTTGTGAATTAAAGCATCAACTTTAGTAGTTGACTCTAATATGGAAAACTGTGTATGGTTATGTAAATGTGAAAAAGTAACATTTTCTAAACGCTTAAGGTTTTCTGTTGTATCAACATAAACTTCTCCACCTCCTTCTTCAGCTTCTTTTCTTTTACGAATTTTTTCACTTTCCGCCTTCAGGTTTAAGTGTTTCAACCCAATTTTATCAAATGAAGAAGTATTTGTCTGCGTAAATTCAGTAAAATATTTTTCATTTTGTTGAAGCTGAGTAGAAGTATAGTTTCTCAATCTAATTAACTCTAAAAAGCAACGGGTAGTGGCTTCTACATCGGCAGTTGCATTGTGCGCCTCGCCAAATGGTTCATTAAATAAATATTGGTGTAATTCTGTTAAGGTTGGTAATTTAAATTTACCTCCTCTACCACCAGGAATTTGACATAACGCAGCTGTATCTTCTGTACAGGTATCCAAAATCGGCGTCTGCTGTAGATTATTTTCAAGCGCTTCACGAACAAACTCACATCCCACTACATTGGTATCGAACTTCAGATTTTGACCAACAATAAATTTTGCTTTTCCTAGCACTTCGTTGAACTCAATGAGCATATCCTTCAAAGAAATACCTTGCTCCATTGCTAGGTCGGTGGAGATGCCGTGGATTTCCTCTGCTTTATAAGGGATATCATAACCTTCTGGTTGAATCAAGTAATCTTTTGATTCAATTAACTTTCCCATACCGTCATGCAATTGCCAAGCAATTTGCACACAACGCGGCCAATTATCAGTATCCGTAATTGGCGCTTTAAAGTATCTCGGAAGACCAGTTGTTTCGGTATCAAATATTAAATACATATTCCTGTTTGGGTATAAAATTTCGGGAGTCTAAAATTAAGAAATCGTATTGAGTAAATCAATACTTGTTAATAAATAGTTGCTTCAAATTGACACCAAATAAAATAATCGATTTGAAATTTCTTATCGTCAAAAAAGAGGTTGTTTCTGATTTTCAAGCGGGGACCATTAACATTATAAAAAACGCCAAAAATATATTTTTTATAAGGTACTTTATAAATGGCTTTTTATTATTTGAAATATGTGTAATTTTAATATTTTTGCCGACCAAATAATAAAGTTATGCCAAAAATAGCAAGTAAAGCTCATTCAATGCCAGCCTCACCTATTCGTAAATTAGTTCCTTATGCGGAGCAAGCGAAAAAGGATGGAAAAAAGGTGCATCATTTAAACATTGGTCAACCAGATATTGAAACACCTCAAGTTGTGCTTGATAAGATGAAAAATCTAGATTTAAAAGTAGTGGAATACAGCCATTCTGCAGGTTTTCAATCTTATAGAGAAGGGCTTTCTGATTATTATAAAAACTTTGGAATTAATTTAAATCCAAACAATGAAATAATGATTACTACTGGTGGTTCGGAAGCTTTAATATTTGCTTTTCAAACATGCTTGGAACCTGGTGATGAATTAATTGTTCCAGAGCCTTTTTATGCAAACTATAACGGGTTTGGTGTAACTGCAGGCGTAAATGTAGTACCGGTAACTGCAAAAATTGAAGATGGATTTGCGCTTCCTCCAATTAGTGAGTTTGAAAAATTGATTACTCCAAAAACGAAAGGGATTTTGATTTGCAATCCAGGTAATCCTACCGGTTATTTATACAGTAAAGAAGAATTAGAAACACTGCGAGATATTGTAAAAAAACATGACTTATTTTTATTTGCAGATGAAGTTTATCGAGAATTCTGTTACGATGGTGCTGAGCACTATTCTTGTTTACAATTACAAGGCATCGAAAACAATGTAGTTTTGGTTGATTCTGTTTCTAAAAGGTACAGCATGTGTGGAGCTAGGGTTGGCGCTTTAATTAGTAAAAATGCAGAACTTATGGCAATGGCCCTAAAATTTGGTCAAGCTAGATTGAGCCCTCCTACTTTTGGTCAAATAGCGGGTGAAGCTGCTTTGGAAACACCGCAAATATATTTCGATAATGTTATTGAAGAATACGTTGAACGAAGAGACATAGTTGTAGATGGTTTGAATAAAATTGAAGGTGTTACTTGCCCTAAACCTAAAGGAGCTTTTTACGCAATTGCAAAATTACCAATTGACAATGCAGATAAATTTTGCCAATGGTTATTGGAAGAATTTGATTATAACGGACAAACGGTAATGCTTGCTCCTGCAACTGGTTTTTATGCAACAAAAGGAGCGGGACAGCAAGAGGTTAGAATTGCCTATGTCTTAAACAAAAAAGCTTTAGTAAATGCTGTTGTATGTTTGGAAGAAGCCTTAAAGATTTATCCGGGAAGAGTATAATAGGTTTTTCTAAATAGTCCTTTTTTATTTTCACCATACTCTCCTTAAAGAAAGGTTATACTTTAGCAAAATCAATATGATAGTGGTCGTCATGAAGAGCATTAACCATTTTAGACAAACCTTGCACTACGTATATCCCTTTTGCTTTTAGCTTTTTACCTGAGGGAGTTGCATACAATTCATCTTTTAACTCGATTTTAATAATAACCTTCTTAATTTTCCATCCCTTTTCATTAGCCGCTTCATTCAATAATAAAATATGCTGTGCAATTGCTTCAAAATCAATTTCTACAGATTTATCTTCAGAATACTTTCCATTATCATCAAACGAAAGCCAATAGTGTCTAAGACCTATTTCGTCAAGATTATAGTATGGCTTATAGTCTTTTGTTAGGGGCATCATAAAATCGATACTTGTCCCATTCTGATGCGTTTGATGCGGCCATAATTTCCCTCCCATTTGATTAGAGCATTCCATTATTCTATAAAAGCGATTTGATACATTCTCCAAATTTTTGTAAGCTTTTAATGTGAAGGCCAAAACATCCTCATGTAAAAATGCTCTGCCTGAAAAATAACTTGTAGTATCGAAATAAGAATAGTTGCTTCCATAATAAGGAATTAACTTTCCATGCTCCAAACTACCATTAGAAACGCTACCATGCGAAATACTAGATAAGTTATCAATAGTATGATCAGTGTAATATTTACGAATTTTTTCAACGCTATCTTGACCACTTGAACAACAGTTAAAACAAAATACGATAAGAAATAAAGTCACTATTTTCATAAAACAAATAAACGAAAATAAAGATCCAATATTATTAGAAGTGTTATCTAATTAAAGATACATGGCCTGTTTTTTTGTATTCTGTGCCGTCATAGCCTGTTAGCAGAATTTTCCAAACATATACACCATTAGGAGACATAATTCCATTTGCGCGTCCATCCCAAGAATCTCTTTTTCCCACAGAATGATAAATAATTTGTCCCCAACGATTGAAGATTCTCATTTCATACTCTTTTACACCAACACCATCACCAGCGAAGTAATCATTTTTTCCGTCTCCATCGGGTGTAAATGCATTTGGCACAAAAAATATCATTTCAGGTTGAACATAATAGGTGTGATAGACCGTATCCAAACATCCTGCTTGATTTTCTGCAACTAGCATTACTGTTACTGCTCCATCAGTGTAATAAGTCGTAGTTGGATCCACCTCTGTTGAGAACTCACCATTCTCAAACTCCCAATAGTAACTAGTTGCGCCTTCCGATTGATTAATAAAGTTAATCGGTTTCTTTACTATTATGTTATCTGCACCTAAAGTGAATTCTGCAATGGGCCTATCAATATTTACCGAAACATTTTCCACAACTTCATAATGAGCTGCGCAACTATCCGTAATACTTACATAATAAATAGTTGAAGTAGCCGGTGTCACAATAATTTCAGAGGTAGTTTCGCTTGTGTTCCAATTATAGGTATAGACTCCCGTCCCATTCGACACAAAAACTCCAATTTCTGCTGAATCTCCAGGACAAATTAATGTCGCACCATAAGGCTGTGCTGAAATAACCGGAAGAACTACTGTTACCAAAACACTATCAAAAACAGTTGCTCCACACATGTCTGTTACAGTCAAATCATACTGGTTAGTTTCCATTATCTGTATAGATATATCTTGTTGAGAACTGCCATTACTCCATGACCAACTATATCCCCCTGCTCCTCCAGTAATTGAAGAAAATAAATCCACAGGTGAATTCGGACACATAACTGAAGTATCATTACTAACCTCTAATAGTAACGGTGGGTTTATAGGTATTACAACTTCTATACTATCATAAACTGATTGGCTACCGCATTCATCCGTAACAGTAACGTAATAAGTTGTCGTAACAAGAGGACTTACGCTTATATAAGAGGTAGTTGCACCCGTGCTCCATGAATGGTAATAAGCTGGATTACCACCTGAAGGCGTGGCTATTAAATTCAATGAATCTCCATTTGAGCAATCCACAACAACTTGATCCAATAGGTCTAAGGTAAGGGGTGTTTGATCTACAATCCATAATGTAATTGTTTGCGTTTGATTTTGACCACAATCGCCAGAGTAGGTAATTGTAATGGAAAGAGACTCTGTGCCTTCCGCCAATAAATCATAAATAGAAATAATATTTAGAGATTGCGCTGTTTGACCAGCTTGAAAAGTAATTGTGTTGGGTAAAGAAGTGTAATCTACACCATTGGTTGCACTACCTCCATAAGAGAGTGAAAATGTTTGATTAAAGTTTATTGAGTCAGTTCTAATAAATTGTATTTCAGCGGTCCCACAACCTTCCATAATTTGATTTGCAGATAAATTCCCCACCGTTGTAACTTGACTATTCACAGCTATAGGCGATGCACTTGTAAAACTTTGCGCTTCCAAAAAAACACCAGAATCATACGCACCATCGCCAGCATCGGCTATTGCTATTTTAATATGATAGACTTGACCACAAACAACATCTGCTGAGGCGGTAAGAACATCCGTAAACCCATCATACTGAACCACTGTATTATCAGTATTTTGTGGCCCACTATTTCCATCACCGTTGTTATTGTAATATTGACTATTGGAAATATTATTCAAATTATCAATAGTAACCGGAATAGAAGTACCAGGAATTAAAGCAATATTTGTATTTGAATAATTACCTCCATTGGGATTTTGACCTGTAATAAAGAATCCAAATACATCATTGAATCCTGCATTAACATATTCCAAATATTCTTCAGAAGCAAATACATAGCGGAAGGAAATAGATGGCCCCACCGCTTCAAAATCAAACTCTAAAACAGCTGCATTCTCTGTTGAGGCCGAGCTCAAACCATCCAACAAGGCATCGCCACCTACCCCATTATCCATCCCTGCTCCCGGATTATTATTTGGACCAAAAGGTCCTTGTTGATCACCTAATATTGTTGTGGCATTTTCAACAGTTCCTGTAGTCATAATAACACCCGAATTAAGGCCTATATTACAGTTAGACCCAATAAAAGAGCCTATAGCATTGACATCTCCGTTATAAGAAACATTAGTAGCTGTAACTCCACCTCCAAGCAATGTGTTTTGCACCAAAAAATTAGCTGAAACATTGCTATTTGTAGCTAACTGAGCATGAGAAATTCCATACGACGTGAATAGAGATAGTATTAACCAATAAAGACTTTTCATGAATTAAAAACCAGTGCGCATAGTTTCATTAAGTGTTAATCTATTATTCAGATAATAGGTAACACCAATTTTCGCACCATAATTTTTGTGCATTTTCTGCATGAAGTAATTATCCTTATATATACCCGTTTTTGATTGGGTATAGTTTACCGATGAATACAAATCGAAAGAAGGAGATAGTCTAATCCTTAATGTTGCATTCGCCAAAATTGCAAATTGATGTTTGTTTAAATTTTCACTTTTACGCGACATCATCGCAATGTATTTGTCACTGTAAAAATAAACGGGTACCGGATCATTTACTACACTGCCACTTTTAACTTCGACACCAGTTGAATTAATTAGATGACCATATTCAAATCCTCCGTTTAGTTCTAAAGACAAATATTTAAAATCAAATTCATAGCCCAAAGTGAAGGGCACTTTTAAATAGGTATAGGTATTGTATTCATTTTCTATTTCCTCATGCAGCTCGTTGTTCAGTGGATCAGCATAAAAAACCTGAGCGGTATCTTCACCATAAACAACAGCACTAGAAACAGTTGGTGTAATAATGCCTCCAACAGATGATCCTTCCATAAAATAATATTTATATATGGACTTATAATCTCTTAGAGTACTCAGTTGAATTCCAGAACCTATTTTAAAATTATTCCAATTATAATTTATGTTAACACCACCTCTTGATTCCGTTTTTACATAACCATACTCTTTGTAAAAATCCCAATGATAGGCGGATAATTCATCATCTAACGTATTATCAATATCAACTTTATTCAGCATTGAATAATACGCGTCAATTGTAAACCCTCTTTTCTTAGGGTCAGAAACATAAGCATCTAAAGGTTGAATAAAAATAGGACTAGGAAACGAATTATTCAATACTATTTCCGTTTCGATCAGTACTGGATCTATTATCGCAAATTTTTGAATGGACTTATTCGCGGATATCTTTGGCTCGATAGAGATATTATTACCTGAATTAGATGCGGTAGTTTTCAATTGATTAGAACCCACAATATCGCTTTTAGAATTAGGTCTTTCTGAAACATCTTTACCGATCTGTTCTTCTGTTACTAAAGGGGTAACATTTACATCACCTTTACTGGATGTTGCTTCCTTCTGATTTGATATAATTAATTTTTTAGTAGTGGTATTTATCAAATTACGGACTTCTTTTCTCTCATTTTCTTTACTACTTTGCGAAGAAGATTCTCTCTTCGCAGCACCTTCTTTTATAATCCCCTTATATACATTTTGTTTTGGAGCAATTTCTTGCTGTAGATTACCTTCCGAATTAATTTCATCTTTTCCTGAATAATCGGCCAAATTATTGTTTTGGACCGCGCTTTTATTAACATCTACTTCCTCCGTAACTAGTTCATTTTTTCCTTCAGAAAATGAAGGTGCTTCATTGTCAGAATAAGTGACACCAAGGTAAACACCACTGCTAATGAGAAACAACGCGGCAACCAATTTAACCTTATGAAACAAGAATAAATTGTTGAAGAACATTTTGAAAACAAGCGCTTTCTTAATGTCCTTGGAAGGTACAACTTCCATTTTTGACATCTGTTCTTTAACTAATTTGTCAAAGTCGTTAATTTCCATTTCCTTAAATTAAAATTTATAAATCATCTTCTACTCCTAGCAATTTCTTCAAATACTTCCTAGCTTTGGACAATTGAGATTTTGAAGTATTTTCAGAAATACCCAATATCTCTGCTATTTCTTTGTGCGTGTAGCCCTCAACAACATATAAGTTAAATACTGTTCTGTAGCCAATAGGTAACTTTTGCATTGCTTTCATTATGGCTTCCTGCTTTCTTCTAGACACATCAACTTCGTCATCAAATAGCGGTACAGGGTCTGCACTTACATGTAAATCATCAACATCTTCGGTATAATGGTGTTTTTTATTGTTTCTATTATGGCTTAATGTAGTATTAACCACTATCGTCTTAATCCAGGCACTCAATGACCCATCGTGCCTTCCTTTGAAATTTTTCACATATTTGAATATACGAATAAAAGCCTCCTGAAGAGCATCTTCAGCTTCCGATACGTTACGGCAATAACGCATGGAAACAGCAAGCATAGAGGCAGAATAACGTTTATATAGCTCTGACTGAGCCCATCGTTTACCCTTTTTACAGCCTTCTATTAATTCCTCTTCGGTGATCATCTTGGAGCCTGCAAGGTAGCCATCCAATTTGGAGTTGTCTAAAGATATGTTAATTGATATGCTCAATTCCGCAATTTAGTTAGTAAATAGACACCTTGAATTTTACTGAGTTGCCCATTTGTAAAATATTTTTAGATAAAAAAAGAACCTCAAATTTTAAATCTCACAAATACGTTGTATTTTTATACAAACTAATTCATTTTTTCATGAAAAAATTTCTCATTTTCTTTCTCATAGCAGGCTTCTCATCAAGTTCTTGTGTTAAGCTTGAAGAACTTGAAGGAAATAATGTTGAATACGAAGTAACCCAATTTGAACTGGAAGAAAATATTACTTTAATTATTCCAAACAGTCAGTTCTCATGGATTCCTGACCTTATTAATTGTATGACTATTCCCTCAATACCATTAGTAAATGAGGAAGGAATAGTTAATTTCGAGTCGTTCGTGCCTACTCAAAATCCAAATCCATATGCTTATTTAACCTATGATATTCAACCAAAGTCTATCGTAATGGAACTTACGAATATTACGGATTGTGATTTTGGAATGTTGGAAAATGTTGAGATTTATGTAACTGACAGCAGTGTAACAGACGCCAGTCAATTTATCTTACAAGACCCCAACAACACATCTGCACCACACAACGCTGTTAAAATTGGAGAACTGATGAATGTAAGTGATGGGAGTAAAATTATCGAATTAGACGTTAATCCAGATGCAGTTTTAGACCAATTTATTCACAACAACTCATTTAACACATATGCCAATATGAATTTAGATAAGGCTTTTACAGAAGAACAAGCGATAATAAAAACAAAACTGTTGCTCTCTGTAAAGTTAATCAACGAGAATTAAAATCACTTTAAAAGTATTTCTGTAGCGCCATAACCGTACTTCTGGTAATTTGCATCATGGCTCTGAAATTCTGGATAATTATAATGAATTTCTTTTCTGATTTCTGCTCGAAGAACACCTTCCCCAACACCATGAATAGCGATTAACTTCTTGGAACCTTGTCTTATTGCTACATTTAGTTCTCGACTAAAATTAGCCATTTGAACACTTAAAATTTGAGAATTAGACATTCCACGATGTGAGTCAATAAGTTCCTCGATATGTAAATCAATTTCGTGCTCTTCCTTATTAATTTTATCTAAATGATTGAACTTTTTATAAAACTCATCCAATTTTTTAGATTTTGATTCAGCTTGTACTTTTTCATTTACAGATTCTACATGTTCAATCCCTTCCAATTTATAATCTTCTTTTGGCGCAGTTGAAACTAAATCAGTAATAGCATACTGATAATCAAAACCGTCTTGATTTTCCACCATTACAGCATTACTTGAAAGAACCTCAATTATTGTTCCTTCACCTACTTCGTTTAAAAAACGAACTTTATCTCCTACTTTGAATTGCATTTTTCTGTAATATATATTTTTACCTTTGTCAAAGATAAATCTATTTTACAATCTATGAAAGAACACGGGCCTTGGAAAACAAAAAACACAAAAACGATTTTAACTTTTTTGCAATAGCTGAAGAATGTCCTTATGCCAAACGGGCACTTCCTTTTTTTCTTGACAAAAAAACGAAGGAAAAAAGTCAAAGCTGTCAAAGAAAAACTACATAAACCTTTCTATTTGTTAAGTGCGGCCGAATGATTTCCTCGAAATTTTCTTCGGAACTTTTCGGTCTTACTAAGCAAATACTTTGATTTAAATAGCCTTTCTTTTAAGGCCATACCTTCCTTAATATAACCTTATGTTTCAAAATATTTAACCCTATTAACATCCTTAACAAGGATAATTCTATTTTTACAACCTATGAAAGAACACGGTCCTTGGAAAACAAAAAATACTAAAACAGCATATGAATCGCCTTGGATACGAGTTGACCATAGCGAGGTAATAAACCCAGGGGGTGTAGATGGCACTTACAGTACTGTGC
>Ga0233450_10002260_pt1 | contig 19095 bp, 20 predicted proteins | sample 011ome_30_FD_189956 | JGI IMG/M metagenome (GOLD analysis project Ga0233450, IMG submission 189956) | Coastal salt marsh microbial communities from the Groves Creek Marsh, Skidaway Island, Georgia - 011501CT (spades assembly) | ecosystem: Environmental > Aquatic > Marine > Intertidal zone >... | reverse complement strand
CAGCACCACTATGCATTCTTCGTTTGCCAATCAAGGTCAAATTTGCTTGTGTGGCAGCCGAATTTTTATCGAAAAACCCATTTACGAAAAGTTTAAAAACGCCCTCATCGAAAAACTAAAAACACACACCGTGGGCGATCCATTTGACAAAGAAACCCGAATGGGAGCCATCGTATCCGAGGAACACCTCAACAAAGTTCTAGGCTACGTAAAACTAGCTGAAGAAGAAGGCGGAAAAATTCTATTTGGTGGAAACCGTCTTACAATTGAAGGAAGCGAAAACGGCTACTACATGGAACCCACCTTAATCGAAGGATTGGAGTACACTTGCCGAACGAATCAGGAAGAAATTTTTGGCCCAGTGGTGACTCTTACTCCTTTTGAAACCGAAGAAGAAGTGCTAGAAATGGCAAACTCTACCCAATACGGATTGGCTGCCACTGTGTGGACCGAAAACCTGTCGCGAGCGCACCGAATATCCCACGAATTGGAATCGGGAATTGTGTGGGTAAACTGCTGGCTAGTGCGTGATTTACGAACTCCATTTGGTGGTGTAAAAAACTCAGGACTCGGCCGCGAAGGTGGTTTTAGAGCTTTGGAGTTTTTTACCGAGCCCAAGAATGTGTGTATTAAGTATTGATTCTTTTACAGTTTTAAAACTGTGACCGAGCAAATTCCTCCAGGAGGGAATCCCAATGAAGAACAACATCTTCAGCATCTTTCAGAAATGAAAATATCACACCCCAAACTGTCCCAGATGGTGATCGGCATGTTTGTAAAACATATTGCTCCATTCTGTTTTGGTTAAAGCACCAAAACTATGAGATTCTTTGCCGTCAAATTTTGCTTCGCCATCGGCTACTACTTTGTTCATAAACTCAATTAGCCTTGCTTTTTCGGTGGCAAATTCTCTTTCATCAGTGATTAAAAACTGAGGAGCAGTTCGTCCGTTTTTGGGGTAAGGTTTGTCTCCACACACAGTGTTTTTTGCCAACAGTTTCAAGATAAATTTCTTAAAACCTTTTGCTTTCGTTGCTTCGTGTTTGTCGGTATACACAAACTCATACGTAACACACAAATGTGCCAACATTTGACCTACATTCATTTTTCCCCAAGTGGGTTGAGTGTCGGGAGTTAGTTTTTCTATTCTGGCAACTAACTCCTCTGTGACTGATTGTTCAAAAACGTTTTTCATCTTTGATATCATTTTTGGATTTTTCTCAAGAGCTCCTTCAAATTCAACTCTTTGGATTCATTAATGTCTATTTTCTTACCCAGCACTCCGTACACTTTGCAATGCGCTTTCCCTTTGATAGTCAGCTTGATGGTTTTTTTGAACAAGGCTTTTCCGAGCAATGGCAGGGCCGCTTTGGCAATGTCCTTGTCGTTTAGCAATAAATCGAGGGTGTAAGTGTCTTCCTTTTTTTTGGAAACAAACACTTCCTCAGCCATGGCTGCATCCCCCAATTTGTTGTCATCTAGATACACTTCCACCGTAGATTTTTTGAGCTTTATGGAATAGAAATTTGGGTTATTTATTCTAAAATCGATGCTCGCCATCGACTGATTACCCTCTAGTTTTTCGAACCGGTAGCCTTCCACTCCTAGCATTTCTACTTCTTCGTAAATCGTACAAGAAGTTACAGAAAACAACACCAGCATCACTGGCAACAAATACCACTTTTTTAACATCTTAAATAGTAGATTTGAATTGATTCAAAAATCGTATGTCATTCTCAAAAAACATCCGTAAATCATTGATTTGATATTTTAGCATAGCTATTCGCTCCACTCCCATTCCAAAAGCAAATCCAGTATAAACTTTAGAATCTATTCCGCAGTTTTCTAGTACATTAGGATCCACCATTCCGCAGCCCAAAATCTCCAAAAACCCTGTATGTTTACACACATTACACCCTTTCCCCGAACATATATTACAACTTACATCTACCTCAGCGCTTGGCTCAGTAAATGGAAAATAAGAAGGACGTAGCCTGATTTCGGTTTTCTCCCCAAACATTTCTTTGGCAAAGTAAAGCAAGGTTTGTTTGAGGTCGGCAAACGACACATTTTTGTCGATATACAACCCTTCTACCTGATGAAATATGCAGTGAGCTCTGGCAGAAATGGCTTCGTTACGGAAAACTCTTCCTGGCGATATAGTTCTGATTGGCGGAGTAGAATTTTCCATCACACGCACTTGCACACTCGAAGTGTGTGTTCGGAGGGCATGCTCTTTGTCTATAAAAAAAGTATCCTGCATGTCTCGTGCTGGGTGTTCTTTGGGGAAATTCAATGCCGAAAAGTTGTGCCAGTCGTCCTCAATTTCTGGTCCTTCAGAAATAGAATATCCAATGCGCGAAAAGATATCGATAATCTCGTTTTTGACAATAGACAGCGGGTGTCGAGACCCTAGGTTATCGTCCGAGATGGGTAAAGACAAGTCCAAGAAATTATCTCCTTTCTCCTCTTTTTGGGCCAATGATGAAGATAATTCCACAATTCTCTCTTGAGTTTTTACCTTCAGTTGATTCAAAAGTTGACCTACCTCCTTTTTTTGATCATTTGCTACTTCTTTGAAAGAAGCAAACAACTCATTCAGCTCCCCTTTCTTACCCAATATTTTTATTCTTAACTGTTCAACCTCTTCAATTTTCTCTGCTTTAAATGCCTCTACATCAGCTAATAACTTTTCTATTCTCTCTTTCATTTATTGTTCCTGTTTGTTCAGTAATTTTGCTTTCTCTTCTTTGTTTAAGTATATCAGTTCCATTTTCATTCGAACATCTTTTACTGGCCTGTTTCCATTTGCTTTGTTCACTTTTACACTCGCTATTTTGTCAATTACTTCCATCCCTCTTACTATCTGTCCAAATACGGTATAGCTTTGGTCTAAGAACGGAATTCCACCAACGGTGGTATATGATTCAATTTGTTTTTTCGTAAAACCAAACTCCGGAATTTCTTCCATGTTCATTTCGGGAGTTGTTTTTTGTTTACTACGCTCAATTCGCTCCAATTGTTCTGGGGAATATACTTTCCCCTGTGCAATGTAAAATTGAGATCCAGAAGACTCTTTCTTTGGATTTTGACCATCTCCCAATCGGGCCGTAGCCAACGCTCCTTTTTGATGATACAAAGTGGTGTCAAACTCTGCTGGAATTGTATAGCCTGGCCCTCCATTTCCCAATTGAGCGTCTTGCTTGGCATTTTTTGATTCTGGATCTCCTCCTTGAATCATAAACCCATTTATCACTCTATGAAACATTAAACTATCGTAAAACCCTTGGCTTACCAGTTTTACAAAATTTGCCTTATGCTTGGGCGTTTTATCAGAGAGTTCTGCATACATATCACCCATTGGCGTTGTAATTTTTACCAAAAGTTCTAAGTCATTATTCTGCTTTTTTCGCAACCCTGAACACTGAATCAACGTACTAACAGCACAAAACAAAGCGATATTTCTGAGAAATCTCATATTTATTCTTATTTTTGAAAGTATAAAACTACTAAAATTAGAGTTACCTTCTTTCAATAGCAGTAAAAAACAAGTAACATGAAACAAATATTTTCTATCCTTTTGGTTACACTCGTAGCCATTTCTTTTTACAGTTGTAGAAAGGAAAAAGACACAACTGCCACTGTAATCGTTGTAAATTCTGCTCAAGAACCCGTAGCTGGAGTTTCTGTAAGAGTGTATTGTCCTTCTTCCACTTGTGCCACAGGTTCTCTTAATGAAAACATGGATCGAGAAGAGGTAACGAACAGCAGCGGAAAAGTGAAATTCAATTACACCGAAGACTATCAACTTGGACAAGCTGGTTTTGCAGTATTAGATGTAGAGGTTACTCAGGTAGGGTCTACCTCTCCCGATGCCACTGGTGTGATAAAAATTGAAGAAGAAAAGGAAAATGAGCAAACTATAGTTTGCCAAACGTGTCCTTAAGGGCGCCAAGTTGGAAGCTAGAAGTAAATAGTTCCAATGAATTAAATCAAAATTTTTAAAATCCTGAATCTTTCGATTCAGGATTTTCTTTCTTAATTTTTTAGTGCAAAATGACAAATTTAAGGAGATAGTATTCTTGAACTTTTTGTGCTGTTTTTAGAAAAATCTACCTCAATTAGCAATTAAACACCAAATCTCCTACTTCCAGCTTTGGGCTTCGTGCTTCAAACTTTACGCTACAATCTTCTTACTTTTCCTTGTCAAAATATTCCAAGATCGCTTTTTTCATAAATGTTTCCTGCTCATCTGGCTTCAATACAGGCAACTCTTTTACCAGTTTAAAATGTGGCCAGCCATCGTCATCGTGACCCGTGTATTCATAAAATCCATAAGGTTCCATAAGTGTACAGATAGCTATATGCATCACATCCAATTTCTGGTCTTTAGATAATTTTACAAAACCTTGGTTGAGTTCCTGCACTCCTATCATAAAAATTAGCGACTGCATATCCAGCGGTTCATCCATGTTTTTGGAAACCTCTGTGAGCAAATCACGCCATTTTTTTTCAAATTCAAAATCCATACCCCAAAAGTAGGTTTTTCTTCACTAGAATAAAACAAAAAATAACAAGCTAATTATGAATTTCGCAATTTTCTCTGCGGGTAAAAAATCGGTGTCTGTTTCGGGCGATCAAGTCATACAGCCAGTTTCGAATTGGGCGAGGAAAGAGCCAGAAAATCAGATAAAAATTCCACCGACCACCCAAAATTTTTACAACTTTTAGCGCAGCACTTGACTTAACAAAAAAGTTGCCTTTGTGCACAACCACAATCGAGTCAGTAGATTCATCCACTTCATATTGACGGAGTAATTCCACGCCTTCTTTGGATTGAAGGGCAAAATATCGAAATTTTTGTTGTGCTTTTTGTCGCTGAATCAATGCTACCCAAAAGTTACAGAACTTGCACTCCCCATCATACAACAGAATCGGATTATTTATTTGGCTTGGTGAGTTCACAGTTTCCGAACTTTTTACTTAACCAGTTTTGACAATACTTTTAAAAACCAGTTTTGATCAGATTTGGCTGCCATATCTATGAATCCATCGAATTTACTGATGATAGAATCTATGTCTTTGGTTACTTTTTTAAACTCTTTCCCCTCGGGAGAATTTCCCAATTCAGCTTCAGAAACCTCTGCAAGTACGTCCCTTATTGGAACAATTTCCCTTTTTCTTCTCTCCTTGGCAATTTGCTTCATCACATTCCACAAATCTTTCTCTGCATAAAAATATTCTTTCCGCTCTCCAGGTTTATATTCTTTAAATACTAGTCCCCAATCAATCAGTGCCCGCATATTCATATTGGCATTTCCTCTAGAAATTTTGAGCTCTTCCATCACCTCGTCTGTAGTTTTACTTTCAGGAGCCAACATTAAAAGAGCATGAATTTGAGCCATTGCCCTATTTATTCCCCAGGAACTTCCCAGAACTCCCCACTCTTGAATAAACTTATATTTTGCTTCTTGTAAATCCACTGTTTTTGTTTTGTACACTAAATTAATTTTATTTTTAATATTTTCAAAACTTTTTGAAAGTAAAATAACTGAGTTTCCAAATTCTTATCTACCTATTGATTATTCAACAAATAATTGTATTTTTACTACGAAATCTAACTACCTATGAAAAATTTACTTCTAATTCTAACTTTTGGATTGTTTTTGGCCTCTTGTGGCTCGGAAACAAAAGCAGATAATATCATTGCCGACACGCATTCGACTTTCGTAATTGAGGGAATGACGTGTGCCGAAATGTGCGCAAAAAGAATAGAAGATAAAATAGCAAGGACGGAGGGTGTACAAACTTGCACGGTAGATTTTGAGAAGAAATTAGCGTCTTTGAACTACGACAGTAAACTCACAGAATTAGAAACAATCGTCTCTTTAGTTGAAGAAATGTCGGATAAAAAGTATAGCGTAAGTGATGTAAAAACTGAGAAAACAAGTAGCTCTCAATCCACTATCACTTCGAGTAAAGAAAATGAGACTGGTCAGTTATTATCAACTCCTAGTTTTGAAATTCCAAATTTGTTGGAATATTTAAGAAATATAATTTAAGTCCTTACTTACAGGACAAACTTATAAAGAAAGGTGGAGGGAAAAGGCCCTGCGAAACCTTAGCAACCGTTCCGATATTTCGGGAAAAGGTGCTAAATCCTTCTCTAGAAATAGGGAAATATAAGTTGCACAAAAGGAAATTGAAAAAACCTCTTTGCAGCTTGCAAAGAGGTTTTTTTATGGACCAAAACGAAAAAAAAGAATAACAGTGAGTACGATTAAAGAAGAATTAAAAAAACGAATATTAGTCCTTGATGGAGCCATGGGAACCATGATTCAGCAATATAAACTGGGTGAAGAAGATTTCAGAAAAGGATGGTTTGAAGGGCACGATTCTCCATTGAAGGGAAATAACGATTTGTTGTCGTTAACTCGTCCAGACATCATCCAAGCAATCCATGCGAAGTACTTGGAGGCTGGAGCAGACATTGTGGAAACCAACACATTTAGCGGAACCACCATCGCTCAAGAAGATTACAACACACAAGATAAAGTGTATGAAATCAATTATCACTCGGCAAAAATTGCCCGAGAGGTAGCCGATAAGTTTTCTGCTAGTGAACCCAATAAGCCAAGATTTGTGGCAGGTTCTATTGGCCCTACAAACAAAACAGCCTCTATTTCGCCTGTGATAAACGATCCGGGATTTAGAGCCATTTCTTTTGATGAATTGGCAGTCGCATTTTCTCAACAAGTAGAGGCTTTGATTGATGGAGGTGTGGATATGTTATTGGTGGAAACGGTGATTGACACACTGAACGCAAAAGCTGCTTTATTTGCCATAGAACTTGTGTTTGAAAAGAAAGGTGTGGAATTGCCTATCATGGTTTCAGGAACGATTACCGACAAAAGTGGACGAACTTTGTCCGGGCAAACCACCGAGGCATTTATTATTTCGACCGAGCATGCGCCCATTACAAGCATTGGACTTAATTGTGCTTTGGGAGCAAAGGAACTAAGGCCCTATCTGCAAGTGATGGCAAAAAAATCGCCTTTTTTGGTAAGTGCTCACCCCAATGCCGGATTGCCCAACGAGTTTGGAGAATATGACGAAACTCCCGAAATGATGGCAGACCAAATAAAAGTATTCTTGGATGAAGGATTACTCAATATTGTAGGCGGATGTTGCGGAACAACGCCAGCACACATAAAAGCAATAGCTGAGTTGGCAAAAGATTATAAACCGAGAGAAATTAAACAGAAGAAAATATAAAATAACAACAATATCATTCCTGCGAAGGCAGCAATCTTATTCATCAAGCTGATTCTCGCATTTAGACCCCTGCCTTCGCAGGAATGACAAAGAAAAAATGATTAAATAAAAACCTGTTTTTAGTCAAAAAACCCTATAACTACTGACTCTTGACTAAAGACTAAAGACTAAAAAAAATGGCTGCACCAAAACTTTACAGCGAAATAGACAAAACCATCCTGGAAGCAATTCCAAACCCTTCGAAAGAGGCGTATGAGATTAAAATCAAAATTCCAGAGTTTACATTCTTAGGAGTGAAAGAACAACCCGATTTTGCTACGGTATTTCTTCCATGTACCCCGGCAAAAAAATAATTGAACTCAAGTCATTGAAACATTATGCGTTTCACTTGCGTGACATCGTGGTTTCGTACGAAAGACTTATCAACATATTTTACGATCACCTGATGGAAGTGTACGAGCCAGACAGATTGAGAATTGAGATGATTTGTAACCCAAGAGGAGGAATATCTGCAAAACTTGCTATAGATTCTGATTGGAGCGCTCGAGGTGGAGAAGAGAAATACAAAGACTGGATGAATACTCCTGGAACAGATAATTGGAGCGTGGTGATGTAGGACGTTAGCTCGAATTAGAGATTTTCAGACTTTGGATGCTCGTTTTAGTTTAAAAAACTATCCTCGCATTCAAAAAAACAACCAGTCATTCCGTTCTTGACACGGAATCTGCAATTTGATTTCTTTACCGTTAAAAATCAAGGCTAATTCAAGTTCTGGGTAAAAGGCAAAATATTGAAGTTACAACTAAGGACTAACGACAAAGAACTTAAGACTAAAAAAGAAAATGAAAGATTACACCTTAAAACTAAGCGGATTGGAACCGTTACTCATAACGCCAGAAACCAATTTTGTGAACATTGGAGAACGGACGAATGTGACGGGTTCACGGAAGTTTTTGCGACTTATCAAAGAAGAAAAATTTGACGAAGCCCTCGATGTGGCGCGCGACCAAGTGGAAGGTGGTGCCCAAATTCTGGATGTGAATATGGACGAAGGTATGCTGGATGGAAAAGAAGCGATGGTGAAGTTTCTGAACTTAATTGCTTCGGAACCAGATATTGCACGAATTCCAGTAATGATTGATTCCAGTAAATGGGAAATCATTGAAGCGGGACTTAAATGTATTCAAGGAAAAGGAGTGGTAAACTCCATTAGCTTGAAAGAAGGCGAAGAACAATTTATTGCCCAAGCCAAAAAAGTAAAAATGTACGGAGCTGCTACTATTGTCATGGCTTTTGATGAAGATGGACAAGCAGATACTTACGAACGAAGAATTGAAATTTGCAAACGCTCGTACGATATTTTGGTGGACAAGGTAAAGTTTCCACCCCAAGACATTATTTTTGACCCCAATATTTTCCCTGTGGCAACAGGAATTCCTGCCCACAATAATTATGTAGTTGATTTTTTTAAAGCCACCAAATGGATCAAAGAAAACCTACCTGGAGCAAGAATTAGCGGGGGTGTGAGTAATGTTTCTTTTTCGTTTAGAGGAAATAATTCGGTGAGAGAAGCCATGCACTCGGCATTTTTGTATCACGCCATTCAGCACGGAATGGACATGGGGATTGTCAACCCAACCATGTTGGAGATTTATGACGAAATACCCAAGGAACTACTCGACAAAGTAGAGGACGTGTTGCTAAACAGAAACGAAAACGCCACCGAAGTGTTGTTGGATTATGCCGAAAGCGTAAAAGGCGATGGCAAGAAAAAAGAAAGAGATTTGTCTTGGAGAGAACAAGACGTGAAGGGAAGAATTACTCATTCTTTGGTAAAAGGAATCACCGAATTTATAGAAGAAGACACCGAAGAATGTCGACAATTGTATCCTGAACCAATCCAAGTAATTGAAGGGCCTTTGATGGACGGAATGAATGTGGTGGGAGATTTATTTGGGTCGGGAAAAATGTTTTTGCCTCAGGTAGTAAAATCTGCCAGAGTGATGAAACAAGCCGTAGCTTACCTCAATCCATTTATAGAAGCTGCCAAAAATGGAGCAGTTCAACCCAACGGAAAAGTTCTGATGGCTACCGTAAAAGGGGATGTTCATGACATTGGAAAAAACATTGTAGGAGTAGTATTGGGATGCAACAATTACGATATTGTGGACATGGGTGTGATGGTTCCTACCCAAGATATTATCAAAAAAGCCATCGAAGAAAACGTGGATGTGATTGGACTAAGCGGATTGATTACTCCTTCTTTGGATGAAATGGTTTTGGTAGCTGAGGAAATGGAGAAAGCAGGGTTAAGGATTCCACTTTTGATTGGTGGAGCAACTACCTCTAGAGTACACACGGCTGTAAAAATAGAACAAAGCTACACCAAAGGTCAAACGATTCATGTGTTGGATGCTTCGCGATCGGTGACTGTGGTAGAAAAATTATTAGGAAACACTTCCGAGGAGTTTGTAGCCGACATCAAAAAAGAATACGAAAAAGTAAGGCAACACCATTCGAATAAAAAAGCACAAAAAAGACTGCTTCCATATGATGTGGCGCTTGAAAATAAATTTAAAATTGACTGGAAGGCAGAAGATATTTACACCCCAAATTTTGTTGGAAACAAAACCTACGACAACTTTCCTTTGTCGGAGTTAATTCCGTTTATCGATTGGACTCCTTTTTTCCAGACTTGGCAATTGGCTGGGCGATTCCCAAGAATATTAACCGATGAAGTGGTTGGCGAACAAGCCACTAGTTTGTATGCCGATGCTCAAGAAATGCTCTCCAAAATCGAAAAAGAAAAATGGTTGACCGCAAAAGCCGTCATTGGAATTTGGCCGGCCAACTCCAATGGAAAAGACGATGTGTTTACCTACACAGACGAATCCAGAACGGAAGTTGCTGACACCTTATTTTCATTGAGACAACAAACCCAAAAAGCTCGAGATTTGCCTAATTTTTCTTTGGCAGATTACATTTCACCTGCCGACACCGGCTTGCAAGATTATTTGGGTGGATTTGTGGTAACTGCAGGCCTTGGAATTGAACCACACGTGAAAAAATACCAAGAAGAAAATGACGATTACAATGCCATTTTGCTTAAGGCCCTGGCAGATAGACTGGCAGAGGCTTTTGCCGAACTCATGCACAAAAAAGTACGAGAAGAATTGTGGGGATATGCACCAAATGAAAATTTAGAAAACGAAGAGTTGATAGACGAAAAATACCAAGGAATTCGACCTGCTCCAGGGTATCCAGCATGCCCAGACCATACTGAGAAAATCACGTTGTTCAAAAAACTAAATGCCACCCAAGAAATTGGGGTAGAATTAACTGAATCTATGGCAATGTATCCAGCAGCATCAGTGAGCGGATTTTATTATGCACACCCTCAAGCCAAGTATTTTGGACTAGGAAAAATAGACCTAGACCAAGTAAAAAGTTTAGCCGAACGCAAAGGAATGGGCCAAGAAGTGATGAAGAAATGGTTGAATCCGGTCGTGAATTAGTAGTGTTAATAAATGATAAAGTCCACATGCGCTAGTTACCATAATGTATGAATTCAATAAAAAATGATAATTAATATGCTACCCAAAATACCCGAAGGAAAAAAAATCAGGAATAATTAATCTTTTATTCATAATCGCAATCTGTGTTGTTCTTTATTTTTATCGAGATCAGGATAAAATTTCTTTTGTTATTGCCCTGTGCCTCTTGATTGTTCAGATAATATTCAACAGGATGTATTATCAAAAGCATAAAATTTAGGGTTGCTTCGTAATAAAAACCCACCAAATCACTTGCTATTAATAAAAATTACTTATTTTTGCAGTCCAAATTAATAACCAGGGGTTTCGACCCTCTAAAATTTAAAACAAATGCCAGTAAAAATTAGACTGAGAAGACTAGGAAGAAAAGGAAGACCTTTTTACCACATCGTAGCTGCAGACAGCAGAGCGCCAAGAGATGGAAAATTTCTTGAAAAAATTGGAACATACAACCCAATTACCAACCCAGCAACCATCGACCTTGATGTGGATGCTGCATTAAAATGGTTAGCCAACGGTGCTCAACCAACAGATACAGCCAAAAACATACTTTCTTACAAAGGTGTAATGTACAAAAAACACTTGATGAGAGGTGTTGCCAAAGGAGCAATGACTGCAGAAGAAGCAGAAGTTAAATTTGCTGCTTGGTTGGAAGAAAAAGAAGTGAAAATTTCTAAAAAAGCGGAAGGATTATCTGCGAAGGCTAAAAAAGAAGCTGCAGAAAGACTGAAAGCTGAAACTGCTGCAAAAGAAGCTCAAGCTGCCGCAATCGCTGCTGCAAATACACCAGTAGAAGAAGAGGCTCCAGCTGAAGAAGCTCCAGCAAAAGACGAAGAAGAATAAATTTCAGTTATGAAATTTGAAGAATATTTTAACCTTGGAGTCATCTCCAAGGTTTTTTCATTTAAGGGAGAAATTGTTGCTCGCCTAGATGTGACTGTTCCCAATTTATTCGAAAACTTGACAGCCTTGTTTGTCGAAGAAAAAGGAAATCTCGTTCCATACTTTGTTGAAAAAGTAGAACCACAACTCAACAACTTTGCTCGAATTAAGTTTAAAGGAATAGACACGCAAGAACAAGCCAAAAAGCTATTGAAATGCGAATTGTATCTTCCCGATAATTTATTACCCAAGCTAAGCGAAGACGAATTTTATTTTCATGAAATAGTTGGTTTCACAGCTTTTGATGAAGAAGACAAAGAGGTGGGTAAAATTATGGAAGTGTATGATCTGCCCAATAACCCTGTAGCTGAGATTTTAATCAACGGAAAAGAAGTGCTTGTTCCTCTTAATCTGATGATTGAACTAGACAAAACGAACAAAAAAATCTGCATCGAGATTCCTGAAGGATTGGTCGATTTGTAGTTTCAATTAATCCGCTATTTATTTTCATTTGTCATGCTGAATTTATTTCAGATCTTTATTCATTGAAATAATTCTTGAAGTAACTTTGCTCCTTGAAGAGGATTGAGGGAGGTGACTTTTGCTATCAACCACCTAACCTCACTCAAGGGAGGAAAAACTAAAACAAAATGTCAACCTTCCATTTCAAACAATTTTCTTTACAAAACGAAAAGAGTGCCATGAAAGTGAATACCGATTCTGTATTACTTGGAGCTTGGGCCAAAATACCCCCGGGGGCAAAAACAGGATTGGATATTGGTTCTGGAACAGGAATCTTATCCTTAATGTTGGCTCAACGAAACTCAAACTTATCTGTATTGGGCATCGAAATTGAAAAAAATGCTTTTGAAGAAACGAAATTAAACTTTGAAAACTCTCCGTACTCAACAAGGCTTAGAGCCGTAAATTTACCAATCCAAAAATTCGTTCCTGAGCATGAACTAGATTGCATTATCTCCAATCCTCCTTATTTTGTGGATGATTTAAAAAATCAAGACGCGAACAAATCTACAGCCAGACATACCGATTCGTTATCGTTCGAAGATCTCATTACTTTTACAACTACTTATTTATCCGCAACGGGAACAGTTAATTTAATTCTACCAAAAACCGAAAGTGAGGGTTTTAGAAAGTTAATATCAATGAGTGACCTTCACCTTCAACACATATCATTTATAAAACCTAATTCAACAAAAGAAGTAAATAGAGTATTGATGTGTTTTGGGAAAGAAAAAAAGCAATTGGAAGAAGAAACATTTTGTATCTATCAATCACATCAAGTCTATTCACCAAGACACCATGAATTAACGAAGGAGTTTTATCTAGATAAAAATTAATTAGGACTTACTAATTAGTATTTGGTTCAATTCCAAGTCAGTTTTTGTTGTATTCCACCCGTTTTGTCACATAAAGTGATTGTTCGCTGGGTAGCGAAGAATTATTGGATCGAAATGAGTCGAAACTAACTGAGAAATTAACTAACAAAGCGGAGCATAGCGGATTTACCCATAGCTATTTTGAGTTTCGTTTCACTCACAAAAAATATGCTTCGGCATAAACTTCTCATCCACAAGGAGATTGGTGGTGAAAAAATAAGTGGAGCATAGCGGATTCGAACCGCTGACCCTCACGCTGCCAGCGTGATGCTCTAGCCAACTGAGCTAATGCCCCAATCAATTATCTAAAGTAATACTTTCTATTCTCTTTTAAATTTTTTTATGGTTAATTTTTTCTGTGACAAAATGACACGATAAAGAAAAAATTTCAGAGTCGCTTTGCTTATTTTGGTCAAATGCAAAGTTGGCACAAAAAGTGCATAGCCACAATCAGTATTTTTAATTAAGTATTAACCTAAATTCAAAAAATTATGTCAGTAAAAATTAAACCACTATCGGACAGAGTCGTGATAGAACCAGTACCGGTAGAAGAGAAAACCGCTTCTGGAATCATTATACCAGATGCATCTAAAGAAAAACCTTTGAAAGGAAATGTTGTAGCAGCAGGGCCAGGAAAAGCAGACGAACCCATGACAGTGAAGTCTGGTGACACTGTACTTTACGGGCAATATTCTGGAACAGAGGTAAAATTAGATGGAACGACTTACCTTATTATGAGAGAAGCAGACATCTTTGGAATTTTAAACTAACAGAAAACCAAAAGACTAAACCCTGAGAGTACTGTCCTGAAAAATTGGGATAAAATGTCGCGAAGGGTGGATTCTTAAAATTTAACTAACTTTTAAAAAAATTATAAAAAATGGCAAAACAAATCACCTTTGATTTAGAAGCTAGAGAAAGCCTCAAGAGAGGAATCGATAAACTAGCTAATGCAGTAAAAGTGACTCTAGGACCTAGAGGAAGAAACGTAGTAATTGACAAAAAATTTGGAGCACCTCACATCACCAAAGATGGAGTTTCTGTAGCTAAAGAAATAGAACTTTCGGATGCGGTAGAAAATATGGGAGCACAAATGGTGAAAGAAGTGGCATCTAGAACGGCTGAATTAGCTGGAGATGGAACCACAACTGCTACCGTCCTTGCTCAATCTATTATCAATACTGGACTCAAGAGTCTTGTAGCTGGTGCTAACCCTATGGACCTGAAAAAAGGAATAGACAAAGGAGTAGAAGCAATCATAAAAGAAATGGCTGGATTCTCTGAGGCAGTTGGAGCAGATAACAAAAAGATTGAGCAGGTGGCTACCGTTTCTGCCAACAACGACAAAGAAATTGGTGCTTTGATAGCGGAAGCAATGAAAAAAGTAACCAAGGAAGGAGTAATCACCGTGGAGGAAGCAAAAGGAACTGAAACGTATGTTGAAGTAGTAGAAGGAATGCAATTCGACAGAGGATATCTTTCTCCGTATTTTGTTACTGATGCTGAGAAAATGATAACAGAATACGATAACCCGTATATCCTTATTTACGACAAGAAGATTTCTAATATCCAAGACATCGTGCCTATCTTAGAAGCAGTGGTAGGAACAGGAAGACCTCTTATTATTATCGCGGAAGATATAGAATCACAAGCACTAGGATTGCTTGTAGTGAACAGATTGAGAGGACAAATGAAAGTGGCTGCTGTAAAAGCTCCAGGATTTGGAGACAGAAGAAAAGCAATGTTGGATGATATAGCTATCCTTACAGGAGGAACCGTAATCTCAGAAGAAACAGGATTAACTCTTGCCAATACTACACTAGAAATGCTTGGTTCTGCCGATAAAATTGAAATCGACAAGGACAACACTACTATTGTAAATGGAGCAGGAAAAAAAGACGACATCAAAGCAAGAGTTGGGCAAATTAAAGCTCAAATTGAAAGCACAACATCTGATTACGACAGAGAAAAACTACAAGAAAGACTAGCTAAATTAGCTGGTGGAGTTGCCGTACTATATGTAGGAGCAACAACCGAAGTAGAAATGAAAGAGAAAAAAGACAGAGTAGATGATGCCTTGCATGCAACGAGAGCGGCTGTAGAAGAAGGAATTGTTCCAGGAGGAGGAGTTGCCTACATCCGAGCAAGCTCAGCATTGGATGCTGTAAAAGCAGATAACGATGATGAAGCTACTGGAATTGCAATTATCCGAAGAGCTATCGAAGAGCCATTGAGACAAATCGTATCCAATGCTGGAGGAGAAGGTTCTGTAGTAGTACAAAAAGTAAAAGAAGGAAAAAAAGACTTTGGATACAACGCACGTGCAGACAAATACGAAAACTTATTGAAGTCTGGAGTAATTGATCCAGCAAAAGTAAGTAGAGTAGCTCTAGAAAACGCTGCCTCAATTGCAAGCATGCTATTGACAACGGAATGCGTTATCACAGATATTCCAGAAAAAGAAGAAGATCATCATCATGCAACTCCACCAATGGGAGGAATGCCAGGGATGATGTAAGTCGAGCTGGTAGTTAGGAGTCAGACATTATAGACTCTTGATGAGAAAGACAACAATAGTTTAAAACCCGAATTTCAGTCATGAGATTCGGGTTTTTTATTAAATTATAAAAGCCTCGCAACTATTTTGTTTCTAAAAACAAATTATCACCCCACTTATAAATTATTACACAGTGAAGAACTAGGAAATTACTTTCAGAAGAAAGAAAATCTATCTGGAGCAGGAGTATTCCTTACTGAGCTTGGGGACAAGTTTATACTCATAAAATAGGAGCGATTTAAGGAATAACTTTAATAATTAACAATAGTTCTTTTGAAGACGTTTTGTTAATAGTTTTATTCTGCAAAAAAGACCAAAATCATTTTTTTGATGAATTTTATCAAAGCGAAAATCAAAACACACTAAAACCAAGTGGTGGCAGATTAGGACTAGTAATATTCCATCAAATAATACAAAAGCAAGACGGGTGAAATATGGGTCAAAAAATCAAATGAACAAGACTCTGCTTTTGTATTTTCGCTTCCTTTTAATTAACTTGTAGTACTTATAGAGATGAAGAAATTTTAATTGTAGATGACGAGCCAAATATAGAAATGTCCTTGGAATATACTTTCAAAAAACAAGGGTATGACGTGTTTATCGTGAGAGATGGTAGTGAGGCGCTGGAAAATTGAAGAAAGCAACATTCCTGATAGAATTATTCTGGAAGTTATTATGCCAAAATTGGATGGGTATCAAACAATTAAAGTTAATAAAGAAAATGAAAAATTAATCGATGCGCAAGTTGCATTTTTATCGGCCAAAAACAAAGCTTCATACATACAACAAGGATTGAATCTTGGAGCAGATAAATACATTTTTAACCCTTTGTCTTTAAAAAAGTTAGTTTCGGAAGTAAGTAAACTTTCAGGTTAATACCTTGGTCTTGTGTGCAAACAAACCTAGTTATAATCTTTAAGAAAAATGAAAAAAAAATTATCCTTACCCCCTCTGATGTATGATATTATTATCAGCTCTCCCCTCCTTATTAACTTATTTTGCCGGTTTCAACTCGAGAATTCAATCTCTCTCAGCACCCTGCACTCTCTATTTCTAGGGCTCAGTTTTGTTGTGATTCTTTGGGCTCTTATTAAACTAAAAATACTTAATCCTAACCGGTTTGGTACGTTCAACAACTCAAAAAAAATACTATTCACTAATTCATAATACAATTCACAATGAGTAATTATCACATAAAACACCTAGAAGAATATTACAAAGTATACAGAAAATCAGTTCGAGAACCCGAATTGTTTTGGGAAGAAATAGCGGAAGAGCATTTTAGCTGGAGAAAAAGATGGGACAATGTATTGAGTTGGGATTTTTCAAAGCCAGAAATCAAATGGTTTGAAGGAGCCAAATTAAATATTACAGAAAATTGTATTGACAGGCACTTGAGAACCAAGGGAGATCAAACGGCTATTTTGTTTGAACCCAACAATCCAGAAGAAGAGGCAGAGCATATAACCTACCGAGAGTTGCACAAACGAGTAAATAAATTCGCGAATGTGCTAAAATCACAAGGAGTAAAAAAGGGGGATCGAGTGTGTATCTACCTCCCGATGATCCCAGAATTGGCTATCTCACTTCTGGCTTGCGCCCGGATTGGTGCCATTCACTCGGTGGTCTTTGCCGGATTTAGTTCATCGGCATTAGCCTCTCGAATCAATGACAGTGAATGCAAAATGGTTATTACTTCCGATGGATCCTATCGAGGTGCAAAAACCATTGATTTAAAGGAAATAGTGGATGAAGCAGTAGAAACCTGCGACTGCACAACCTCTGTATTGGTCGTAAAAAGAATCCACTCAGACATTACAATGAAAGAAGGAAGAGACCAATGGTTGGCTCCCTTGCTAGAAAAGGCCTCATCGGAATGCGAACCAGAATTAATGGACGCAGAGGATCCATTATTCATCTTATACACTTCTGGCTCCACAGGATCTCCAAAAGGAATGGTTCACACGACTGCAGGGTACATGGTTTATACTGCTTACACTTTTAAGAATGTATTTCAATACAGGCCAGGAGATGTGTATTGGTGTACGGCTGATATCGGTTGGATTACGGGGCATAGTTATATCGTTTACGGACCATTAGCCAATGGAGCTACTACTGTGATGTTTGAGGGTGTTCCTAGCTATCCAGATTATAGCAGATTTTGGGAGATTGTAGAAAAACACAAGGTTACTCAGTTTTATACTGCACCTACCGCAATTAGGGCTCTAGGAAAAGAAAGTTTGGATTTTGTAAATAAGCACGATTTATCTTCTCTAAAAGTATTAGGCTCTGTAGGTGAACCTATTAATGAAGAGGCTTGGCATTGGTACAACGACAATATTGGCAAGAAACAAAGTCCAATTGTTGATTCTTGGTGGCAAACCGAAACCGGAGGAATCATGATTTCACCTCTTCCTTACGTTACTCCCACTATTCCAACCTATGCTACACTTCCCTTTCCAGGAATACAACCAGGTTTGATGGATGAAAATGGGCAAGAATTAAAAGGTAATCAAGTAGAAGGAAGGCTGTGTATTAAGTTTCCTTGGCCGAGTATCGCTCGAACCATTTGGGGCAATCATGAGCGGTATAAGGATACCTATTTCTCTGCTTTTCCGAATAACTACTTTACAGGTGATGGAGCGCTAAGAGATGCCGTAGGTTACTACCGAATTACGGGAAGAGTGGATGATGTAATTATTGTTTCGGGACACAATTTGGGAACTGCTCCTATCGAAGATGCCATCAATGAGCACCCAGCCGTGGCAGAATCTGCTATTGTAGGGTTTCCACACGACATAAAAGGAAATGCTCTCTACGGCTATATCACACTGAAAGAAGCCGGAGAAGACAGAGTGCATGAAAACTTGAGAAAAGAAATCAACCAACTAATTACCGAACGAATTGGCCCAATTGCAAAACTTGATAAAATTCAATTTACCAACGGATTGCCTAAAACTCGTTCGGGAAAAATTATGAGAAGAATCTTACGAAAAATTGCTTGTAACGAATCTGATAAGTTAGGCGATATTTCTACTTTGCTGAATCCTGAGGTGGTAAAAGAGATTGTAGATAATTCTTTGTAATACAAACTTAAGATAGTTGAAGCCTGCTTTATGTAGTGGGCTTTTTTGTTGGTTATCTCTCAGCTCTATGTTTCAAACAAAGGTAGCGTTTAGCTCCAATTTGGTGCTCTAATCAGCACCCTTTATTTCTAATGAAAAAAAACAGTTTCGAAATTTTTAAACTGAACGTTAACCTGTTACAAACTTTATTTTGTAACTTACGGATATAAACAAGTTAGAATTAATTAAATAATAAATATGAATAAATTATGGATAATGGCAATGCTAATCTTGACGGTTGGGGTTGCTAATGCTCAAAGTAAGAAGAAACAGATTGAAAATCTAATCATTTCATTAGATAGCTT
>Ga0233450_10002250_pt1 | contig 19134 bp, 16 predicted proteins | sample 011ome_30_FD_189956 | JGI IMG/M metagenome (GOLD analysis project Ga0233450, IMG submission 189956) | Coastal salt marsh microbial communities from the Groves Creek Marsh, Skidaway Island, Georgia - 011501CT (spades assembly) | ecosystem: Environmental > Aquatic > Marine > Intertidal zone >... | reverse complement strand
TGTAGTACTGGCGGATGTTATCGACGTAGGTTACCGCTTCTTGACCTCGAGCAAAACCAAACCGGGTGGTGGGGTAGACGTCCGGATTTTGTAACTCGGGAAGCCGGGAGCGAACATCCTGCCAAAGATGGGGGTCCATGCGGTTGCGCTCGGTGAGTATGCGGGCATCCTCTAAATGACCCATGCCAATATTATAGGCGGCAAGTGCCATCCACAGCCGATGGGGTTCCTCGATATCGGGGGGTAATCGACGCTGCAGGTCTTTGAGAAATCGCGCACCGCCGCGCAAACTCTGGCGGGGATCTAGAATATCAGTAACGCCTAATTCGCTCGCGGTTACTTGGGTCAGCATCATCATGCCCCGTACCCCGGTGGGGGAGCGTGCTTCCGGATCCCAGTGCGACTCCTGGTAGGCTACGGCGGCGAGCAAGCGCCAGTCGAGCTGGTACTCCGCCGCAACCTCTTCAATCAGAGGCTGCCATCGCGGCAAGTCAGTGCGCATTTTGCGTTGGAAGGTAAAGGTACCGAGCCGAGAGGCAAATTCCAGGGTGCCGAAATGCCGGTCTTTCAGTTTCTGCAAAAGCCCAGACGCCTCGGCTTCCTGAAGGAAAGCGTTCAGGTCGGCCTGCAAATCCCTAGCGCCTTCTCCCGGGTGCAGATACCAGGCCATAACTTCATCCTTGTCGAGCTCTAGGGCTGCTACCAACCGCGGATAGAGCTGCTGTTGCATCCGAAACTCGACCGAATCGATGATGGCCAAATCGGCTTTTTCTTCGGTAACCAGCTGCATTAACTCGAGTGTGTCTGCCGCGCGAATCTCTCGCCAGTTCAGGCCGGGAAGGTCGGTCTTGAGGGCGTTTAAGGTCTCAACATGGCTGCTGCCGGCTAATACCACCAAGTCTCTGTCGGCGAGGTCCTGAGGTGTTCTCGGTCGCTGCAGACCGCTTTTGTAAATTACCAGCGGCTTCTGGGTAAGGTAGGGGTCGCTGGCGAGAAAGTGAGCGGATCGTTCGGGCGTTACCGTGAGACCCGCGGCCGCAATATGGGCTTCCCGTTGGGTCAGCCGGGAGATGAGTTCCTCGAGGGTAAAGGCCGCTTTTACGCGCAGGGTGTAGCCTCGGGAGTCCGCGTAGGCTTTAATCAGGTCGTAGTCGAAGCCCGTGGGCGTATCGCCATCAAAGTAATAGGTAGTGGGGCTGTTACGGGTCAGGACCACAAGCTCGCCGTCCCGCTCAAGCCGCTGATAAAGTGATTGGTCGCTACAGCCCGAGAGAAGCAGTGCGAGGCACAGGAGGCGAATAAGCGGATCGAGGCGGTTGGGTTTCATGAGCCAAGTGTATCGCCTGGGAAGAATGTTGCGCTACGGATGCCTCTACGCGTAGACGTCTGTATACTACTGGCCTCGCTGTTAGGACCACTCTCATGCTGCTCATTCCCGGCTCAGCCGCGCTCTCTATGCCCCGCTTTAACAGTCTGCGGGCGCGCCTGAAGGAGGTCGACTCGGCGTTGGTGCTCGAGAGTGCCAGTCACTTTTACGCCGTCGATCATCAGGGCGACGTTGATCACGAACGGCTCGCCGCATTACTGCAACCCGGGACCAGTGAGCTCCCGTTGGAAGGATTGTTGACGGTCATGCCCTGTCGGGTGGTCATCCCCCGTCTTGGCACGATTTCACCGTGGGCGAGCAAGGCAACCGACATCGCCAAGAACTGTGGTTTTGCATCAGTCACCCGGATTGAGCGGGGCACCCTATATCACATCGCTGGCGTGGACGGGGTAGAGCAGGAGGTTGTCGCGCGCGTTGATGCATTGCTGCACGATCGAATGGTTGAAACCGTACTCTCTGGGCTAGAGGATGCGGCGCGTTTATTTGCCGCCGCCTCAGCACCCAGTTACACCACGGTACCGATTCTCATGGGTGGTCGCGATGCCCTGGTCGACGCGAACAAAACGCTCGGGTTGGCATTGGCCTCGGATGAAATAGATTATCTGGTCGGCGCGTTTACTGATCTTGGGCGGGATCCGAGCGACGTCGAGCTCATGATGTTTGCTCAGGCGAACTCTGAGCACTGTCGCCATAAAATCTTTAACGCCAGTTGGACGATCGATGGGGCCGATTGCGAGCACTCGCTGTTTGGCATGATTCGCAATACCTATCGCGCAGGCGGCGAGGGGGTGCTTTCGGCCTATTCCGACAACGCCGCAGTGGTCGAGGGCCATACCGCAGGTCGCTGGTTTCCCGACCCCGAGAGTGGCGAGTACCGTTATCACCAGGAGCCGATCCACTTGCTGATGAAGGTGGAAACCCACAACCATCCGACCGCGATCGCGCCGTTTGCGGGTGCCGGCACGGGTTCGGGTGGTGAAATTCGCGACGAGGGTGCCGTGGGTCGTGGCTCTCGGCCGAAAGCGGGGTTGGTGGGTTTTACCGTGTCGCACTTAGAGTTTCCGGACGCACCCCAACCCTGGGAAATTCACTATGGACGACCGGGCCGTATTGTTTCGCCACTTCAAATCATGACCGAGGGACCGATTGGTGCTGCGGCCTTCAACAATGAATTCGGTAGGCCCAATCTGACCGGCTATTTCCGCACTTTCGAAATGGCCACAGCGAGCGGCGTACTCGGTTACCACAAGCCCATTATGCTAGCCGGTGGCTTTGGCAACATTCGTGAAGAGCACGTCGAAAAAGGAACGTTCCAGCCCGCGGCAAAACTTATCGTGTTGGGTGGTCCTGCGATGTTGATTGGTCTTGGCGGCGGCGCGGCCTCGTCGATGGCCAGCGGCGAAAGCGACGAGACGCTGGATTTTGCGTCGGTGCAGCGGCAAAACCCGGAGATCGAGCGTCGCTGTCAGGAGGTGATCGACCGCTGCTGGGCCCTCGGGCAAGACAACCCCATCGCCTTTATCCACGATGTGGGTGCCGGCGGCTTGAGTAACGCGCTACCTGAGCTAGTGAAAGATGGCGGACGCGGTGGGCGTTTTGCCTTGCGCCAAGTGCCCAGTGATGAGCCGGGGATGAGTCCGCTCGAGATCTGGTGTAACGAGGCGCAGGAGCGGTATGTGCTTGCGGTCGAGCCCGAGCATCTGGCGCGCTTCGATACCATATGCCGTCGTGAGCGGTGTCCCTATGCGGTGGTTGGCGAGGCCACCGAAGAGCACCACCTCGCGGTGTCAGATAACCAGTTCAACAACAAGCCGGTGGACTTACCCATGGGGTTGCTGTTCGGTAAGCCGCCCAAAATGCATCGGGTCGCCGAGCATGGTGACGCACCGGAGGACGATTTTTATCCCAATTTACCGGTCGCTGAATGTCTCGCTCGGGTGTTGCGATTCCCCGCCGTAGGCTCCAAGAGTTTTCTGGTGACTATTGGTGATCGTTCGGTGACGGGTATGGTGGCACGCGACCAAATGGTTGGCCCGTGGCAGGTGCCAGTTGCGGATTGTGCCGTCACCACCGTCGCGCTGGATTCCCACCTCGGCGAGGCGATGAGCATGGGCGAGCGCACCCCGGTTGCGGTACTGAGTGGGCCCGCGTCAGCGCGGTTGGCGATCGCGGAGTCGATTACCAACCTGCTAGCAGCGCCTGTGGCACACCTGAAAGATATCAAGCTATCGGCTAACTGGATGTGTGCTGCCGGTCACGGCGATAACGATGCGGTGCTCTACGATACGGTGAGAACCGTGGGTATGGAGTTTTGCCCCGCACTGGGTATTACCGTGCCTGTGGGCAAGGACTCGATGTCGATGCGCACTGCGTGGCAAGAGGGTGTCACAGAGAAAAGCGTGACCGCGCCAGTATCGCTCATTGTCTCTGCCTTTGCGCCAGTGGGCGATGTGCGAACTACCCTGACCCCCGAAATTCAGCGCCGGGAAGATTCAGTGCTGGTGCTCGTTGATCTCGGTCGGGGCCGCAATCGACTAGGGGGATCGGTGCTCGCTCAGTGCTGGGGACAAATAGGCGCCGAGGTGCCAGATGTCGATGTTCTAGATGTCAAAGCGCTGTTTGATCTAATGAATCGACTGAAAGCCCGGGATTTGATTTATGCCTACCACGATCGCTCCGACGGCGGGTTGTTGGTCACCCTGTTGGAAATGGCCTTTGCCGGTCGCTGCGGTTTGAATGTTGATGTTGACGCCGAAGATGCTGCAGCGATTGCCGCGCTGTTTAGCGAAGAGATTGGGGTAGTGATTCAGATCAATCGGGCAGATGTCTACAAGGTTGAAGCGTTGGCGATCGAGGTTGGCTTAACAGGCTGTGTGCACGTTGTGGCCACGCCTCGCTGGGACGAGCGCATTGTGGTGAACACACCAAAGTTTGAGTTGATCGACAGCCGCCGGGGACCGTTGCAGCAATTGTGGAGTCATGCCAGTCACGGCGTGCAGCGACGTCGGGATGACGCTGACTGTGCCGATCAGGAATTCGAGAATATTTTGAGCGATGACCCCGGCCTTTCTGCCTCCCTCAGCTTCAACTGCGATGACGATGTGAGCGCGCCCTTTATTGCTAGCGGCGTCAGGCCACGGGTAGCGATTTTACGGGAACAAGGTGTAAACGGTCAGGCAGAGATGGCTGCTGCCTTCGATCGTGCGGGGTTTGCGGCGATCGACGTGCACATGAGTGATCTAATGGCCGGTGACATTTCACTGGCGGACTTTCATGGTTTGGCGGCTTGTGGCGGCTTTTCCTACGGCGATGTGCTCGGTGCCGGTGAAGGCTGGGCCAAAAGCATTTTGTTCAACGAGCGGCTAAGTAACGACTTTGCCGCATTTTTTGCGCGGGACAATACCTTTAGTTTGGGCGTGTGTAACGGCTGCCAGATGCTCTCAGCGCTGCAGACATTGATTCCGGGTGCCGAGCACTGGCCTCGATTTGCTCGCAACACATCCGAACAGTACGAAGCGCGATTATCGCTGGTGCGGGTGGAGTCCTCGCCCTCGATTCTGCTCGAAGGGATGGCGGGCTCCCATCTGCCGATTGTGGTTGCGCACGGGGAGGGGCGGGCGCAGTTCGCCAGTGAAGACGCGGCGAATACTGCCGAGCAGTCGGGCACCGTGGCCTTGCGGTTTATCGATAATCATTTGAATGTTACCGATCGCTATCCCTACAACCCCAATGGGTCTCCTCAGGGTATTGGCGGACTGTGCACTCGCGACGGAAGGGTTACGATCATGATGCCCCACCCCGAAAGGGTATATCGAGGGAGTCAGCTGTCCTGGGCGCCCTCGACATGGCGCGAGGATTCCGGTTGGATGCGGTTGTTCCGCAATGGCCGAGTTTGGTTGGGCTGATCCGGAAAACCCTTGTTTTCTCGTGGAAAGGCCCCATGTTTCACCTAAGGCGCCGTGACGGGGTCTGTTAATAACAGGGCGTAGTCGCTACACTGCGCCGCGTTCAAGGGCCACCAGGGTGAGGTGTGTCCGTCACTGATATAACGAGTCCTGCATGCTCAATCGCTATCCGCTCTGGAAAAATCTGCTGATTCTCGGTGTTGTCCTGTTCGGACTTTACTACGCTGCCCCTAATCTCTACGCACCCGACCCGGCGCTGCAAATTGGCGGCGCCAGCGGCTCCCAGCAAATTTCTGAGAATGATTTAACCCGCGCAAATACCGCTCTCGACGAGGCCGGTATCGCCTACTTTGGCGAAGAAATTCAAGGGGATGGCAAGTCGGCCTTGATACGACTGCGGAATCGCGATGATCAACTCCGTGCGCAGGCGGCATTGGCGCGGGCATTGGGCGACTCGTATATCGTCGCGCTCAATCTAGCGCCCACCACCCCCGATTGGCTGGTACAGGGCGGTGCGCAACCCATGAAGTTGGGTTTGGATTTGAGCGGAGGCGTTCACTTCAAGCTCGAGGTTGATGTCGCGGCCGCCACGCAGCGCCGCCTGGAGATGTATGAAGCCGGTATCAAGCGGGCGTTGCGCGAAGAGCGACTGCGCGGCTTAGTCAGTCTCGAGGACAACAGAGTTGCGTTGCGCTTTCGTGACGAGGAAACGCGGGAAGCGGCGCGCAAGGCAACCGCGACGCTCTATCCAGAATTGCTGCTCGATCGGGTCGACCGGGGTGACGAGTGGAATCTGTACGCGGCGGTCACCGAGCAGACGCTAAAAGAAGTGGTCGATTATGCGGTCGAGCAAAATCTGACCACCATTCGTAATCGGGTCAACGAGCTCGGGGTATCTGAACCCTTGGTGCAAAAGCAAGGGTCAAATCGCATTGTGGTTGAGCTGCCGGGTATTCAGGATACGGCAGAGGCCAAACGGATTTTGGGCAAAGTCGCCAATCTCGAGTTTCGATTGGTTGCCGAGACCAATGCGCCTATCACCGAGCGTCAACGATTTGAATACCGCGCCGCGAATCGTGAAGGTGTGACCGAGTGGCTCGAGAGAGACATCATTATTACCGGTGAGCGGGTCTCCAATGCCGCCGCCGGCTTTGACCAAAATGGCATGCCTAATGTGTCTATAACCCTCGACAGCGAAGGTGGTATGTTGATGTCGCGGTCGACGCGTAACAACATCAAGCGTCGGATGGGAGTGCTTTTTATTGAGCGCAAGTACCGAACGCGCTACGAGGTGGGGCCTGAAGGCAAAGAAGTTGCCATCAGGGTGCCTTATGACGAAAAGAAGTTGCTAACGGCGCCGGTAATTCAATCCGCCTTGGGCGCCTCTTTTCAAATCACCGGGATCGACAGTCCGGCGGACGCCTCGGAGCTAGCCTTGATGCTCCGGGCAGGGGCCCTGGCGGCACCGATTACCTTTGTCGAAGAGCGCACCGTTGGTCCGTCACTGGGTGCCGAGAACATTGCCTTGGGCGTGAAGTCAGTCCAGATCGGATTGGCGTTGGTTGTTGTCTTCATGATCCTTTACTACCGCGTGTTTGGCGTGGCGGCGGTGGTGGCGCTGACGACTAATTTGATGCTCCTTGTGGCCTTCATGTCATTGCTGGGGGCGACCCTGACCCTGCCGGGCATTGCGGGCATCGTTTTGACCGTGGGGATGGCGGTTGACGCCAACGTCCTCATTTTCGCCCGCATTCGAGAGGAGCTCGCGAATCGGCTCTCGCCGCAGATGGCGATTAACGCGGGGTTTGAACGCGCGGTGGCGACGATTCTTGATGCCAACATCACCACCTTGATTGTGGCGATTATTCTCTACGCGGTAGGCACAGGTCCCGTGAAGGGATTTGCCGTGACCTTGTCCATAGGCATCCTGACGTCGATGTTTACTGCCATCATGGGCACGCGATCGCTGGTGAACGCCTTTTATGGCGGGCGTCGTGTTGATCGTTTGTCGATTGGTCCGCTACCAAAACGTCAGCAGGAGGCCGATGCGTGAAAATTATTCCGTTCATGAAATGGCGGCTGTTCGCTGCCGCGTTCTCGCTGGTCGCGATGATTGTCGCCGCAGGTTCCTTGGGGACTCGATCACTCAACTGGGGACTGGATTTTACCGGCGGTACTCTGGTGGAGGTGACCTACGGTGACTCGGCGGACCTAAGCCAGATTCGATCGACGCTTGAAAACAATGGCTACGCCGGTGCGGTGGTGGTTGCCTTCGGCACTGACCGTGACGTGCTGGTCCGCCTGCCTCTCGGGTATTCCGACGACGAGGGGGTGGCGATGGTGGCATTACTGGAGTCGTCATCAGCGGTGCCGGTCGAGCTGCAGCGGATTGAGTTTGTTGGCCCTGCGGTGGGCGAAGAGCTCCGTGAACAGGGCGGTTTGGCGATGTTACTGGCGTTGGGGCTGGTCATGCTGTACGTGGCTTTCCGTTTCCAGTTCAAATTCGCCGTGGGCGCGGTGGTTGCATTGGCCCACGACGTGCTGTTTGTGCTTGGCTACTTTTCGCTGCTGGGTATGGAATTCGATTTGACGGTGCTGGCGGCCATACTGGCCGTGATCGGTTACTCGTTGAACGACACTATTGTGGTCGCGGATCGGATCCGCGAGAACTTTCGCAAGTTGCGCCGCATGAGCCCGATTGATGTGATCGACGTGTCGCTGACGGAAACCTTCGGCCGCACCGTGGTGACCTCGCTGACTACCTTGTTGGTGCTTGTCGCGCTCGCTGTTGTTGGGGGAGAAATGATTCACGGTTTCGCGCTTGCACTATTGGCCGGTGTGGCGATCGGTACCTACTCTTCCATCTATGTATCCGCAACGATTCTGCTTGCCCTTGGGGTTAACAAGGAAGATGTGGCTGTGCCGACGCGCGAGTTAGATAACGAAGACGGTTCACAGGTGTAGCGAGCGACGCCTCTGTGCGGTTGGATTTAGCGCAGCGCCGGGCCGACGATTGACAGCACTTTTTTGAAAATCTTGGGGCCGCCACAGACGATGGATCCATCGTCTAGGTAGCCCTCACCGCCACGGATGTCAGAGACCAATCCGCCGGCTTCTCTGACTAACAGGGTGCCGGCAGCGATATCCCAGGGCTGAAGACCGATTTCCCAAAAACCATCGAGTCTGCCTGCCGCGACGTAGGCCAAATCGAGTGCCGCCGCGCCGGCTCGTCGAACCCCCATGCTTTGCCCGGCTAGATCGGCAAGGGATTTTGCATACTGAGGCAGTATGTCATCTTGATGACCGAGGAAGGGAATGCCCGTGCCGAGCAGTGACTCCCGCAGTTCAGTCCGACTGCTCACCCGCAAACGACGACCATTGAGCTGAGCACCCCGACCCCGGGAGGCAGTAAATTCCTCGCGCCGTACCGGATCTAAAACCACGGCGTGTTCAACTTTGCCATTGACCATGCAGGCGAGTGAAACGCAGTAGTGGGGAATGCCGCGCATAAAGTTACTGGTGCCATCCAACGGGTCGATCAGCCAAACGGTATCGGCCTCGGGATTGCCGGTTCGCCCGCTTTCTTCTGCCAAAAATCCGTGATCGGGATAGGTTTTTTGAAGGTGGTAAAGAATCTCTTTTTCCGCGGCTATGTCGACCTCGGTTACGAAGTCGGCGGCGCCCTTGGCCTGAGGCGTGATGCGATCGAGTTCGTCAGATGCCCGCACAATCAGGTCCCCGGCTTTGCGTGCCGCGCGCAGGGCTATCGAGACCATGGGTTCCATATTTATCTCCGAAACTGACCGGGGTGCGCGCTTCGCGCGGGCGCGCATGATAACAGGGGTGAGCGCGTTGGGTTACTGCTTTGTTACACTCCCAACCCTCGCGCGCTCTGATCGAGGTCAGAAGCACCGCAGGTCATGCCCGCCGAGGTAGGCAAAGCAAAAGGTTTCTGTCATGAGTCTCGATAATATTCGGGTAGTGCTGGTGCACACTACACACAGTGGCAACATCGGGGGCGTCGCGCGCGCCATGAAAAATATGGGGCTCAATAAGCTCACTTTGGTAAAGCCCCTCGAGTACCCCGCGCCCGAGGCTACGTGGCGGGCCGCATCGGCGATTGACGTCCTGGAGCAGGCTACGGTAGTCGAAACCGTGGCCGAGGCGGTGGCTGACGCCCAGTTTGTTGTTGGCACCAGCGCTCGCGAGCGACGTATTCCATGGCCGGTACAGGATGCGAAGCACTGCGCTGCACGACTGGTTGATAACGCGCAGGCGGGGGAGCAAGTCGCCATTCTGTTTGGTCGCGAGGACAGAGGCTTGCTCAACGAGGAGCTGGAACTGTGTAATTTGCACTGTCATATCCCGACTCACGAGGATTACCCGTCACTTAACTTGGCGATGGCGGTGCAAATAGTGGCCTATGAGATTCGCATGAGGATGTTGGGCGATAGTGAACCTGCGGAGGAGGATGCCCATTGGGACACCCCCTTTGCGACCGCGAGGGAGATGGGTCACTTTTACACGCACTTGGAACAAACCCTTATAGATATCGGCTTTTTGGACCCCAAAGCACCACGGCAGCTCATGCGGCGGATGAAACGGCTCTACAATCGGGTTCGGTTGGACGAAATGGAGTTGAATATATTGCGAGGGGTGCTCGCGACAACTCAAAAAAGCGTGAGGCCCCGGGGCGATAAGCCCAAAAAACCTACTAAATAAGTTGGTTTTTTACTTGAGTAAATTACTAGGTTTTGTCACACTGTCGTCTCGGAGGATGACAGATGAAATTGACCACCCGCGGCCGGTATGCGGTCACTGCCATGCTGGATTTAGCGATCCATGGCCTCGAGCGGCCTGTATCGCTGTCTGATATCTCCTCGCGCCAGGAGATTTCCCTCTCTTATCTAGAGCAACTCTTTGCCAAATTGCGCCGCTGTGACCTTGTCACAAGTGTCCGTGGCCCCGGAGGCGGCTATCTGCTGTCGCGCGAGCGGGCTGGCATTTTTGTCGCCCAAATCATCGATGCGGTTGATGAGTCGGTCGATGTCACCAACTGCCAGGGCAAAGGCAACTGCCATCAGGGTGAGGTGTGTTTGACCCACCACCTTTGGCAGGACTTGAGTGATCAGATCCACGGGTTCTTGAGTCGCATTAGCTTGGCTGATCTAGTGGATCAGCGAGGCCAGCGTCATCCAGAAAACCGAGCGATGACTGACGACGTTATTCAGCAGCTTGTGCTGCAATAGGAAGGAAGCAATGAACGCACCGGCACAGTTGCCTATTTATCTCGACTACCTTTCAACTACCCCGGTTGATCCCCGGGTTGTGGAAGCTATGACCCGCTGCCTGTCGATGGAAGGTACTTTTGGTAACCCTGCCTCCCGTTCACATCAGTACGGCTGGAAGGCGGAAGAGGCGGTTGAGAACGCGAGGAACCAGATCGCCGAATTAATCAACGCTGATCCTCGGGAAATTGTGTGGACCTCGGGAGCGACCGAATCCGACAACCTCGCCATTAAAGGGGTTGCTCATTTTTATCAGAAGAAGGGCCGCCACATCATCACCTCAAAGATCGAGCACAAAGCCGTGCTTGATACCTGCCGACAGCTTGAGCGGGAAGGTTATGAGGTGACTTATCTCGCCCCCAACGAAGCGGGGCTGACGACACCTGAGATGGTATCGGCGGCGATGCGCGAAGACACAATTTTAGTATCGGTGATGCACGCTAACAACGAGATCGGCGTGGTCAATGATGTCGCGGGGATTGGTGAAGCTTGCCGAGCTGCCGGTGTGCTCTACCACGTTGATGCAGCCCAGAGTGCCGGCAAAGTCCCATTGGATATGGAGGCCATGAAGATTGATTTGTTGTCGATGTCGGCCCACAAAATGTATGGTCCCAAAGGGATTGGGGCGCTCTATGTGCGGCGCAAGCCACGGGTGAGGATCGAAGCACAGATGCACGGTGGCGGCCACGAGCGCGGGATGCGTTCGGGAACCTTGGCCACGCATCAGGCGGTTGGCTTTGGTGAGGCAGCGCGCATCGCGCGTGAGGAAATGAAGGTTGAAGGTGAGCACCTGAAGGCCTTGCGTGAACGCTTCTGGGCAGGCATCAACGACATTCCAGAAGTGCACATCAATGGCGACGAAGACCATCGATTACCGGGCGCTCTTAGCGTGAGCTTCGCGTTTGTTGAGGGAGAGTCTCTGCTGATGTCATTACGGGATCTCGCCTTGTCCTCGGGCTCAGCCTGTACCTCTGCGAGTTTGGAGCCTTCGTATGTGCTACGGGCACTTGGCCTTAATGATGAGCTTGCACACTCTTCGCTGCGATTTAGTTTTGGGCGCTTCACGACAGAGGCGGATGTTGATCACGCCATTACGCAAGTGCGACATGCCGTTGAAAAATTGCGGGAGTTATCGCCGCTTTGGGATATGTATCAGGACGGAATTGATCTCAACACGATTGAATGGGCGGCGCACTAGCGCCGGCCACAGCATTTAAGACTAGGGAGTAACTTATGGCTTACAGTGACAAAGTAATCGATCACTACGAAAATCCCAGAAACGTGGGTAAGTTCGATGATAGCGACGACGATGTGGGCACCGGTATGGTTGGAGCGCCTGCCTGCGGCGACGTTATGCGGCTGCAAATTAAAGTAAACGCCGAGGGCGTGATCGAAGACGCCAAGTTCAAAACCTACGGTTGCGGCTCGGCGATCGCTTCAAGTTCGCTTCTCACCGAATGGGTGAAGGGCAAAAAGCTCGAGGAAGCCGAGCAGATCAAAAACACCGAGATCGCTCAGGAGTTGGCCCTGCCGCCGGTCAAGATCCATTGTTCTGTTTTGGCTGAAGACGCCATCAAGGCAGCGGTGAAAAATTTCCGGGAAAAGCAGGGCGAGTAATGGCTATATCTGTCACTGCGGCCGCCGCCGGGCACGTCCAGCGTCAACTCGATGCTCGGGGGCACGGTGAAGGTATCCGAATTGGTGTGAAAACATCGGGCTGCTCGGGTTTGGCCTACGTGCTCGAGTTTGTTGATGCCATTCAGCCCGAAGATCAGGTTTTTGAAGACTTTGGCGTTAAGCTTTATGTCGACCCAAAGAGTTTGGTCTATCTCGATGGCACCATTGTCGATTTTGCGAAAGAGGGCCTCAACGAAGGCCTCGAGTTTCGCAATCCGAATGTGGCCGGCGAATGTGGCTGTGGTGAGAGCTTCACGGTTTAGTAATGGTATCCCCTGTAGACGCGGAGGCGCCGTCTTCGCGGGATTATTTCGAACTGTTTCAAATACCGGTCGCCTTTGACGTTGATGTCGATGACTTAGCCCGGCGTTTTAAGCTACTGCAAAAACAGTTTCATCCTGACCGTTTCGCGGGCAAATCTGCTGCCGAACAGCGGGTCGCCGCCCAGATGTCGGCTGAACTCAATGCGGGTTATCAAACCTTGAAACACGAGGTAAAACGAGCGGGATATATGCTCCAGCGATACGGCGTAGATCTCAGCCAGCTTGAGCGCGAGCCCGTAGACGGTGAGTTCCTTTTGCAGCAAATTGAGTTGCGTGAGCAGGCTGAGGCGCTGCGCGAGGAGGCAACTTCCCGCGATGCGAACGTCGTCGAACAACTTCACCAATCTGCTCTTGCGCTTTACCAGAGTAACGTGGCGGCCTTTCGTCTTGCGGTTGGCGAAGGGAAGCTTGAGTCGGCGGGTAAGGCGTGGGTTAAGTTGCTGTATCTGGCGAAGTTGCGGCAGGAGCTTCCCGCCCTGGGTGGCTCGGAGGTGGCGTCTTGGTCTTGATGCAAATCGCCGAGCCCGGCGCTGTCGAGCAGGCCGGTGACCGCCCACGCAAAGTCGGACTAGGCATTGACTTGGGTACCACCAACAGTTTGATCGCCCACTTTGATGGCCAAGAGCTGTCGGTATTGTCAGATGACGCGGGTCGTTCGTCACTGCCTTCTGTCGTGCACTACGGCGCGGCCGAGATCACCGTGGGTGAAGCGGCGATGGCGATGGCGATAGAGGCCTCGGCGGATACCATTGCGTCCGCAAAGCGCTTTATGGGTAAGCACCGGGGTGAGGTGTCCGATGACGGCTATATTGCCTTCGCAGAAGAAGGTTTGGCTTTCGCGACGTCCCGCGGCCCAATGACCCCAGTTGAAGTCTCGGCGGATATTCTTCGAGCGCTCAAGCAACGGGCGGATCACGCCGGCTTCGATCATATTGATGGCGTGGTTGTCACGGTGCCGGCTTATTTCGATGACGCCCAACGGCAGGCCACACGTCAGGCCGCGGAATTGGCGGGTTTACCGGTTCTGCGGTTGCTGAACGAGCCCACGGCGGCCGCGGTGGCCTACGGTTTGGACAGCGCCGACGAGGGTGTCATCGCCGTTTATGACCTCGGCGGTGGCACCTTTGATATATCCATTCTTCGGTTAGAGCGTGGCGTCTTCGAGGTGCTGGCAACAGGCGGTGACAGTGCGTTGGGGGGAGATGATTTTGATCGGTTGCTCGCTGACTATTTGATGCAACAGCTAAGTACCGAAGATCGTAGTGCGGCGCAGCAGCGGGGGATTATTGCGCTGGGACGTCGCCTGAAAGAAGCCTTGACCGAGCACCCCAGCGTTACGGCTGACCTGGGTGAGATTATGCCCGATGGACCGACACTAACGGTTGATCGCGAAACCCTGAACACCCTGTGCGCGCCTCTGATTAATCGTAGTCTGGATGCCTGTCGCCGTTGCATTGCTGATGCCGGTGTCGACCGCATTGATCAGGTGGTGTTAGTGGGAGGGTCAACGCGTATGCCGGCGGTGCGAGAGGCTGTCGGTGCCTTGTTTGCGCGTGAGCCCTTGAGCGATATCGATCCTGATCAGGTTGTGGCAATGGGTGCGGCGAGGCAGGCCGATCTATTGGTGGGTAACCGAGGTGAGGATGATGTACTGCTACTGGACGTAATCCCACTGTCATTGGGTGTTGAGACCTATGGGGGCCTTGTGGAACGCATCGTACAGCGTAATACCACGATCCCCGTTGTCAGAGCGCAGGAGTTCACGACCGCGCGAGACGGGCAGACGGGGCTTCTGGTTCACGTCGTTCAGGGTGAGCGCGAGCGGGTGGAAGACTGTCGTTCCCTAGCGCGCTTCGAGCTCTCAGGTATTCCGCCGATGGTGGCGGGCGCAGCTCGCATCCGTGTGACCTTTCAAGTGGATGCCGATGGTTTGCTGGAGGTTTCCGCACGAGAAGAGAGTAAGGGTAAGGTTGCACAAGTCGTGGTTAGACCCTCCTTCGGGCTGGCCGATACCGCCATTGCCGATATGTTGCGGGCGGGATATGAAAACGCCGCAGCGGATATGCAGGCACGTCAGTTAACCGAAGCGAGAGTGGATGCGGAGGCGTTAGTCGCGGGGATTCGCGCCGCGCTGGAGACCGATGGCGAACTGCTTGATCCCGGTGAGCGCGGGGCTCTGGAAGCCGCTGTCAACGCCCTCGAGGAGATGCTCTCATCGGATGATGCGGAAGTGATACGCGGCGCGACAGAGCAGACTGGCAGAGCGTCTGAGTTGTTTGCAGCGCGGCGGATGGACAGAAGTATCCAGCAGGCGTTGGCTGGGGTTTCTTTGGATTCACTGGAACAGGACGTGGCCGAATGACGCAGATAGTCGTATTGCCCCATCACGAGATTTGCCCGGAGGGAGCCTTGGTGGAGGCTGAGTCAGGAGTATCAATTTGCGAGGCGTTGCTCGCGGCCGGGTTGGCTATTGAGCACGCCTGTGAAATGTCCTGCGCTTGCACCACCTGTCACGTTATTGTGAGAGAGGGCTTCGATTCCCTCAGCGAGGCTGATGAACTCGAGGAGGACTACCTCGACAAGGCATGGGGATTGGAACCCGAATCCCGGCTCTCTTGTCAGGCCATTGTCGGGGACGCGCCATTGGTGGTCGATATTCCGCGCTACACCATTAACCACGCTAGTGAGCAGCACTAACGCAGATCGCCTCGGCTCGTCATCCCAGCAAAGGCCGTTAGGGCATTGATTTAAAGCGGCTTATTCACGGTCTTTGGCGGGATTTGGTGGCCTGATCGCCCATGACAGATAACAGGCTGTGACATATAATTTGCGCCCTCGAAATGGCTCTGTGGCCATCGCCGAAATACCTTAAACGACAAAACCTTGGAGTGACTCATGGCTGTTGAACGTACCCTCTCGATCGTCAAGCCCGATGCTGTGGCGAAGAATGTGATTGGTGAGATCTATACGCGCTTCGAGCAAGCTGGCCTTCGCATCGTGGCGTCTCGCATGATGCGGCTGTCGGATGTGGTCGCGGGTGGCTTTTATGCTGAACACCGCGAGCGTCCTTTTTTCAAGGATTTGGTAGCGTTTATGACCTCTGGACCCGTCGTGGTTCAGGTGCTTGAGGGTGAAGGCGCCATAGCCAAGAACCGTGAACTGATGGGGGCGACTAATCCCCAGGAAGCGGCAGCGGGGACTATCCGTGCGGACTTTGCTCAGACCATTGATGCGAATGCGGTCCACGGGTCGGATTCTCCAGAATCTGCTGCCCGGGAAATCGCGTATTTTTTCGCCGCTAGCGAAGTCTGCGAGCGCACCTAAGCAGCGAATGCCATGCCTACGCCGGAGACACTGATTGCCAGTTCGGACCCGGCCAGCAAAGTTAATATGCTGGGACTGAGTCGTGCCCAGATGGAAGCGTTTTTCGCCGAGCTTGGGGAGAAGCGCTTCCGGGCAGAGCAAGTGATGAAATGGATTCATCACCACGGTGTTCGCGACTTCGACCAGATGTCAAATCTCGGCCGGGCGTTACGCGAGCGACTCGCCCAGGTGGCAGAGATAACCCCGCCTGATATAGCCGATCAGCAGGACTCTAGCGATGGCACCCGCAAATGGGCGATCCGCGTGCATGGCGGTGCACTTGTGGAGGCCGTTTTGATCCCTGAGGGGGACAGGGCGACCTTGTGCGTGTCCTCCCAGGTGGGTTGTAGCCTCGACTGTAAGTTTTGCTCTACTGGGAAGCAGGGGTTCCAGCGGGATCTGACCGCCGCCGAGATTATCGGCCAGGTTTGGCTGGCGATCGATTCCTACGATGGTTGGCAGAGCGGCAAGGGTCGGGTCGTGACGAACGTGGTGATGATGGGCATGGGTGAACCGTTGCTCAATTTCGACAATGTGGTTGCGGCCATGGACCTAATGACCGACGATCTGGCCTATGGGCTGTCCAAACGTAAGGTTACGTTGAGCACTTCAGGGGTTGTACCCGCGCTCGACCAGCTTGCGGCGGTCTCTGATGTCAGTCTGGCTGTTTCCTTGCACGCCCCCAATGATGCTATCCGCAATCAAATTGTGCCGATCAATCGTCGCTACCCGATTAAGCAACTGTTAGCGAGCGCGCGCGGTTATATCGATGCGCAACCCGATAAAAAGCGTGTTGTTACGATTGAGTACACCCTGCTGGCAGGGGTAAATGACCAGCCTGAGCATGCGCGTGAGCTGCGGGATTTGCTCAAACACTACCCTTGTAAAATCAACCTCATTCCCTTTAATGACTTTCCCAATTCAGGCTTTAGCCGTCCCAGCGGTAACGCCGTAACGCGGTTTTGGCAGGTGCTGGTCGACGCGGGCTTTATTGTCACGGTGAGGACAACCCGTGGAGATGATATCGACGCGGCCTGCGGACAACTGGTGGGGGATGTTGTCGACCGGACGCGCCGAGCCGAGCGTTATCGGGAGCGCTACGCAGCCGCTGGCGTTTCTTCTGCGGATATGGGAGAAATACACTCATGACCAAAACCATCGCCCTAGGCGCCTTTGGACTGACGTGGTTGCTACTGCTCGCTGGGTGCGTGACCGAGACTGTGGGTGGCTCTGAGGTCAAACAAGATCCCCAAGCCGCGCTCGAGAAGCGGGTCGAGCTGGCGCGGCAATATATTGGCCGAGGGGACTGGGAGAATGCGAAACGCAATTTGGAGGTCGCCAACAATATTGATCCCAAAAGTCCGGCGGTACACGAGGCCTTTGGTTTGGTTTATCAGAGCACAGGAGAATACGACCGCGCGGAGGCTAGCTTTCAAAAAGCCTTGAAGCTTGACCCTAAATTTTCGCGGGCAAGGAATAACTATGCCGCCTTTCTCTATTTTCTGGGGCGATTTGGCGATGCTGAGCAGGAGTTCGCCATCGTCGCCGAGGACTCCTTGTATTCGGGACGTCCCCTGGCCTACACAAACCTCGGGATGAGCCGCGTGAATTTGGGAGACAATGCCGGGGCTGAAGCGGCCTTCACGCGGGCCCTGCGCATGGATCGCGCAAACCCAAGAGCGTTACTCGAGATGGGTTATTTACGCCTGGCCGCTGATGATATTCCGGCAGCTGATAGTTACTACGGCGTGTACCGTACGGCAGTACCCCAGCAGTCCGCCAGGGGGCTTGTGCTGGGCATTGAATTGGCCGAGGCACGCGGCGACAAAGACGCCCAGAGTAGTTATGAACTGGCGCTGCGAAGTCGCTATCCCGACTCCCCAGAATATCAAGCATGGAAAGCCCGGCAGGGGTTACAATAACCAAACAACCGGATTGGTCGCTGACATGAATCAACCATCGCCAATTAAGCGTCGCGTGAGTCGCCAAATCATGGTCGGCAAGGTGCCCGTGGGCGGTGACGCACCCATTGCGGTGCAGAGCATGACCAACACCGAAACCTGTGATGTTGAGGCGACGGTCGGTCAGGTCAATGCCATTGCAGACGCTGGAGCTGACATCGTCAGAGTGTCGGTCCCGAGTATGGAGGCCGCCGAGGCATTCAAAGCCATTCGTGCCCAAGTCTCTGTGCCCTTGGTGGCGGATATTCATTTTGACCACAACATTGCCTTGAAGGTGGCGGAGTACGGTGTCGACTGTCTCCGAATCAATCCTGGCAACATTGGGCGGGAAGAGAAGGTGCGTGAGGTCATTGCGGTGTGCAAGGATCGGCAGATACCGATTCGCATTGGTGTTAATGCCGGGTCCTTGGGTAAAGAGCTCCTGCGCAAGTACCCAGAACCCACCGCCGAAGCGCTGGTTGAGTCGGCTATGCGCAATGTAGATATTCTCGATCGCCACAATTTTCCGGATTTTAAGGTGAGTGTGAAAGCCTCCGAGGTCTTTATGGCCGTAGATGCCTATCGCATGCTAGCAACCAAGATCGAGCAGCCACTGCACTTGGGTATCACCGAAGCAGGGGCACTTCGCGGCGGCACCGTCAAATCTGCCGTGGGTATTGGCATGCTGCTGATGGATGGCATTGGTGACACTATCCGTATTTCGCTCGCCGCTGATCCGGTGGAAGAAGTGAAGGTGGGTTTTGAGATTCTCAAAAGTCTCAAGCTGCGTGCCAATGGCATTAACTTTATCGCCTGCCCGAGCTGCTCTCGACAGAACTTTGATGTCATCGGCACCATGAATGAGTTGGAGCGCCGGCTTGAGGATATTCGCACGCCAATGGATGTGGCTGTCATTGGGTGTATCGTGAATGGGCCTGGTGAGGCCCGAGAGGCCGACGTCGGTCTCACCGGTGCGACCCCTAACAATCTGATTTATCTCAATGGCGAGCCTGACCACAAAGTCAGTAATCAGGATTTTGTCGATCACCTCGAGTCAGTGATTCGTGAGAGAGCCGCCGGGTTAGAAGCGGCGCGTGCGGCAGCTGACGCCAACACCATCGCGCGCAGCAGCTAACGGAACAGTCATGACGGATTACCGAGCTGTACGCGGGATGGTCGACATCTTGCCCCAAGATACGCCGCGGTGGCAGTACATCGAGAAAACCCTTGCAGCGGTGCTGGGGTCCTATG
>Ga0233450_10002247_pt1 | contig 19142 bp, 8 predicted proteins | sample 011ome_30_FD_189956 | JGI IMG/M metagenome (GOLD analysis project Ga0233450, IMG submission 189956) | Coastal salt marsh microbial communities from the Groves Creek Marsh, Skidaway Island, Georgia - 011501CT (spades assembly) | ecosystem: Environmental > Aquatic > Marine > Intertidal zone > Salt... | reverse complement strand
AACCAATGTCTACTCCTGTCTCTCACCCAACGATTACCGGAGTATTACCGGCACATCCATGGCCTGCCCGGGCATTGCCGGGGTGCTAGCCCAATTGTACGATGCCTACATGCAAAACCACAGCGGCGCAGAACCTGCGGGTGGCTTGATGAAGGCTATTTTGACGAACACAGCCGACGATTTAGGGAATCCCGGTCCCGATTTCAAATATGGATATGGCCGAGCCAACGCCCTGCGCGCGGCTAAGGCCATTGAGAATAGTTGGTTCATGGCGGACACCATTGGCCAGAGCCAAACCGATACGCTTTCCATTGTCGTGCCCGCGGGCCTCGGGGAATTGCGCGTGATGGTCTCTTGGACCGACCCGCAAGCCTTGGTGAATGCCGGGACGGCCTTGGTCAACAACCTGAATGCCTCCCTCGTCCTGGACGCCCAAACGTGGAATCCTTGGGTTTTAAATCCCACCGCGACGGCGACCGCACTAAATGCCAATGCTCAGCGCGCGGTGGATAGCTTGAATACTAGTGAGCAGTTTACCCTGGCCAATCCTTCGGGTGGTACGTACAAGGTGATTGTGAATGGGGCCGCTGTGCCGTCCGGTCCGCAAACCTATTGGGTAACCTGGTCCTTTGTAGAGCAGGATGTCGAGTTGACCTATCCGGTAGGCGGAGAAATCCTTCCCGCGGGCACAACTATTCCGGTACGCTGGGATGCCCCGGACGGAACGGGAACTTTTGCCCTCGAATACAGCAACAACGGAGGCGCTTGGACCTCCTTTGCAACAGCCGCCGCCAATGCGCGTCAGGCCACGTTTTCGGTGCCTGCGGGCGCAAGCGACAGCCTGATGCTGCGCATTAGCCGCGGAACGCAGACGGATAGCGTCGATTTTCGCCTGGGCTTTGTCGGCGTGCCGACGAACCTCAACATGGACTGGGCCTGCCCCGATTCTTTCCGCGTCAGCTGGAACATGGTTCCTGGCGCCAGCGGCTATGTCGTTTACCTCTTGGGAGCCGAATACATGGACCCCATTGACACGGTGACAACCCCCTGGTATGTCTACCAAAACATCAACCCCTTCCAAACCCAGTGGTGGACCGTTTCGGCCATTACTTCGGGTCAACGTGCCGGCAAGCGCGCTTTCGCAGAAGAAAAAACTCCTGGTTTAGCGGGATGCCCCATGAACAACGATGCCGTCTTGGCGGCTGTTTTGAGCCCCGCCGGTCAAATTCCCAACTGCCAAAACACATCCGCCCTACCGGTTAATGTGACGTTGACCAATGGCGGTTCGGACACGTTGTTCAGTGTTCCGTTGGCCTATCAATTAGGCAGTGGTCCCGTGCAACGCGATACCCTTGTTGCCACCATTCCCGCGACCCAGTCTATGCCTTTCAGCTTCAGTGCAACGCTGAGCGTCAGTGGACTAGGCAGCTACGGCGTGAAGGTCTGGACCGAATTGTCCGGGGATCAAAATCCGTACAACGACACCCTCTTCAGCGCCTTCCAAATCGTTCAATCCGATTCGACTTACCTCTTGCCCTATGTCCAAAATTTTGACAGCTTCACCAATTGCGGCACCGTAACGAACTGCGGCGGAACGGTTTGTGCTCTCGGTGGCGACATGCACAACGCACCCACCGGCATAGAAGATGACCACGATTGGCGCACGAACGCGACCAGTACGCCTTCAGCCGGCACGGGTCCCACTGGAGGGCACACCTCCGGAGGTGGTTCGGGTGACAAGTACCTCTATCTCGAGGCATCGAGCTGCACGGATCTGATGGCCATGGTAACGACCCCTTGTATTGATCTTACCAGTGCCAGCTTGCCCGAATTAAAGTTTTGGGCCCATATGTTCGGGAACAACATGGGCGAGTTGCATGTGGACGTTCTCAGCCAAGGCCAGTGGTTCTTGGATGTCATCCAGCCCATTGTTGGGAATCAAGGCAATGCCTGGTTCGAAAAAACCGCTTCACTCACACCCTATGTGGGCCAAGTCATCGTCGTTCGTTTTCGAGGCATCACGGGCTCCGGCATCGCATCGGACATGGCGATAGACGACCTCTCCATTGTAGAGGTCAACTCTGCACCCGTGGCTGCCGCAGGGGTCAGCAATGCCGCCCCCTGTTTGAACCAAGTGGTACAATTCTTTGATCAAAGTGCGAGCAGCCCCAATCAGTGGGCTTGGAGCGTCAGTCCGTCGACCGGATTCAGCTTTGTCAATGGAACCACCGCCAACAGCCAGAACCCCGAAGTGGTCTTCACCAGCTTTGGAACGTTCACGGTCCAATTGATTGCCACCAACACCTTCGGTTCCGATACGGCCACGGCATCCAGCACCATTGTGGTGAATGGCGGAGCTCCGTTACCTTTCAGCGAAGACTTCACCAACTGGCTCCCCGCAGACTGGGAAATTGGCAACCCCGATGCCTCCACCACCTGGGAGCCTCGCGTGGTCATTGGCTCGAACAACAATGCCACCCAAACGGCCTACGTGGACAACTTTGCCTACAACGCCCCCTTGCAGGAGGACTACCTCATCACTCCGGGCATTGATTTGACCGGCGCCACGATTCCAGCCCTCGTCTTTGAAGTGGCCTATACGCAGTATAGCGCCACCTACACCGATGGGCTCCGCGTGGATGTGTCGACATCGTGTGGAAGCAATTGGGGGCCCACGGGCTATGCCAAGAGTGGCAGCAATTTGGCCACCACAGGCAACTTGACCACGTCCTTCACCCCCAACAATAGTGGGGTATGGCGTCGGGATACCATCTTTTTAGACACCGCCCTGGCCGGACCGAGTATCAAGTTCCGTTTCGCCTCCATCAACGGCTACGGCAACAACCTGTATATCGACAACGTCCAAGTCTTTGACTTTGGCGCCACACCACCGACGGCGACCCTTTACAGTTCCGCGAGCGCAAGTACCTGTAAGAACGACACCGTGATCTTCCAAGCCATCAACCCAGGCAACGCTTTGGCTACTTGGAATTTTGGATTAGGAGCCACTCCGGCCACGGCTACAGGTCCCGGCCCCCATGCCGTTTCGTACTTCACCGCGGGTTCAAAGACCGCTATACTGGGCCTCACCAATGCCGGTGGAACGGGCTACGATACCATCTCTTTCTCCGTAGGGAATCCGGTGGTTGCCGTCTTTGGTGCGAATGCAGGCAGCACGCCTCAAGAGCGCGTCTTTGTCGACATTTCCCAGGGCAGTCCCTCGCAGTGGTACTGGAATTTTGGCGATGGAACAACCTCCACGGTCCAAAATCCCACCCACGCCTTCCCTGCCGCCGGTGGCGTCTATGCGGTGACCTTTGCCGCCTACAACAACTGCGGATGGGATACTACAAGCACTAGCCTTACCATTTCGGGGGTCAGCCTGGAGGAACGCAACGCCCCGACCTGGGCCCTCTCCCCCAACCCTGCCCAGAACTATGTGAAGCTCAGCAGCCCCAATGGCGCGAAAGCTGACCGAGTCGAAGTGCTGGATGCCCTTGGCCGCGTAGTCTACCGTGGACCCATGCCGGTCGAACAACGCCTCGACGTCCAATCCTACAGTGCGGGCCGCTACCTGGTCCGAATCTGGTCCGGCGGACAATCCAAGGTCCTGCCCTTCGTGAAGCAGTAAAGGAAAAAAGCCGCAGCTCTCGCTGCGGCTTTTTTTGGCATCATGCTTGACGGCGCGGCAAAGCCATGACACGTCCTGGCGCGCGGCGAAGATCCACCAACCCGTACAAGGGTAAAAGAGATGAAACGTTTAAGCCATGTCGCCAAAACGCGAAGCGCGAGCCACCTAACTAGCTCTCTAGCTTTCTAGCCCTCTAGCTTCCCAGCCCCTAGCTTACTCGGGCTTTCGGTGCCAAGGCCAAGAATCCTGTCATGAGGGCACCATTGACTAGGATGAGCTCAAACCCAAAGGTGTAGCCAAACTGAAACGGAACCCAGAGGCTCAAACCGTAAGTTAACACTGGACTCAACACCGCGGCGACCGGAATGTACCACGTGCTAGTTAACCGCTTGGTGCTGACCAAACCAAAGGCGAAAAGGCCCAACAAGGGGCCATAGGTATAGCCCGCGGCGGTGAAAATATTTTTGATGATGCTCGCATCGACAAATGGTTCGGCGCAAATAATGAGGGCCGCTACGGCGAGGGTCATACCCACGTGCACCACACGACGGATGCGCAGGCCTTCGGTTTCGGATTTGGCTTCCACGCCGAGGATATCCACGCAAAAGGAGGTGGTCAAGGCGGTCAAGGCGGAATCTGCGGAGGAATAGGCCGCGGCAATCAGTCCAAGAATGAACAGAATGCCCACCACGCTCGGTAGAGCGCTGGAGACCGCGACCTCCGGAAAAAGAGCATCGCCGTGGGCATCCATTCCGTGCGCCAAAGCATAAATACTCAGGTCTTTGCCCAAGGTTAGAAACAAGAAATTTACCGCCACCAACACGACGGCTAGTGTCATCATGTTGCGCTGGGACTCGCCGAGCGTTCGGCAGGTTAAATTCTTTTGCATCATGTCTTGGTCCAAACCTGTCATTGCCAGTGTGATGAATATGCCCCCAAGAAATTGCTTCCAAAAGTTGCGCCCATCGGCCACATCAAAGAAGAAAATTCGGCTATCCACCGAGGCGCCCCATGTCGCCAAATCCTCGGGAGTGAGCGCCGCCCGAATAAAGTAGATGGACAGGACCAGGGCGCCCAGCATCGCCACGGTTTGCAGGGTGTCCGTAAAAATGACGGAGCGAATGCCCCCTCGATAAGTATAGAGCCAAATCAGGGCCAGGGTGAGGACTACGGTCAGCCAAAAGGGCAAACCAAGTGGGTCAAAAACAAGCCCTTGCAGCACCGCTGCCACGAGATACAATCGGAAGGAGGCCCCTACCCAGCGGGATAAGATAAAAAACCATGCTCCTGTCGCGTAGGCCGACCGCCCGTAGCGCGATCGCAGAAAACCATAAATCGTGGTGGTATTTTCTCGGTAATAAAGGGGAAGCAAAACATAGGCAATCACCCCATAGCCCACGACATAGCCCAAGACCATCTGGAGGTAGGCAAATCCATTGCTTTCCACCCATCCCGGAACGGAAATGAACGTGACGCCACTTAGGGAAGCCCCGATCATCCCGAAGCTCACCACATACCAAGGAGACCGGCGGTTGCCCGTAAAAAAGGTTTCGTTGTCCGCACGGCCCGTGAAGCGTCGCGCAATAAAAACGAGCAGCCCAAAATAGGCTGCCATGAGAAGGAGAATATGCCAAGGATCCATGAGCGAAAGGTAAGGTTCCAAATGTCGATTCAAAGTTGGCGTACTTTTACGCAAATGGAACTTCCCTCCAAATCACTGGAACGCGCCGTCCATGAACTGAGTCGGTTACCTGGCATTGGCCGACGATCGGCCCTTCGTCTCGCACTGCATCTGCTCAAACAAGGCCCAGAGCGCATCCTTGACCTGGCGGAAGGCATGGAGCAGTTGGCCAAAAACACTCAATTCTGCCGAGATTGCCACGCCATTGCGGACGAAGCCCTGTGCCATATTTGCGCGGACGACCGCCGTGACCGCCGGTCCCTGTGCGTGGTCGAAGACATCCGGGATGTTTTGGCCCTGGAGAACACCTCCACCCACAAAGGCCGCTACCATGTATTGGGCGGCCTGATTTCGCCCATGGATGGCATGGGACCAAGTGATTTGACGGTTGATGAGCTGGTGCGGCGAGTGGAACACGAAGGCATTGAGGAAGTGATTCTCGCACTGAGTGCGACCATGGAGGGGGACACCACCGCCTTTTACATCTACCGCAAACTGGGGGACCTCCCCATACGCCTTACTGCCATCGCCCGAGGCCTACCCGTCGGCGATGCCCTCGAATATGCCGATGAGGTGACCTTGAGCCGTTCCTTCCAACAGCGCGTTCCCTTTGAAACCACTTTGCAGCGATGAGCATGGATTTGAGCGTCATCGTCGTCAACTACAATGTCAAGGCGTACATCGACCAGTGCCTGCGGAGTGTTCAGCGCGCCTCGCAAGGATTGCAGGTGGAGGTCATCGTCGTGGACAATGCCTCGTCGGACGGAAGTGTGGCGCATATTGAAAAGCATTTCCCTTGGGTGACCTGCATTGCCAGCCCCAAAAATTTGGGATTCGGGCGCGCCAACAATCTCGCAGCCGCCCAAGCGAAGGGCGAATTTGTGCTCTATCTGAACCCTGATACGGTGGTTTCGGAGGACAACTTCCGCCGCGCCATCGAAGTCATGCGTGCGCAGCCGGAGATTGGCTCCATGGGCTGTCGAATGATCGACGGCTCTGGACACTTTTTGCCCGAATCCAAGCGTGGCCTCCCTACCCCTGCGGTAGCCCTCTACCGCATCGTAGGCCTAGCCAAACTCTTTCCCAAGCACCCTCGATTTGGCGCCTACTACGCGGGCCACTTGGCCCCCGAGGAATCGGGCTATGTGGACGTGCACTGCGGCGCCTGGATGCTCATGCGCGGCGCGGTTCTTCAAGAAATTGGTGGCTTTGACGAAACCTTCTTCATGTATGGCGAGGACATCGACCTTTCCTACCGGGTTCTCCTGGCAGGCTACCGCAATTACTATCTGGCCGACCGCCCCATTTTGCATTACAAGGGCGAAAGCACGAAACACCAAAGCTGGCACTACATCAAGACCTTTCACGAGGCGATGGCCATCTTTGCCACGAAGCATTTTCAAGGCCAGGCCCTCGCCTACCGCGCACTGATCTCCCTGGGCATCTACGCCAAGGGCTTGGCGACGCTGACGCGTTCATGGGGCCGTACGGTGCTGCCTTTTCTGTTGACCCTTTTCATCGGCTATGTCCTCAGCGATGGGGTCAGTACGTATTGGGAGCGCAACCACCGCTATGTGGAAGGCGGAGCCTATCCGGAACGCTTCCGCCTCGTCTTTTTGCCGCTTTTTGCCGTCTTCTGGACGGTCAGCATGGCTTTTTTGGGAGCCTTCAGCAAGTTCGCCTCGCTACGCCGCGTCGTGACTGCTTTTTTGATCACTTCGGGGGTTATGCTGGCCAGTTATGCGTTTTTACCCATGGATTGGCGGTTCTCGCGGGCCTTGGTGGCCTTATTTTCCTTGGGGCACTTGGTTGGCTTTTTCGCCGTCCGTGCCTCCCTGAACGCACGGGGCCGAAGCGGATTGTTTTACCGCGGCTATGGGCAGGCCGAAGCCCATGTGGGGTCCGGTAAATGGCCTATGGATAGCCTGGCCTTGCGGGTGCTGCACCTCCGGCCCAAAACCCTGTTTTTTCACCCCGAGGAGCATTCCTTCCAAGGCATGATTGACGCCATGATCTCCATTGCTGCCCTCCTACCCGATGGGGTCCGGTTCCGAATGGCCTACCCCAGTTGGACCTTGGGCAGCGACACCCACGCTTCCGCCTCGGATTCGGGAAAGCTCGCCCTTTCGCAATCCCCTCTTCGGCGTCAGAAACGCGCCTTGGACGTCAGCATCGGACTGCTCGCCCTCTTCGGCGTGGCCTTGCTGCTCTGGACAAAGCGAGGTCGCCGGATGCTCTCACATGTCCCCGCTGTACTAAGTGGCCGAATGACCTGGGTGGGCTACTTGGTCCCCGGACCGGACCTGCCCCCCTTGCGCCCGAGTGTCTTTCAACATGGACCAGGGACCTTCACCGTGGACATTGCGCACGATGCCGACCTGCGCTATGCGGAAAATTGGCGGCCCGAATTAGACGTTTATGCCCTACTCAGCGGGAGCTTTTGATGTAAATTTGCCGCACAACCTGAGAATCTATGTTTGAATTGACGATGCCCAAAATGGGCGAATCTGTAGCCGAGGCCACCATCACGCAATGGCTGAAGAAGGAGGGCGAAAGCATTGCCCTGGACGAATCCGTCTTGACCATCGCCACCGACAAGGTGGACAGCGACATTCCTTCTCCTGTGGCCGGAGTTTTGGTCAAATGCCTCTTTCAGGAGAATGACGTCATTCAAGTTGGTCAGGTCATTGCCCACATTCAAACCGAAGGCGATGCCCCCTCTGCTCCCGCAGCGGTGGAGGCGGAAGCCCCTGCGGCAACGCCCATTCCCCAGGCTCCTGAAAATCCCACGGCTGAGACTGCTGCTTCCGCCATTTCTATCTCCGCAGAAGCCGTCAAGGCCTCAACAGGCGCCATTCCACGTGAAAGTGAAGGCCGCTTCTTCTCCCCCTTGGTGCGCAGCATTGCAGAGGCCGAAGGGGTGAGCGAAGCCGAACTCCTTTCCATCTCCGGTTCTGGCCACGAAGGCCGGGTGACCAAAAGCGATTTACTCGCCTACATCGCCCAACGCGCCAAAGCCCCTGCTGCGGAGACGATCGCCGTAACGCCTACCTCGGCGGCACCGGCTCCATCGGCTTCGGCCAAAGCACCAGCCTCTTCGGGCCATGGCTTCACGGCGCCCAAACCCACGATTTTCCCTGGCGACGAATTGGTCGAAATGGACCGCATGCGAAGCCTCATCTCCGATCACATGGTGATGAGCAAGCACGTCTCCCCCCACGTCACTTCCTTCGTGGAAGCGGACGTCACCAACATCGTGCTCTGGCGCAACAAGGTCAAAGGCGGCTACGAAAAGCGCGAAAACGACAAACTGACCTTCACCCCCATCTTCATGGAAGCGGTGGTCAAGGCCATCAAAGATTTCCCGAACATCAATGTGAGCATTGACGGCAAGACCATTGTGAAGCACAAGCCCATCAATTTGGGCATGGCTACGGCTCTTCCTTCAGGCAACCTCATTGTACCAGTCATTAAGAATGCGGACCGCTTCAGCCTATCCGGCTTGGCCAAAGCCGTGAATGAGCTAGCAGACAAAGCACGCACAAACCAACTGGCTCCGGACGATATCCAAGGCGGCACCTACACGGTCACCAACGTGGGCACATTTGGCAACGTCATGGGCACTCCCATCATCAATCAACCCCAGGTGGCCATTTTGGCCTTGGGTGCTATCCGAAAAATCCCCGCCGTGCTAGAAACCCCATCGGGGGATGTCATTGCCATCCGACACAAAATGTTCCTCTCCCATTCCTACGACCACCGCGTGGTGGACGGCGCTTTGGGCGGCATGTTTGTGCGCCGTGTGGCCGACTACCTCGAACAGTGGGATCTCAATCGCGAGATCTAATGGTGCTCCATCGGCCGCTGTGCATTTTTGACCTCGAAACCACGGGCATCCAAGTCGTACACGACCGCATCGTCGAGATGTGCGTGATCAAGGTCGAACCCAACGGAACCGAAACGACCAAAGTGTGGCGAATCAACCCCGGAATGCCCATTCCACCCAGCTCTACCGCGATTCATGGCATCACGGATGCGATGGTGGAAAACAGTCCGTCTTTTCGAGACTTGGCGCCGGAAATTGCCGCATTCATGCGGGATTGCGATGTCGCAGGCTACAACTCTAACCGCTTTGACATCCCCCTTTTAGCGGAGGAAATGCTTCGCGCAGAGGTGGACTTCGATTTGCGCAAAGTGCACGCCGTCGATGTCCAAAATATCTTCCACAAAAAAGAACAGCGAACCCTGTCTGCCGCGGTCAAATTTTACTGCCAAACCGAACTCATCAATGCCCACAATGCGGAAGCCGATGTACGCGCTACGTGGGATGTATTGAAGGCCCAAGTGCAGCGGTATCCCGATCTACCTGAGAGCATTCAAGGGCTGGCCGAGTTCAGCAACATGCACCAGGCGGCCGATTTTGCCGGCTTCATCACCTTCAACAAAGACGGTTTGGAGCAGTTTTCTTTTGGCAAATACAAGAACCAAACAGTGGTGAGCGTCCTAGAAAAAGATCCGGGCTACTATTCTTGGATTCAGAATGCCGACTTCCCGCTCTACACGAAAAAAATCCTCACGGCGATACGCCTAGCAATGCGATGAAAATCCTCTGTATTGGCCGAAACTACCGCGATCACGCCACCGAATTGGGCAATGCCGTGCCCACTGAACCCGTCGTGTTTTGCAAACCCGATTCCGCCATCCTACAACCCCGTTTGCCCTTTGTGATTCCCTCTTGGTCTCAGGATATTCACCATGAGATTGAGTGGGTGGTGCGCATCGGCCGAGTTGGAAAGTTCATTGAACCCGAATTTGCTTGGTCCTACGTCGACGCCATGACCGTGGGCATCGATTTTACGGCTCGCGACCTGCAGGCAAAACTCAAATCTCAGGGACTTCCCTGGGAAAAGGCGAAAGGATTTGACGGTTCCGCCGTGCTCGGAACCTGGATTCCAGGACCCATTGAACCCGGTCATTTTGCCATCAGTTTGGAGAAAAATGGCATCGAAGTTCAAGCCGGCACCACGGCGGATTTCATCTTTCCTTTGGAGCAACTCATCGCCCATGTAAGCCAGTATTTCACGCTAAAAACGGGGGATTTGCTCTTTACTGGCACCCCTGCCGGGGTTGGACCCGTTTCACGCGGCGATGAATTGGAAGGGAAATTAGGAGGTAAAAGCCTGCTGCGATTGAGAATACGCTAGACCAAACACGCGTGTAAAAGTGTATATTTGGTGAATGCGGACTTTCCCAAACACCACTACAATGAAACAACGCCTGCGTCGCTTTTTCACGGCCATTGCCCTGGTATCCTCCTGGGTAGCTATGTCACAGACCAGCCCGATCACGATTGTTTTCCATGAGAAATTCGATCCCCCCTCTGGCCCTGACTCCGTAACGACCTTTCATACTACGGCAGGAACGACCATACCATATTGGAACGACACCTCCGCCTTTTCGGTATCTGCGCCGCACAGTTACCACGCCAAAGTCGTACCGTTTGACTCGGTGATTTTTGAAACCGACGCCTTCTCAACCACGGGAAACATCTTTGTCCGCCTCCAGTTTGACCAAATTTGTAAAGTTCACTTCGGCCAGCAAGCCTATGTGCGTGTTTCCAACGACAACGGCGCAACCTGGACCCGATTGACCGGAACCCATTACCGAGGTGCCTCGGGCGGATTCCCCACCACGGGCTACTTCAACGAACTTTCCTACGCCAACCCCAACAATTCGCCTTACTGGGGTGGTTTGACTACGGCGGGAACAGGCGTCGCTCCTTCCGCCACGTGGTGGGTTGGGGAAACTTTTGACATTTCCAGCATCATTGGAACTGGCCCCAGCGGCACAGCACAAGGGTATTCAAACTGTAAAATTCAGTTCATCCTGGAATATCGTTCCCCCTATGGAACGGCCAACCCAGCCGGTTGGTTTGTGGACAACGTCAAAGTGGAAGCGGCACCCTGTGAATTGATTCCACCGAGCTATACCTTCAATTTGATTCCCCGCCGTGAACCCATTGGGGCCCGCTATCAATCAACGCAAGAGATCCGACTGAAAGCCCGAGACCTCGAATCTGGTGTGGATTCCGTCCTGCTGCACCACCGCCTCAACGGAGGGTCTTGGACCACCGTTGAAATGACCCCTTCTATTTCCACATCGTGCCCAGATTCCGCTGAATATTTTTATAGCTTGACCAACTTGGTTGTTGGAGACTCGGTCGACTGGTATGTTGAAATCTTTGACTGTGCTTGCCCCAATATGGTTCGAGTGCCCTCCTTGAGTTCGACCCCAATGAACAACACGTTCTGGATCGATCCCTCGCCTCCCGCCATCTGCGGTACCACCACACCGAACAGTTTCCCCTACTTAGTGACCAATTTCCCTTGGGTTGAGTCCTTCTCGGACATCAACTGGATTCCTGGAAGCGGAACGGGGGCCACGGGGACTTCCCACCGAGGTACGATGCCGCAAGGCAACCCTCCATCAGGGAAGAACTGGCAAGTTTCGCCGAACACCACGACCACTGGTTTTGGTTGGTCGGTGCGTATTGGCCAAACGGGTACGCTCAACACGGGGCCCTTGGGTGATCACACCACCGGTGGAGGCAAATACTTGTATACCGAGGCCTCCCAGGGTAGCGCGAACAACAACACCATGCTCATCACGCCCTGTATCAAGCTCACCGGCCTCAACCATGCTGTCCTGGAGTTCTGGTACCACAAATACGGCGCAAACATGGGCAACATGCGCGTGGACATCGATACAGGTTCCACCACGCCTTCATGGGTGGTAGGCGCCCTTTTGATTCCGGGCCAAACCCAAACGAACCAGACTGATCCCTGGGCGAAAGCCTTGGTCAACCTGGATCCCTACTTGGGCAAAATCATCCGTATCCGTTTCTTGGGCAACAAGAACAACACCGCGGCCAATGACTTAGGTGACATGGCCATCGACGATATTTCTGTCTATGAGCCAGACCCCGCTGATATTGAAATGCTGGCGATGTACAAGCCCCAAAACGGATTCTGTCAGTACACAGCGACCGAAGATGTTCGGGTTCACTTGCGCTCCGAAGGTTTCTTCCCTATCGACACCATTCCCGTGGCATTCTCGGTGAAGAACCTCAACACCAACACCACGGTCGTCTCGCGCGACACGATTTATACCACGTTGAATTTGGGTGACACCACGTCCTACACGTTTACGCCCAAAGCCAACTTGAGCGCCTACGCCAACTACCACATCTACGTGTGGTCGGAGGCACCTGGCGACCCCAATACGAGCAACGACACCCTTGGTTTCTTCTTTATTGAGCATATTGCCCCCATCACACAGTTCCCCCACATCCAAACCTTTGACGGTCCGGGATGGAATGCAGGCAACGGTACTTCCGGAAACCCGGGTACGTTCAACACCTCCGATTGGGAAACGCTTCCTGCGCCGCAAACGGCCGACTACGCTTGGCAAGTGGGTTCGGCCTTGACGCCCACCTTCAATACGGGGCCACGCTGGAACCGTACCCGCAGCGGAAACTATCTCTACACCGAAGCGAGCTACGGAAACAACAGTCCTGCGGCACTCTTTGCCACTACGCGTTGTGTCGACCTTTCGGCTATGACCAATCCAGTCTTGACCTTCTGGTACCACATGTTTGGTGCCGACGTGAACATCTTGAATGTCCAAGTCGTTCCCAATGGCAGCAATAGCTGGCAGACGGTGACTGGCGCACCGATCTCGGGCGCTCAGCAATCAGGCGAAGTAGACGATTGGAAATTCAAAATGGTCGACCTCTCCGCTTACGCAGGGGACGTCGTGAAGATTCGAATTCTAGCCCGGAAAACCGGCTCTGGTGATTTGGCCGATATCGCCATCGACGACTTGATGATCTACAACCAGCCCGCCAACGACGTGGGTGTATCCATCGTGACTAGTCCGTTGAATTCAGTCAACCTCGCCAACCCGCAGAATGTCATTCTGAAGGTGCGCAACTATGGAACAGCCTCCAAAACGGGCATTCCTGTGACCTACCAAATCAACGACCTCTGTACCCCAAGTAATACGGGCACGTACACGACGACTTATGCAGGAACCCTCGCCCCTGGCGCGGAAGGCACCATCACGATTTCCACACCTCCCACCTACTATGTGGGTGATTTTGAAGTCAAGGCCTGGACAACCCTGTCGGGCGATGGCATGGCTATCAACGACACAGCCTCCAAAACATCCTCGGGAGCAACGTCTTACCCCATTTCCTTTGGTCCGGTTAGCTTCGACAACTGTATCGGCGACGAAACCGGTTTCTTTGCCCAAGGTGGACCTGGAACCCTACAAATGTGGGAGTTTGGTACCCCCGCAAAAGGAAGTGGTTGGAACGGCGCAGCCTCAGGCACCAACTGTTGGGTGACAGGCTTGACCGACAATTATCAGCCTGGAAAGACTGAAATCCTTCGCATTCCCACGCTGACCAACTTTGATACCGTGGTCTCTGCCGAGCTCCGCTTTAAGCACAAGTTCGACTTCACTCCGACCGACGGAGGAGTCGTCGAGTACTTCTTGAATGGCAACTGGAATACCCTGGGTAATGCTGCCGTCTCGGTGGGCTACAACTGGTATGGTTCAGGCTATGGAAGTCCTTCTGTCCAGTCCTTGAACTCTCCCGGTTGGGCAGGAAGCACGGGCGGACAGTGGATCACCTCTTCTATTCCCCTGAACGTTTGGAACTTCTCTCCGAACCCCATCAACCTGCGCTTCCGCATGGCTTCGGCAGCGGGATCTTCGGCAAAAGGCTGGGCGATTGATGACTTCGAGGTCTACGTACCACCGCAAAACTCGGCTTCCCCCATCGAAGTGGATACCCGTGAGTACATCGTTATTCCTGGAGATACGTCACACATCCGCGTGCGCATTGAAAATACGGGTGCGAAGAAATTGGATTCTTGCCTCGTTCGCTTCCAAGTGAATGGAGGACCTTGGAGCAACTATGAAACCGTGGTCTTTGTCAACAAGAAGAATGGAAACGTTTCTCCTTTGCTCCGCGGGCAACGTCAGTGGTATGACTTCAACCAAGTATGGGTAAACCAGGGCGCAGGCACCTACAACATATGTGTGGAAACGGCCCGCCCCAACAACAAGCAAGACAATTTAACTTCAGACGACGTCTTCTGCTTGCCGGTAACCACTTTGGACGAGGTGACCATTGACATCGCCAACAACTATTGCAATGACTTTGAAGATGCCACGGTTCCTGCTTGGTTGCCCTTGCATACCACCAATAAATTGCTCGTCCACGATTGGGAGTTTGGCACCCCGAACCAGACGGGTCTAAACACTGCCGCAAGTGGTAGCAAGGCATGGATGACGCGTTTGGATAGCAACTACCGCCATACAGGCCAATCTGCCTTGCACACGCCATTCTTTGTCCTGGATACGAGCAAGGTGTACACCATGAGCTTCAACCACAATATGATCTCCGAGCTCTACCACGATGGCGGTAGCGTTGATTGGTCGTATGACGGCGGTATCACTTGGTATACGCTAGGCAATACCCTGACGAACGGCCTTTGGTATAACACCGTTCACGTGACCAGTTTGGACATCGTCCGACCAGGATGGAGTGGAAACACCAATGGCTACACCAATTCGACCATCAAGTTCACCGTTGAAAATCCGGGTAAATTGGTCTTCCGGTTCCGCTTTGGCTCAGATTACACCATCGACAACCAAGGCTGGGCGATTGACGACTTCTGCCTGGAAGAGGCTCCATTTGGAACCCCGGCAGACATTGTCGGAATCGGTGTGCCGGAAGTGGAGATTCCTGGATTCTTCCTTGGACACGTCTCCCCGAACCCATTGAATGGCCAAGGTGCCTTTATGTTTAACTCGGACAAGCCCGTTACCGTGCAATACACGATTACGAATAGCTTGGGCCAAATCTTGAGCGACGCGAGCGTCCAAGGCGAAGAGGGCTACAACCGCGTTGACCTCGACGCGAGCAGCTGGGCTGCCGGCCTTTACATGATGGAAGTATCGGTCAACGGTCAGAGCCTGACCCGCAAGTTCATCGTACAGCACTAAACGCAGAATCTCCTGCTCCCAGCGCCGCGGCCTCCCAGCCGCGGCGCTTTTTTTTGCTTCCACAGCCACGGTGGACAAAATGGCATGGAGCCCACATCCCATCGGTCATTTTGACTGAAAATGGGCCCAGATCGCTCCCCGGCACCAGTTTTGAAGCCCCCTACGCATAGTTTACACTACTGTATGGAAAATCTGACGATCAAAACCCAAGAGGCCCTACTCGCCGCCCAGCAACTGGGCGCCGAGTATGGTCATCAAGCCATCGAGACTTGGCACCTCCTCCTCGGTGTGCTGCGCACGGACACCATCCTGGTCGATCAACTCTTCAAGTTACTCGGCATGCAAAGCGGTCGACTCCAGTCAATCGCCGAAGCGGAGCTTCAGCGGATTGCCAAGGTCGATGGGGGCCAATCCTACATGGGTCGGGCCGCACAAGAAGCCATTCAACGGGGATGGGCCCTCGCCAAAAAAGATGGGGACGATTACTTAACCTTGGAATACCTGCTCTTGGGGCTGGGCTCCGGAAAAGATGCCTGTGCTCAAGCCATGAAGGATCAAGGATTTAAAGAGGACGCCTTCCGTCAGGCCATGAATCAGTTCCGACAAGGACAAAAAGCTCAGACGGCCTCGGCTGAAAACCGCTACCAATCGCTGAGCAAATACGCCATTGACCTCAATGCCCGGGCCGAAACAGGAAAGCTCGATCCGGTGATTGGACGAGAAGAAGAAATTCGGCGCATCCTCCAAATTCTCAGCCGCCGCACCAAGAACAACCCTGTTTTGGTTGGCGAGCCAGGGGTGGGAAAAACCGCCATCGCCGAGGGCCTCGCCCACCGCATCATTCGCGGGGACATTCCGGAAAACCTAAAAGACAAACGCATCTTTTCCCTGGACATGGGAGCCCTCATTGCCGGGGCCAAGTACAAAGGAGAATTTGAAGAACGCCTAAAGGCCGTGATTCAAGAGGTCACACGCGCCGAGGGAGACATCATTCTCTTCATCGACGAAATCCACACCCTCGTGGGAGCCGGCGGAGGTGAAGGCGCGATGGATGCAGCCAACATTCTCAAGCCCGCCTTAGCTCGTGGCGAGCTCCGATGCGTGGGCGCCACTACCCTCTCTGAATTCCAGAAGTACTTTGAGAAAGACAAAGCCCTGGAACGTCGCTTCCAGAAAGTCTTGGTGGAAGAGCCCGATACCGAGGCATCTATCAGCATTCTACGCGGCATCAAGGAGAAGTATGAGAGCCACCATAAGGTTCGGATCAAGGACGAGGCGGTGGTCCAATCCGTCCTGCTGAGTCAACGGTACATCACCGATCGCTTTCTTCCCGATAAGGCCATTGACCTCATGGATGAGGCCGCCTCGAAATTGCGCTTAGAAATCAACTCTAAGCCAGAGGAATTGGATGATTTGGACCGGAAAATAGCCCAACTGGAGATTGAACAGGAGGCCATCAAGCGCGAAGAGGACAAGCAACGCCTGACCTCTATCAAGCATCAACTGAGCGAATTGACTGAGCAACGCGCCCAACTGGGTGCCCAATGGAATGCCGAAAAGGAAGCGGTAGACCGCCTCCAGAAGGCCAAAGAGGGCATTGAGCAACTCCGCTTTGCCGCGGAGCAGGCCGAACGCGCCGGCGATTACGCCCAGGTCGCCGAGATCCGATACGGGAAAATTTCCGAGCTCGAAAGAGAGTTGGCCATGGCCGGAGAAGAACTCCAAACCCTCCGCAATAGCCAATCCATGGTGCAAGAAGAGGTGACCGCAGAAGATATTGCAGAAGTGGTATCCCGTTGGACAGGAATCCCAGTTCAAAAAATGCTTCAAAGTGAGCGCTCCAAGTTGCTGCGCCTCGAGGAGGAATTGCATCAACGTGTCGTGGGACAGGACGAAGCCATCGCAGCCGTGGCAGACGCTTTGCGTCGCTCGCGCGCAGGCCTTAGCGACCCCAAGCGGCCGATTGGATCCTTCCTCTTCCTCGGCCCTACGGGCGTCGGAAAAACGGAACTCGCCCGCACCCTGGCCGATTTTCTCTTTGACGACGAGAATGCCATGGTACGCATCGACATGAGTGAATACCAAGAGCGCCATGCGGTTTCCCGGCTCATTGGCGCTCCTCCAGGATATGTCGGCTACGATGAGGGCGGTCAGCTGACGGAAGCCGTGCGTCGTCGTCCGTATGCCGTCATTTTACTGGATGAAATTGAAAAAGCCCATCCCGAGGTCTTCAATATTCTCCTCCAAGTGCTCGATGATGGCCGTTTGACCGACAACAAGGGCCGAACAGCCCACTTTCAACATAGCATCGTCATCATGACGTCCAACTTGGGTTCGGACCTCTTAATGGACGGCCAAGGAATGGAAGATGTGATGGAGCTTTTAAAACGCAGTGTGCGACCTGAATTCTTGAACCGAATTGATGAAATATTGGGCTTCCACCCGCTCGAAAGCCGGCACATCGAAGGCATCGTCCACCTGCAATTGGAAGGCGTCAAGCGGCAACTTCTGGAGCAGGAAGTGACGATTGATTTCAGTCCGGAAGCTCTGCAGGCCCTGGCCCGCGAAGGCTTTGATCCCGCGTTTGGGGCGCGTCCCTTGAAGCGAACCATTCAGCGCCGGGTCCTTAACGAACTCTCGAAGCAACTCCTCTCTGGGGAAATTCAACGGGACGCCGTCATCCTAGTCGATGCCGTAGACGGAACGCTCTTCTTTAAAAACGTTAGCGTCGAATCCCACGTCGATTAAGACTCTCGTGGTAGCGCGCCGAGTTCCGTAGGTGTTCAGCGTAACTCCTCGCGAAGACATGGTAGCCCGGTCTTTTGGGATCTGCGCACATATACACTTCTCCACTGGGTGCGGCATCTAAGACCGCATCCAGCACGTCTGGCTCCACTGTGGCCAAGGCTCCCGGGGGCAAGCCCGAACGTCGGTAGGTGTTGTAGGGATGGTCTATACTCGTGATTTTCCCGGTGACACGACGTATGATGCCCGAATGGGGATAGCGCTGCTTATAAGCGTATACGGCGGTGGGATCGGCTTCCAAGCGTTTGCCCATCTTAAGGCGGGTTAAGTACAAACCCGCCACACGCCCGAGTTCGTCGGGCTGTTTGGTCTCGGCCTGAACGATGCTCGCTAAGACGACAACTTCTTCTGGGCTCAGGTTGAGCTGAGCAGCTTGCCACAGCCGCTCTTCTGTCCAAAAAACGCGGTATTCGTGCTGCAATCGCTCGACCAATGCAGGGGGATCGTACGACCAATACACCCAGTAGGAGTTGGGAACTAGATGTTCAAAGCCGAGATCCTGTTCAAGCGCCTTGGTGGCACTGTCCAAGGGGTATCCGAAAAGTTCCGACCACCTTTCGGCGATTTGCGCAGGCGTCAGGTAGCCACCCATTCGAAGCCAAATAGGGTCTTCAAAGCCGTATTGAAGCATTCGGATGGCTTGCAGCATTCCCACCTCCCCATGAAGGATATAATGGCCTCTGCGCGCCTTGGGATTTCCTTTTAGGGTAAGCAACACCTTGAACCAGCGCGGATGCGGCACCAAGGCCTGGTCCATCAAAGGCTGGAATACCTCCTCGACCGTGCTACCCGTATCCCTGACATACAAGGAATAGTCGTCTTCACCTTGGAATACCGGCGCATTCACCGTAAATCGGTAGGCCAACAGAGCAAGGACAAATCCCACCGTGCCGACGAACACAACGCGGATAAATCGTTTTTTCTGACGCTGCCGCTTCATCGGTCCGG
>Ga0233450_10002214_pt1 | contig 19245 bp, 1 predicted proteins | sample 011ome_30_FD_189956 | JGI IMG/M metagenome (GOLD analysis project Ga0233450, IMG submission 189956) | Coastal salt marsh microbial communities from the Groves Creek Marsh, Skidaway Island, Georgia - 011501CT (spades assembly) | ecosystem: Environmental > Aquatic > Marine > Intertidal zone > Salt... | reverse complement strand
TTTCTTCCCATGAAATATTTTCTAACAAACGATATTCGTCTGGAATTATTAGAGCTTTTTTACTAATCGCCATAGGAAGAACCTCATTTACTTCTTGGGCGATGAACCCTATGGTTTTTTCAGTTCCTTTTGTTCTGTAATCTATATATTCATAATAACGACATGGAATATCACGAACTTGTTGTAAAGCGAGATTATCAGGGACATCAACAATGTTTTTCTTTATTCTTTCGTCACTATGAAAATTTATCCAATTACAACCTATACCATGGGTAGCGTAAATAGAAGTTCGTTCAGCTTTAGCTGGGCTATAAGTACCATAGCTGTCGTTCTCACTAACAAACTTGGAATAGGTACCAATCGTAGCGTTTCCACTCACAAGTAAAGGACAGGTTGGCTCCATCGTTCCAATACCGACATAGCCTCCTGCCGGATTCAGTAACAAGTTATTATGTCCAACACTAGCTTCATTTGCTTGAATAATACCGGTTCCATTTTCTAATAGACCTAATTCTAACGTTCTTGAAGAATAGGTTCCTATGCCATTTTGAATTCGTAATTGCATATTATGTTGTGCGGTGTGAATGTAATCATTTGTATTAACCAACTTTTTTATATAAACACCACCACTAACGTCTACATGACCTTCCGTGTTTAAATGTAGGTTGCCGTTCGCGTTTAAAAATAGCTTGCCGTTTGTTCGCTCATTCGTAATATATAAATCATCCGAACTAGCAAATCCAATAAATCCACGTCTTGTAGTACCAATATTAAAATTCTGATAGACATGGGTTGAACCTTGGAGTGACATTACTCCACCATCTCCGGATACGTGTAATTTGGCGGTAGGAGCCGTCGTTCCAATCCCGACATTGCCATTTACTGGATTCAGTGCCAAGTTATTATATCCAATACCATTTTCATTTGCTTGAATAATACCGGTTCCATTTTCTAATAGACCTATTTCTAACTCTCTTGAATTATACATTCCCGTACCGTTTCGAATGCGTAATTGCATATTATGTTGTCCGATGTGCTCGTAATCATTTGTGTTAACCATCTTCTTGATAGAAACACCATTTGTACCCGCTATGATTTGCGTATCGACGGGTACATCATATGAAAGATTAAGTAGGAATATGTCAGTAATTGAAGAGTTTCCAAGCGCAACCTTACTACCATCATCGGTGATTGAAATGGATGTATTCCTCGATGGAATTGAAACCGGCATAAGTGGTAAGGATTTATTTTCAAAATAATTAATATTTGCTTGTCTTAAATCATATATATGTGCGGTGGTCGCGGTAGCGATACATAATGTATCTCCACCGGATACATTGACTGTGCCTCTATTTAATTCTATGTTTTTAATGGAGGCCACGTAAAACGTACTACCAATTTGAGTCCAAGGCGTACTATCCGATGCGTTTTTAGCAATGTCATATACACCTACGTTATTACCTAGACTGCCAGTAGCTAATCGCAATGTAGTATCATCTCGAAATACTAAATTATTCCTACGACCGTGTTTATATAGGTCAGAAGTACTAGTTATAGTAGTTCCTACTTGAGTTGGTTCCGCGAGGTTGGGGGGATCGGGGAGGGCGGCTATATTTATTCTACTAGTTATAACAACTCCGAAATTATCATCTTTGTTGGCGTCACGGTCATCATCGGTATTACTGGGGTTTTCTTCATAATTAATAGCACCACTACAAACATAAATATCAGTAGAATCACATATAATAGAAACGCTTAGACCGTAGAGGTCTGAAGCGGCATAAGTACCACCCGTTTTCAATGTAGCAATTTCTACAAGCGCCCAGTCACTCTCGTTGTATTTAATCTCATATACATATACTTTGCCAGCATCGTTATCCGTATTATTTGCATACGGGGCTCCAATCGCACAATAACTTCCATCTGATGTTATTGAAACTGAATATCCAAATTTATCGCCATTCTCCTCACCCTCCTGTGCTACCACATACTCCCCATTTATAAATATCGCTGCTAGTCCGACAACACCCCTGCTGGAATGTTGATAGTTAATATTTCCTACAATTTGGATATTGCCATCTGAACTTGTTGCGATAGAAGTTCCGAACCCCGGGATTGTGTATCCGGCTCCGGAGAGACGACTAGTGAGACCTAGATTTACAACACTAGACCCTGCATTATATTGAACTATACCTGAAATATCACTATAGCCCGGGTTACTATACACAATACGAGTCCCGTCACCACTATAGGCTACATTCGTCGCACTGTATTCTGTACCGCTATTTGATACGTCAATAATGCCCGCATATGATATATTTAACGCATCGGGCGGTTGGGTTGTATTATCGTATCGAAACGTAGTTTCTCCATTAACATTGAGGATTGAATCAAACGTAGACGCATTTTTCACATATAACTCTCCATTCAAAGAAGTGTCTCCTGACACTTTGAGTTCCCCATTTAATGAAATGTCTTCGGTAACAGATAAATTGCCTTTTATTACCAAATCGCCACTAATGTCTACATCTCCGTTCATGGATATGTCGGTTTTGAAAGTCGTTTTACCAGTCACAACCAAGGTGGAACTTAGTGTGGCAGCCTTAGAAACATGTAACGTGGATTTCAGCGCGGATACCTTGGAGACGGTCAATGAATCATTTACTTTCAATGTGCTACCCATGGTAGCAGCAGCAGTAACAGCCAAGGTAGAAGACAATGTGGCAGCCTTGGAAACCTTCAAAGTGGATTTCAATGTGGAAGCCTTGGCAACATCCAAAGTGGAGCTTAGGACAGATGCTTTCGACACGGTTAACGTATCATTTACTTTCAATGTGCTACCCATGGTAGCAGCATCAGTGACATCCAAAGTAGAACTTAGGACAGATGCCTTGGAGACGGTCAATGAATCATTTACTTTCAATGTGCTACCCATGGTAGCCGCATCAGACACCTCCAAAGTAGAACTTAGAGTGGCAGCCTTGGAAACCTTCAAAGTGGATTTCAATGTGGAAGCCTTGGCAACATCCAAAGTGGAGCTTAGGACAGATGCTTTCGACACGGTTAACGTATCCTTCACCTTCAATGTGCTACCCATGGTAGCAGCATTAGTGACATCCAAAGTAGAACTTAGGACAGATGCCTTGGAGACGGTCAATGAGTCATTTACTTTCAATGTGCTACCCATGGTAGCCGCATCAGACACCTCCAAAGTAGAACTTAGAGTGGCAGCCTTGGAAACCTTCAAAGTGGATTTCAATGTGGAAGCCTTGGCAACATCCAAAGTGGAGCTTAGGACAGATGCTTTCGACACGGTTAACGTATCATTTACTTTCAATGTGCTACCCATGGTAGCAGCATCAGACACCTCCAAAGTAGAACTTAGAGTGGCAGCCTTGGAAACCTTCAAAGTGGATTTCAATGTGGAAGCCTTGGCAACATCCAAAGTGGAGCTTAGGACAGATGCTTTCGACACGGTTAACGTATCCTTCACCTTCAATGTGCTACCCATGGTAGCAGCATTAGTGACATCCAAAGTGGAGCTTAGGACAGATGCCTTGGAGACGGTCAATGAGTCATTTACTTTCAATGTGCTACCCATGGTGGACGCTTTGGAAACAAACAACATAGAGTTGAGATTGACATCCCCATTTACTGCAAGAGTAGAGTCCATAGAAACGTCGGTAATAAAATGATGTTCGCCAGTAGATTTGATAATAAATCTGTCTTCCGCGGTGGTTGTTCCATCGCTCGTTCCAAATGCGAGGTTTCCAGAGGTATCGAGCGTATTGTTCTCAAAATAAGAACGGATATAACTGGAATGATTGTTATTACTGACGTCGCGACCTATTCCCGCCCAAACAATACGTCCATGTTCTACTGAATTTCCGCTTGTATTTCCCCCCGAGATTGCGTTTGATAATACCATATCCCCCGTAACTTCTAATGTTGAACGAGGATTCACTGTACCTATACCCATATTACCATCGTCAATATGCACTTTGCTTCCCAATACATCACCGTTGAAACGTATGGATGATACCATAGCGTATGTATTCGTACCGTCATATTTTCTAATTATAATCCTTATTCGATTGGTATAAAAAGAGTCTGTAACAACAAACGTCTGAATTCCTTGTGTATCTGTGATGTTGGCATCAATATTATCATATAGTAATTTGAAACTATTATCCTTGGTGCCTAGAACGGTAAAACGTTCTATTGTATGAGTATTGTTAGTGTTATTATCGTTCGCTGCTAACGAAATAGAGTTTAATCGTACATAATAGGGTAATGTAATTTCAATCCATTCTCCGCTTACATCAACGGGTGTATTATCGGGGGTATAATATTGTGTTGTAGCAGCATTCGAATTGGGTACTTTATAAGTAATACTGTCGGTATCAGTCTGATCAACATACGTGTCACCAGATGAATTCCAAATAGTACCATTGGATAAATCGAATGCTTTCCAAGGTTCATGTTGAATGGCAAATGAACTTGCTGAAATATCATACAATCCATTAAATACACGTTCCATCCCGGAATATTGTGAATAAACCCTTTTTTGATTACTATCAAAATCGCCGGTGACACTTGTTGGTAAATTGTCAACACCAAACGAAATATCATTCACCGTAAATGGACCATGGGTTATAGATACATTTCCAGAAATATCAACGTGAGAATTCAAGTATGTTTCCTTCGTTACGGTTAATGTATCATCGAATAAAGTTGAACCACCCACATTAAGAGTAGAAGAAAGGGTAGTTGCCTTAGACACAGCAAGCGTGGAATAAAGGGTCGTTGCGTTGATTACATTCAATGTGTTACCCATGGTAGAAGCACCCGACACATTTAATGTGGAAGAAAGGGTAGTTGCGTCGATTACATTCAATGTGGAAGAAAGGGTCGTTTCGTTGATTACACTCAATGTGGAAAGGGTAGACGCACTATTGACATGCAGACTATTTAAAGATGTATCTCTCACAACCTTAAGGTTTCGCTTAATTGTCATATTACCTGAACTATCAATTTGAACGATTCCACCCGCATCTAATATAGGGTCATTGTTAGTATCTATACCCAATTGAGGTATGAATTGTAGACCGGTTGCTGGGGGCGGGGTATCAGTGTTGGCAATATCACCATAATTAGTTGGTTGTAATGCCATACCACTAGAAACGTCACCAATTAAAGTACGAATTGATGTAGTAATAACATCACCAGTTGTTTGAATCGTTCCGCCGCCAGTAATACGTACATCAGTTCCTTCAATAGTTCCGGTTACACTAAGAGCGGTAACTCCCGTAGTGCCGTTAATTATCATTTTACTTGTCCCATCAATGTTGTTAATAGTTACAAAATTTTCTTTAGTTGTAGTTCCGACATTGATAATATCATTTATCAAACTAGTTGTATTATTTGTAACATCTGTAGTTATGCTTAATTTTGGACCATCTGGTCCGTTAAACAAAATATTCCCAGTAGTAGTGAAAGTATCTCCAATTGTAGTAGCGCCGGTAACATCCAGTTTATCAAAGGTAGCATTACCTGTAATATCTAAATTCTGAATAGTAACATCATGGTTTAATGAAACATCCCCAGTTACAACTAATCGAGAACGCAAACTCGTATCTCCATCAACCGATAGAGTAGAACTCAATGAGGTAGCGTTAGATACTGATAATGTGGAAGATAATGTAGCAGCATTGAAAACCTTCAATGTGGAAGATAATATAGCAGCATTGGAAACCTTTATCGAACTTTGTACATCTAGCTCAGCTGTAGTAGTTATATTGCTACTAAATAAAGATGTTGAGTCAACAGTTAACGTGTTAAATTGACCATTACCCGCAACCGTTAATGAAGTCAATGTAGTAGCACCTTTAACGTCAACATTATCGTTAAATGAAACATCACCATTAAATATGCCTGATAGTTCAATCGTTCCTGGTATTTTTACATTATCGTCTGTGGTTCCAATAACAATCTGATTATCCTCAGTAACATTTGCGTCAGCACCAATGGCGGTAGAATGAGAAAAGTCGCCAGTACCACCAGCATTACGTCCAATGAATGTATTCGATGAACCATCGCGGTTGAAATAACCAGCATTATCTCCAATAAAGGTATTACCTGTACCTTCCGAATTTGAATATCCTGAAGTATGCCCTATGGTGATGTTTTTGCTACCTGTTGTATTATTTAATTGCGTATCACTACCAATCGCGATATTTTGAATACCGACAATATTATTTACTAATGAATTATATCCAATAGCAACATTATCACTGGTTGTGGTTTGTGATAAGGTGTAGTTACCCAACGCAATATTGTTTTTACCATTAATATTACCTGCCAATGTGCCGAACCCGATAGATGTATTCGCTGTATTTTGAGAATACCCAGCTCCAACTGAAATACCCTCATTTTTGACGATTCCGCTGAAATTAATATAACGGATGGCAACGTTATTGCCGTATACTTTTAGAGTTGTAATCTCCCCTGTATCTGACACAACTTCTGTGGTTACACTATCTGTATTAGTACGTTTATCTATATGTGATACAACAAACCTGACTTTGGTTGTTTCTAGTAATTTATCGCATTCTATTAAAAATGCCTTGTTCTGAACTAGAGATTCAGAAGATTCATTTTTAGAATAAGTGGCAATTTTTTCCCATTTTGGTCCATTCGTAGTTGGAATCTCTGCGAGTAAAAGTCCTTTTGTAGGAACTTGATAGAATCCCGTATGTATTTCAAACGATTCTATTATAGTAATAGATGGAAGTTCAAGTTGAATCCATTCTCCGCTTATGTCATAGTTACCATCATAATTGGTTACAAAATCAGTCCCTTCATATGTAAAAGATGTTGTGCCATCAACCTTACTATACTTCTTATCCTCTTCAATCGACGTCCATGCAAATGCGTTATTTACAAACGCAGATGCGACTGAATATACAGAACTAACACCATTATAACTTGAAGAAGAAATAATATATTTTTTATCTATGAAATTGCCCTCATATGTTGATTGTCCTGTAATGAGAAAACTATCAAAGATAGAGTTAGCAACCATAGTAGACAAATAAACGGAATCGCCAATAATCAAGTTTTTATTTTTGATAGTAACATCGCCATCTTTATCCACGATTAATTTGTTACTAATATTTGCGTTACCATTAAGTGATAAGTCTTCACTTACTGATAAACCTCCATTAATTGAAAGGTCTTCTGTAACAACTAATGTATATTCATTGACGGTTGTATTAATAGTGTTGGTGTTTTGGATTTGGTTAACGTCAAGTTTTCCATAAATTTGAAGGTCTCCGCTGACGGTTACGTTTGAATTGAGACTAACATCATCGGAAACAAATAGTTTGGAATTCAAACTAACATCTCCACCAACCATCAGAAGAGTATCCATAGAAACATCTCCAACCACATCTAATTTCGAGTTCATAGTAACATCTCCAACCACATCTAATTTCGAGTTCATAGTAACATCTCCAACCACATCTAATTTCGAGTTCATAGAAACGTCTCCGCCAATATCTAATTTCGAGTTCATAGAAACATCGCCACCAACTGCTAATGCTGAATCCATAGAAACATCTCCAATAATATCTAAATTCGAGTTCATAGTAACGTCTCCGCCAACTGCCAATACTGAATCCATAGAAACATCTCCAACAACATCTAATTTTGAGTTTAGACTAACATCGCCACCAACTGCTAATGCCGAATCCATAGAAACATCTCCAACTACATCTAATTTTGAGTTCATGGTCACCTCGCCACCAACTGCCAATACTGAATCCATAGAAACATCTCCAACCACATCGAGTGTTGAGTTCATGGTAACATCTCCGCCAACTGCTAATACCGAATCCATAGAAACGTCGTTAGCAACAAATAACTTGGAACTCAAACTAACATCACCACCTACCATAAGACTAGTATTCATAGAAACATCGTTATAGAAAGTAGTCTTACCGTCCCCATCTATTCTGAGTCGTTCATCCCCATTAGTTTTAATAATAAAAGTAGTATCGCCCGTATCACTATCAGTATTGGTTGTTATGGTAGGTCGTAGAGCCACATTATCATTGGGTCCTAATACAATTGAACCAACTCTAGTCGTGGTAACTTCAACAGTGTCTCCTGTTGTTGAAAGAATTAAATCTTGAGCCTGAATTTTACCTTTAACAATTAATACATTATTATTACTGGTATCCTCATTTCCAATAACAACACTTTTCCAAACAATAAGGTTATTATTGATAGAAAGGTCAGTAGCAGTAATCTTGTTATCTACATGAAGGGTATTTACATTTAATCCAGAATCCATAGACACATCACCTACAACATATAACTTTGAATTCAAACTAACATCGCCGCCAACTGCTAATACCGAATGCATAGAAACATCATCGAGAAAGTGAGTGTTTGAATGGAAATCCGCATTTTGAGTAACGGTCAAATTGGAATTAAGACTAACGTTGCCATCAACAACCAATTGAGAATTAAGACTAACGTCGCCGCCGACCATAAGCGCCATATCCATAGAAACATCACTACGTACAATTAATCCAGAGGTGATGTCAACATTGTCGGAAACGGTTAATTCAGCTACTGAAATACTACCCCCTACTTTAATATTGTTATTTATTGATATGTCGCCACTAACAAATAAATTTGAATTGAACGAAACGTCGCCGGCAACATAGAGGTGTTGATTCGCTGAAATATCGCTATTCGTAATCATCGTGGAGTCAAATGTAGCATGGTCTTTGACAAACAACTTGGAATTGAGACTTGCATCGCCGCCAATTGCTACCATGGAATCCATAGAAACGTCGTGTGCGACAAACAACTTGGAATTGAGACGTGCATCGCCGCCAACTGCTAATACCGAATCCATAGAAACGTCGTGTGCGACAAACAACTTGGAATTGAGACTTGCATCGCCGCCAACTGCTAATACCGAATCCATAGAAACATCGCCTTGTAATAACGTTTTATTATTGACAAGTAGAGTAGATTCAAGCTCTACATCGCCCATCACGAATAGGTTAGAATTGAACGAAACGTCGCCGGCAACATAGAGGTGTTGATTCGCAGAAATGTCGCTATTCGTAATAAGAGTGGAATCAAATGTAGCATGGTCTTTGACAAACAACTTGGAATTGAGACTTGCGTCGCCGCCAATTGCTACTATGGAATTCATAGAAACGTCACCCATCACATCTAATTTTGTTTTTAATGTTACCTTTCCTTCAACATCTAAGGTAGAATTCATAGAAACATCGGTAATAAACTCGTTTTCGCCGGTAGCGCGAATCACATATCTATCAGTAGCTACACTACTGCCATCGCTCGTTCCAAATGCGAGATTTCCAGAGGTATCGAGTGTATTGTTCTCAAAATAAGAACGAATATAACTGGAATGATTGTTGTTACTAATGTCGCGCCCTGTTCCCGACCAAACAATACGACCGTGTTCTTGATGTTCCCCCGTAGTATTTTCCCCTGAGGTTGCGTTTGATAATACCATATCCCCCGTAACTTCGAATGCGCTACGCGGGTTCGTCGTGCCTATACCCATATTACCATCGTCAATATGCACTTTGCTTCCTAATACATCACCGTTGAAATGTATGGATGATACAATAGCGTATGTATTCGAACCTTGATGTTTTCTAATTATAATTCTTATTTGATTGGTATAAAAAGAGCCTGTAACATCAAACGTCTTAATTCCGTCTGAGTCTTTGATGTTGGCATTAACATTATCATATAGTAAATTGAAACTATTATCCTTGGTGCCTAGAACGGTAAAATGTTCTATTGTATGAGTATTGCCAGGGTCATTATTGTTAGCTGCTAACGAAATAGAGTTTAATCGTACATAATAGGGTAATGTAATTTCAATCCATTCTCCGTTTACATCAACGGGTGTATTATCGGGGGTATAATATTGTGTTGTAGCAGCATTCGAATTAGGTATTTTAAAACTACCCGTATCCGTATACGTCTCATCAGATGACCTCCAAATAGTACCATTGGATAAATCGAATGCTTTCCAAGGTTCATATCCACTGTCAAACGAACTTGCTGAAATGTCATACAATCCATTAAATACACGTTCTGAATTGTGAAACTTGGAATAGACGATTTGATGATTGCCTGTAAAATTGCCTGTAGCATACTGAGGCAAATTGCTAACGCCAAATGAAATATCACTCGCGGTAATACCGCCATTTTCTACTGTGACGTCGTTATTCACAAATAATTGAGAATTCAAAGTGGTCTCGCCGCCAACCATCAACACGGCGTCCATGGAAACGTCGCCAGAAACGTATACTTTGGAATTCATGGAGACATCGCCGCCCACCGCGAATACGGCGTCCATGGAAACGTCGCCAGAAACGTATACATTAGAATTCATGGAGACGTCGCCGCCCACGATTAAGACAGCATCCATAGAAACGTCGCCAGAAACGTATACATTAGAATTCATGGAGACATCGCCCTCAACGGTTAACCCAGCGTCCATGGAAACGTTATCGGAAATGTATAATTTGGAATTCAATGAGACGTCGCCACCAACGGTTAACCCGGCGTCCATAGACACATCATTCACTACATATAGAGTATCGCTTAGAGCAACACCTTGCCCGACGGAAAGAGTCGCGTCCATAGAAACATCATTCGTAACATATAATTTGTTATTCATAGAAACGTCGCCCCCAACCAGTAAGGTTGAATGCATGGAAACGTCGCTGGAAACGTATAACCGTTGACCGATAGAAGCATCATTCGCTATAGATAGGTTGTCATTCAATGATACGTCGCCACTGACGGTGAGTGTGTTATTTATGGAAACATCGCTCGCAACATACAGGGTGTCATAGAGGTTGGTCGTCCCACTAACATCGAGAGAAGCACGGACAGTAGTGGGACCACTCACGTCGAGAGTAGATCCAAAAACAACACTTTTACTGACATCCAGAGTAGAGCGTAATACAGACCAACCTTGTACGTAGAGGTTTGTTAGTTTTATGTCACCCCCTACACTCAAGTCTCCATTCAATGACAGGTCACCATTGACAAATAAATCGGAATTAAAACTCACGTCATCGCCTACCATGAGGATCGTATCTAACGAAACATCGTCAGCAACATACAATTTTGAGTTGAAACTGACATCCTCACTTGCGTATAAACTACCGTTCAATGAAATATCTTCGGTAATGATTAATTGGTAATTATTGATGGTAGTATTAATCACCTTGACTTCCTGCTGTTGGTACACGCCTAGAGTGCCGCGAATGACTAAGTCTCCTGAAATATCAACATTGGAATTGAAGGATGCGTCATTCTCAACAATCAGTTTCGAGTCAAATGTCACATCATTGCCTACATGTAAGGTTTCGTTCATACAAACATCACCCGCAACAAACAATTGCGAATTCAGACTAACATCATTACCTACACGTAAGGTTTCGTTCATACAAACATCGCGAGCAACAAACAAGTTGGAATTGAAACTAACATCATTGCCTACACGTAAGGTATCGTTCATACAAACATCACCTGCAACAAACAAGTTGGAATTGAAACTAACATCATTGCCTACGCGTAACGTCTCGTTCATACAAACATCATCGGCAACAAACAATTTTGAATTGAGGGAGGCATCGTCATTTACTAACAAACGTCCGTTTAATGAAATATCGCCGTCCTTTACGTAAATATCATCATTCCGAAGTATAATGGGACCTCCACTTATATCTAAATACCCGCGTAGATAGGTTTGTATAAATCTATTGGATTTGGGGTCATCTAACCAATCGTCGTTCGATGACATTGCACCTCTTATATATTTATCCGGATAGAAACATTTATGATATAGAACAAAATACTAAATGAATAATACCGGATTTAGTATTTATTTAGTGTTTTGTTATAATAATTGAAGAAAAGAAAAAGTTGGTGTGAGAATTTATATGCGGACTTAATATATAACCGAACAATGAGCACATGGTTCGACCAATCAAACAATGCGAATAAACTCAGACAGAGTTATTTAAAAGGTTTTTTGGATATCAGTGGGGGTGCGGTTAATATTCGCGCTGATAACTCCTTAAATTTTTATACAGCCGCCGAAGATGGTGTTTCCAAGGTAGCCATTGATGCGTCGGAATTCCATGTCATGGGTAAACGTTACGAGAGTGATGCTACCGAGTCAATGGTGGATGTGTCTCGACAGAAGATTGCTTTCTTGAAAGACCTGTCCGACAACGTCCAGTTTCAGTTGGATAAACACGACAACACGTTGAAATACATTGCTTCTGATGGAAGTAATAACAGCGACACAATTATCCGTTTAATTGGAAAGGACAGTAGTGGGTATGTTGATGAAAATGACAAACAACTTGAAATCGACGGACATTTAGTGCCTAAGACGGCATATAAATGGAACATTGGTAGTGAAGAGAAACCGTTTCAAAATTTGTATTTAGAGAACAATACTATCTTTTTTAAGGTAGAAGACCAAGCCGAAGCGTCCCAGGGTACATTCACTTCGTTTTCTTTCAATGATGCTACCGGTCAATTAGATTTGAGTTTTAATGGTAAGGTTGGTTCAACTGTTTTGTCCTATGATGATAAAGTAGCACTTGGGTACAACCCTCTTAATAATGCCCCTGATGCTCAGCTTGACGTGAGTGGTACTACACAATTCCAAGGTAAAATGAACGTAAAAAGTGGCGATTTGTCGTTGAACGATAACTTGTTTGTTGGCACGAATTCTACCTTACAGGGTTCTTTGAGTTTGTCTAAAGCCGCTACATTGAGTTCTACGTTGGATGTTGCCAAGGCTTCCACCTTGAAATCTACCTTGAAGGTTTCCAAGGCTGCCACCTTATCTTCCACATTATCGGTGACTGGTGCTTCTACCATGGGTAGCACGTTAAAGGTGAATGATACATTGACTGTCTCCAAGGCATCTGTCCTAAGCTCCACCTTGGACGTTGCTAAGGCGTCCACCTTGAAATCTACGTTAAAGGTTTCCAAGGCTGCCACCTTATCTTCCACATTGGCGGTTACTGGTGCTTCCACCATGGGTAGCACGCTGAAGGTGAATGATACGTTGACTGTCTCCAAAGCATCGGTCCTAAGTTCTACATTGACCGTTGATAAGGCTGCCACGTTAAGTTCCACCTTGGACCTTGCCGAGGCTGCCACCTTGAAATCTACACTGAAGGTTTCCAAGGCTGCCACCTTATCTTCCACCTTATCCGTGACCGGTGCGTCTACTATGGGTAGCACGTTGAAGGTGAATGATAGTTTGACTGTTTCTAAGGCATCTACCCTAAGCTCCACTTTGACCGTTGCCAAGGCTGCCACATTAAGTTCTTCATTGGCAGTGACTGGTGCGTCTACTATGGGTAGCACGTTGAAGGTCAATGATACATTGACTGTCTCCAAAGCATCTGTCCTAAGCTCCACCTTGGACGTTGCTAAGGCTTCTACCTTGAAATCTACCCTGAAGGTTTCCAAGGCTGCCACATTAAGCTCCACCTTGTCCGTGACTGATGCGGCTACTATGGGTAGCACGTTGAAGGTGAATGACACATTGACTGTCTCCAAGGCATCTGACCTAAGCTCCACATTGACGGTTGCCAAGGCTGCCACCTTGTCTTCCACATTGGCGGTGACTGGGGCGTCTACCATGGGTAGCACACTGAAGGTGAACGATACATTGACCGTCTCCAATGCATCTGTCCTAAGCTCCACCTTGGACGTTGCTAAGGCGTCCACCTTGAAATCTACCCTGAAGGTTTCCAAGGCTGCCACATTAAGCTCCACACTGTCCGTGACTGGTGCGTCTACTATGGGTAGCACATTGAAGGTGAATGATACGTTGACTGTCTCCAAGGCATCTACCCTAAGTTCTACCTTGACCGTTTCCAAGGCGGCTACTCTGTCTTCCACACTGTCCGTGACTGACGCGGCTACTATGGGTAGCACGTTGAAGGTGAATGATACGTTGACCGTTTCCAAGGCATCTGTCCTAAGCTCTACCTTGGACGTTGCTAAGGCATCCACATTGAAATCTACCCTGAAGGTTTCCAAGGCTGCCACGCTATCTTCCACACTGTCCGTGACTGATGCGGCTACCATGGGTAGCACGTTGAAGGTGAATGATACGTTGACCGTTTCCAAGGCATCTACCCTAAGCTCTACGTTGACCGTTGCCAAGGCTGCCACGTTAAGTTCCTCATTGGCAGTGACTGAAGCGGCTACCATGGGTAGCACGTTGAAGGTTTCTAAGGCTGCCACGCTATCTTCCACTTTGGCTGTGACTGATGCGGCTACCATGGGTAGCACGTTGAAGGTGAATGATACGTTGACCGTTTCCAAGGCATCTGTCCTAAGCTCCACATTGGACGTTGCTAAGGCTTCTACCTTGAAATCTACCTTGAAGGTTTCCAAGGCTGCCACGTTATCTTCCACTTTGGCAGTGACTGATGCGGCTACCATGGGTAGCACGTTGAAGGTGAATGATACGTTGACCGTTTCCAAGGCATCTGTCCTAAGTTCTACTTTGACCGTTGATAAGGCTGCCACGTTATCTTCCACACTGAAGGTGACGGGTGCGTCTACTATGGGTAGCACCTTGAAGGTGAATGATACATTGACCGTTTCCAAGGCATCCACACTAAGCTCCACCTTGACCGTTGCCAAGGCTGCTACGTTATCTTCCACCTTAGCCGTGACTGATGCGGCTACTATGGGTAGCACTTTGAAGGTGAATGATACGTTGACCGTTTCCAAGGCATCCACCCTAAGCTCTACGTTGACCGTTGCTAAGGCTTCTACCTTGAAATCTACCTTGAAGGTTTCCAAGGCTGCCACGTTAAGCTCCACCTTGGCAGTGACTGACGCGGCTACCATGGGTAGCACATTGAAGGTGAATGACACATTGACTGTGTCGAAGGCATCTACCCTAAGTTCTACGTTGAGCGTTTCCAAGGCGGCTACTCTGTCTTCTACTCTTAATGTATCTGGAAAGACCGTCTTGGGGAATGATGTATCCATGAACGGACATGTAGATATTAGTGGCGATTTAGTAATAGAAGGTAACTTAACCGTATACCAATACGATGATGTAAAGAAGATCAACACGACAGTTAACGATTATACCTTAATTATTACTGAAGATATTTCATTAAACGGAGAACTAAAGATTTCTGGAGATGCTTCGCTAAACGGTGATTTGTACGTGCAAAATGCCACGACACTGAGTTCCACCTTGGACGTTGCCAAGGCTTCCACCTTGAAATCTACTTTGAATGTTTCCAAGGCGGCTACCTTGTCTTCTACATTAGATGTGGCAAACGCAACCGCCCTGAATGATACTCTTACCGTATCGAAGGCAACTACATTAAATTCTACATTGGATGTCAGCGGAGATGCAGTTTTCGAAAGTGATGTTACCATTAAGGGCGACTTTCATCTAGGGGATTTTATTACCATTGACAATTCTGATAATGTTATGACCATAGATACTGGAGATCTTGCTGACGCTCCTTTTAGAGTTATGGGAACATTATATGCTAATAAATTTACATCTGCTGTTACATCCAGCACTGGTTCCACTACTGCTACCGATTTGACGGTTGGTGACGTAAGTGGTGTTAAATTCGTGAGTTATAATCAGGGATTAGCGATTCAAACGCGCGTAGATGGTATTAATCTAAGCAATGCTGTAGTGGTTGATGAAGATGGCGACGTTTCATTTAATTATAATGTTCGTGTTGCCAAGGCAGCTGATTTGGAGTCTACATTGAATGTTTCCAACATCGCCACTTTGAAATCCACCTTGAATGTGTCTAAGGCTTCCACGTTGAAATCCACCTTGAATGTGTCTAAGGCTTCCACGTTGAAATCCACCCTGAATGTGTCTAAGGCAGCTACTTTATCATCCACGTTGCGAGTGACTGATGCGGCTACCATGGGTAGCAGTTTATACGTTTCTAAGGCATCCACGCTCAGTTCTACATTAGATGTTGCCAAGGCATCCACTTTGAAATCTACCCTGAAGGTTTCCAAGGCTGCCACGTTATCTTCCACCTTAGCGGTGACTGGTGCGTCTACCATGGGTAGCACATTGAAGGTGAATGATAGTTTGACTGTCTCCAAGGCATCTGTCCTAAGCTCCACCTTGACCGTTGATAAGGCTGCTACGTTAAGTTCCTCGTTGGCGGTGACTGGTGCGTCTACTATGGGTAGCACCTTGAAGGTGAATGATACATTGACCGTTTCCAAGGCATCCACCCTAAGCTCTACCCTGGACGTTGCCAAAGCATCCACCTTGAAATCTACCCTGAAGGTTTCCAAGGCTGCCACCTTATCTTCCACCTTGGCAGTGACTGGTGCGTCTACTATGGGTAGCACGTTGAAGGTGAATAATACGTTGACTGTCTCCAAGGCATCTGTCCTAAGCTCCACATTGACCGTTGATAAGGCAGCAACCTTGTCTTCCACCTTGGCGGTGACTGGTGCGTCTACTATGGGTAGCACATTGAAGGTGAATGACACGTTGACCGTTTCCAAGGCATCCGTCCTAAGCTCTACTTTGGACGTTGCCAAGGCTTCCACCTTGAAATCTACCCTGAAGGTTTCCAAGGCTGCCACGTTATCTTCCACCTTGGATGTGACTGGTGCTTCCACTATGGGTAGCACATTGAAGGTGAATGATACTTTGACCGTCTCCAAGGCATCTGTCCTAAGCTCCACATTGACCGTTGATAAGGCTGCCACGTTATCTTCCACATTGGATGTGACTGATGCGGCTACTATGGGTAGCACGTTGAAGGTGAATGACACGTTGACCGTTTCCAAGGCATCCGTCCTAAGCTCTACTTTGGACGTTGCCAAGGCTTCCACCTTGAAATCTACCCTGAAGGTTTCCAAGGCTGCCACGTTATCTTCCACATTGGATGTGACTGACGCGGCTACCATGGGTAGCACATTGAAGGTGAATGACACATTGACTGTATCTAAAGCATCCGTCCTAAGCTCCACCTTGACCGTTGATAAGGCTGCCACGTTATCTTCCACATTGGATGTGACCGACGCGGCTACCATGGGTAGCACATTGAAGGTGAATGATACGTTGACCGTTTCCAAGGCATCTACTCTAAGCTCCACCTTGACCGTCGCCAAGGCTGCCACGTTATCTTCCACCTTGGCAGTGACTGGTGCGTCTACCATGGGTAGCACATTGAAGGTGAATGACACGTTGACCGTTTCCAAGGCATCCGTCCTAAGCTCCACCTTGGACGTTTCCAAGGCATCCACCTTGAAATCTACCCTGAAGGTTTCCAAGGCTGCCACACTAAGTTCTACCTTGGCAGTGACTGACGCGGCTACCATGGGTAGCACATTGAAGGTGAATGATACGTTAACTGTTTCTAAGGCATCCGTCCTAAGCTCCACCTTGGACGTTGCCAAGGCTTCCACCTTGAAATCTACCCTGAAGGTTTCCAAGGCTGCCACTTTATCTTCCACATTGGCTGTGACTGACGCGGCTACTTTATCTTCCACATTGGATGTGACTGATGCAGCTACCATGGGTAGCACGTTGAAGGTGAATGATACATTGACTGTGTCGAAAGCATCCACACTAAGCTCCACCTTGGACGTTGCTAAGGCTTCTACCTTGAAATCTACCCTGAAGGTTTCCAAGGCTGCCACGTTATCTTCCACCTTGGCAGTGACTGGTGCGTCCACCATGGGTAGCACATTGAAGGTGAATGACACGTTGACCGTGTCAAAAGCATCCACACTAAGCTCCACATTGACCGTTGCCAAGGCTGCCACGATAAGTTCCACATTGAAGGTGACTGGTGCGTCCACCATGGGTAGCACATTGAAGGTGAATGATACATTGACCGTATCGAAAGCATCCACGCTAAGCTCCACCTTGGACGTTGCCAAGGCTTCCACATTGAAATCTACCCTGAAGGTTTCCAAGGCTGCCACTTTATCTTCCACCTTGGCAGTGACTGGTGCGTCTACCATGGGTAGCACACTGAAGGTGAATGATACGTTGACCGTGTCGAAAGCATCTACACTAAGCTCCACCTTGAACGTTGCCAAGGCATCCACATTGAAATCTACCCTGAAGGTTTCCAATGCTGCCACCTTATCATCTACCTTGAATGTTTCCAAGGCTGCAACATTATCTTCTACTTTGTATGTTGCGAATGATGCGACATTTGCGAATGACGTATCGATGAATGCCGATGTTGATATTAGCGGTGATTTGGTGATTCGCGGTAAATTGTCCGTATACCAAACGAGAGATACAATGACAATCAATACAACCATTAATGATTATACGCTGATTGTCACCGAAGATATTTCGTTGAATGGAGAACTCAAGGTCTCGGGCGATGTGTCGTTAAATGGAGAACTCTTTGTTTCGAGCGATGCGTCGTTCAATTCGGATGTCCGTGTTGGGGGATTCTTGGAACAGTGGTAAGTTTGGTTTGATTTGATTTGATTTGATTTGATTTGAAATTATGATTTAATAGTATGATAATTTCAAAGAATTTGTTAAGTGTTATGTTAGGTTAGTATTGTATTTTTTATGATTGTTTGTGCTTTTATGACAGATTGTTGTTATTCAATATTGTCATGATATTATCTATTTGTGTTTGTAATTCTGTGTTTTTTGTTTCGAGTTCGGCATTTTTGGTTTCCAATGCTGCTACTTTGTCCTTTTCTTCCAATTGTAATTTATCGATTTCTTGAATAGCAGAATGATGTAAGGCAAAGATTTTGTTTTTGTCAACCATATGAAAATCATCTACTTCTTTGCCAAAGCAGAACATATTTTGATAAGATACATCAAATGTAAATGTATCATCACTATTTCCAATGATTTCTTTTTCAATCGCATTATCGCTCATATCATTAGCAACAATAAACTTATATTTTACTCCACTTACATCTGTTAAATCGGTAGTTAGTTTGTAAGTATTATTCCCACTTATGTCAGATACTATTTCTTCCCATGACATATTTTCTAACATACGATATTCGTCTGGAATTATTAGAGCTTTTTTACTAATCGCCATAGGAAGAACCTCATTTACTTCTTGGGCGATGAACCCTATGGTTTTTTCAGTTCCGTTTGTTCTGTAATCTATATATTCATAA
>Ga0233450_10002213_pt1 | contig 19253 bp, 16 predicted proteins | sample 011ome_30_FD_189956 | JGI IMG/M metagenome (GOLD analysis project Ga0233450, IMG submission 189956) | Coastal salt marsh microbial communities from the Groves Creek Marsh, Skidaway Island, Georgia - 011501CT (spades assembly) | ecosystem: Environmental > Aquatic > Marine > Intertidal zone >... | reverse complement strand
GTGTAGCTTCGGACGGCTTCAAATCGGAAATCAGTATCCAGAAAAGACCTTGCGAATCTTCCTCTTGTAAGAGTCTCGCCGGACCCTCCCCCGTCCTCATAATCGATTGGTCGTAGGTTCAAGTCCTACTGGGCCCACCACTTCCTTAAAATCAATAAGTTACATCGATAACTACACTCAGCCTGGAAAGTCATACGGAATGAGTCAGGTGGACCAGGTTGAACTGTCCACTTCCCCATCAGTGAGACACCCCTGAATTAGGGTTTTCTGTGAGAATGAGCACAGTAGGCTGCAATGAAGAAATCACGATTTACGGAAAGTCAGATTGTCGGTGTATTGAAGCAAGTCGATGCCGGAGCCAAGGTTGAGGACGTTTGTGGAAGACAACCGCATTGGGCGTTTGAAGTATCAAGCGTCCACCCGGCTTCAAAAGCGAATGTAGAAAAGTAAAAACAAAAGTAGATGATATTGGCAGGTGCTCTATGACCTCTGCAAACATAATAATGTCATAAGATGGAATATCTGATCGCCACATCGTTTCGTTACGACAGTCGTTGAGATCGAAGTGGTAGTAATTTCCATCAGGTTCTGACGCGTCGCCTTCGAAGCCCAGTAAATCAAGCTTCGACGACAGCGCTGAGGTACAAATCGCCGCAAAAGGGGAGCGACCGACGTCAAGTAACGCCATGGGCGGCCGGTAGAGCTCACGCAGAACTTCTAGTAATCGGTTGTACCTTGGAGCATGGTAGCGCAGATAGCCATTTGCAGCCTGCGTCGACATTGCTTCTAAAATGACTGGGCTCAATGGCTTTGCCTTCATGTGTCAAGCCGACTTTCCAATTGCCGTCAATGATGAACTTGCAAGGCGTCCGCAGTAACTAAGAGTTACAAGCAAATAGCTCAACCTAAAACAGAACTTACTCCGAAAATTGGTCGCGGTTTACGACACGCCCTGACCCAACAGGATGGTGCCTACGCTTCACTTTCTAGACATTTCGTACCGAAGAAAAGACCCCTGGGTACTTTCAGTACGACTAGAGAATACGGTAATGCACCTGTATTCTTTCAGAAAAGGGAAGCCTTCCGCAGCAAATCGGAAGCTCCGCCAATCTTAAATAGTGCGATTTACATAGGCGTATAAGTTAGTGAAAATTTATGGCCGCGCGGACGTTCACGGTGTTATTGATAAGGCAGATGTTGTCTTGTTTCGGGAGTTTCGGCTCGAACGAGCAGCAAAGCTGGAGGACTTTGAGCAATACGTTAAGTTGAGGAATCGGGAGATAATTAACACCACAATTTTGGGGGGGGCATCCAACCTAAAAAGTACTCTAAACCGCTCGACTTTGGCGGGAACGGCCAGCGTCCGCGGCGTATAACGATGACTCGCGTAGCAAGTGTGCCAGCAAGTTATCGAGCTACTATAGGCCTCATACTGCTGGCCGTTGTTGTTATCTTGTGGGCCGTCTGGGCATCGCCCGCAGTGTTCCTGCATGACTATGCCGAATGGCTGTATCAGGCGAAGATTCTTGCCGCTAAATTGGCGAGCCCTGAACAGGTGACGGCTTTCAAACTGCATACCTACCCAGTGCCCAACAGCCTGTCACTTTACGTGATGGCGCTTTTACATCTGGTAGCACCGCCATTTGTGACCGGCAAGTTATATGTGACGCTCTACGTCGCTGGGTGGGCGCTGGTAAGCCGCAGCTTTGTGCGGCGTTTTTTTACTGATTCCGGCCAACAAGTATTAGCCTGGTGCTTCATCCTATCTATTCTGTGTTTTTCGAGCTTCTTTTATTATGGGTTCACTAGCTATCAGCTAAGTTTGCTGCTGTTTCTGTGGTTTGTGACGCTGTTCAATCGCAACATGCCGCTGTGGCAGCTCGCCCTGTTTGGTGTGGGGATGTTTTTTTCCCACGCAGCCATTCTAATTTGCTGGACGCTTCTACTGGGGGTAGCACTAATACTGTGGCGCGGGCCCTGGCAATGGCTAGCCGCAACGTTGCCCACGGGACTGTTGTCCTTAGCCTACTTGATTGGCCGTTTTGGCGGGGGCAGCGGAGGTATACCGCCGGAGTCTGCCTGGGCTAATTTTACTGAAGCTGCTGTTTACAAGGCTGGGATGGTCACCATGCAAGGGCCGTTTAAGAATTTTATCTTGCCGGCAGGAAACACCCTATTAGAACAGGCGCCAATTATTTACTGGCTGGGTGTTGCTGCCAATGTGGGGGTTATCGGTATATTCGGCGTGGTAGCACTGTGGGCACTCTGGCAAACGTGGACGAGTCGTGATTCGCTCGCGAGAGACTCTATAGATCTGCCACTGCTCGGCTTCGTCTTACTCGCCGTGGTTATCTACATTATCGGACCCCATCATTTCTTCGGACTGGTGCACCCCGGTGGCAGGATGGTTCTACCAACGGTCATTGCAATTCTGGCGCTTTTGAGCTCGTCGAGCATCCGTTTGGGGTTACCGTTGGTCGCAGTAGCGGTTACTGTCACGTTGTGTTCAGCACTACTCTACAACCGCAGCGTGGCTACCGTCGGTAGCATTGCTGCCTCTATACCAGTAGAAGCCGGGTCGCGCCCCAGCGCGGCAACTAGGTCGGTGATGGCCCACAATGACTGGCTGTACCAGAACACGCGTTATAAGTATTACAATTATCGCGTGTTTCTCTTCCCCACAAGGAATGAGATGTTGAAGGACGGTAGCTTCAGTGGCATTTCATTTAAAACAGGCCCCATCTCCGACACCAAAGTTAAGAATCCACCGTGACCGAACTGAGCGTCATTCTCCCCACCTATAACGAGGCAAGTAATATTGCTGCTGTCGTTGATGCCTTAGGCGCCGCCTTGGAGGACATCGAGTGGGAGGCGATCTTCGTTGACGACGATTCTCCCGATGGCACCCACCAAGTCGTACGGGAACTAAGTCGTAGTAATCCTCGTGTCCGCTGCCTCCACCGCATTGGCCGAAGGGGCTTGTCGTCCGCCTGCATCGAGGGAATCCAGGCCTCGTCTGCGGCTTTTATTGCTGTGTTGGATGCCGATCTGCAGCACGACGAGCGGATTCTGCCCCGGATGCTGAAAACCGCAAGGGATGATGGCATCGACCTGGTGGTGGGTAGCCGTTATGTAGATGGAGGAGGCACAACCAACTGGAGTGAAAACCGTAAGTTTATGAGCCAGGCTGCGATTAGAGTGGCTCGCGGATTCTCCGGGCTCGATATAAAGGATTTAACCAGTGGCTTTTTCCTTGCCAATCGCCAAGCCATTCAGCCCGCTTTACGCAAGACGTCCGGCGTCGGCTTCAAGATACTTCTAGATATCTTACTGTCCGCGGATAAGCCACTCACCGTCAAGGAAATGCCTTATCATTTTAGAAGCCGGCAACATGGTGAGAGCAAGCTGGATTATCAAACAGCTTGGCTGTTTTTGATGATGCTGCTGGACAAGGCGGTCGGCGGGGCCATACCGGTGCGCTTCCTCTCCTTTGTCTTTGTCGGCGGCCTTGGCGTTTTTGTGCACTTTGCCGTTTTGAGCGTGTCTTACCAGTTGCTGAGCCTGTCATTTTTCTGGAGCCAAATGACAGCCACGCTTACTGCGATGACATCGAACTTTGCCCTAAACAACGTACTGACCTACACCGACAAGCGCCTTCGAGGCGGCGCGTGGTTTCGAGGTTGGGTGACCTTCGTGCTTGCTTGTAGCATTGGCGCAATGGCCAATGTGGGAGTTGCCAACTACTTTTATATGGAGGACGTATACTGGGTTGGCGCGGCTTTGGCCGGCATTCTCGTTGGAGTAGTATGGAACTATGCCATAACTTCAGTCTACACATGGAAGGTTTGAACACCACACTCCATGGCTGTGCCGCCGCATTACTAATAACCCCTACTAAGGTATAGCCATTCGGCCCTTTCTACCCTGTAGCCGTTCTGTTTCAACGCATCGCTTACACGCTTGTCGCAGCGATCGCTCCGCCATTCTCTAAATCGATTGGTCTTAGATTCAAGTCTTACTGGGCCCACCATTCTCACTCAAGTCGCAGCAGAGACAATCGCCTTATTCCAAGCGTTTACAGCCAGGACTACTACCTCACTTGGCAAACTAATTGGACAGCAGTAGTTTGGAGGGCTGCTGAGATGGCCCTTCTATTGGTCGTGCAGACTTGGATTACTGGATACTGCCGCGCTGGGCGATGCGCCTTTGTCACGCTTCATAAGGTGGATTTCGATATCTCCTGTAGCGGCCCTTAGACCATATATAAGCAAATCTTCAACGCCATCATTGTTGATATCGTGCATCAAACCTTGTAGTCCGTCGCCACGCTCACTGTAGCCGGGCCAAGAACTCAAATCTTCCCAAACCAAGCTCCCATTTCCATCATTAAGATAAAGAATAGGCTTTCCAGCTTGATCAACACGGGAGTCATTCCAAGTCTGCGTGAAGCCGTAGACCACAAGATCCTCCAAGCCGTCCCCATTGATGTCTCGCCCTTCATAAAAATTGTAGTTCACTTCCGCTTCTTCATTAACGAGCGGACTTGGTATGCGATAGAGACCTGTATCATCATAAGAGAAAAACACCAGTGGATTGACGTTCTTCCACTCGAATTCCCCTTGATCCTCGCCCAACACTATAGGTTTACCGTCCGCTCGGAGGACTGCATTCATTTTTCCAACAACCATCGATTCACTTGGGTCCAGAGGCGACTTCATATGACGCAAGGCCTCGATGGCTCCATCCAAATGTAATGTGCCATCTATATCAATGACGGCGCTGGTGCCAGGGTCGCCGTTCCAGTTAATGAAGCTAACCGTGCCAGCCTTCTCAATCTCATGATAGTTAATTTCTATCAACACTCCCGCTGGATCCATATAGAAAAAACGCAATAAATCGTTGCGGAAATCACCGCGGTCAATCGAGTCTGTACCGACGACATATTTCGTGTGGATTTCATTGTCGATAGCTAACACGCCTGTCGCCCAAGGATTTATTTGGTTCTCAGGGTATTCTGCAGTCACATCAGAGAATTCGTTATTTTCAAATCTGAAGGCCTGAGAATTCCCCGTAAATGTGGCGAAAACGACATCGCTCACGCCTCGTTCGAGAGTTAAGACAACAACCGCATGACCCCAACCTCTCTCCCCCATGTTGACCACTTCATAGCTCCCCAGTCCATTGGATAGCAGCCCAGCGGGCCTTGCTCCATTGGTCATAGGATCCTCGCCACTCCTCCCATCCTCCCAATTCATGGCAAAGAAATAATCATCGAAACCATCTTTATTAATATCGTGTGCTACATACTTTCTTGATGCGCCACCAAGCCCTATCAGTCTCTGCCCAAATACCGATTCATTGACTACTCGGTAAGAAGTTGCAGATTCACTCTGCAATGCCACTATCGCGTCAGGGGTTGGCTGATCATCGTAAACGCCGAATTCCTCCTGATCACACCAATAATGAACTATAAAATCGTCGTACTCGTCGTCATTGAGAACCGTGGGAATCAAAAATTGTAACGATGGGTTCTCACAGGCGTCTTTAAAATAGGACTCTGGTTGTGCAATAGAGAAAGATTGTCTTGGCACCAAGTCTGTCGCAGAACGCCAAATGATGGGCTTCTTTGGTGGGCTCTTGATCGATTCGAGGAGGTTGTTGAAGACAGCTCCGGGACTACCGAAAGCAACGCATGGACCAATTATGATTAACCAGATGCCCACGCTTTTTGCAATTTTTTTAATTAGACGGTTCATTAAGATGTTACTCCTACTACCACTAAGATATTAGCACAAGTGTTTATTCAATCTCTTTGACAAGCTCCGGCAGCACCAATATGAGTAAGGGCAGTTTTTTCTTTGCTCGGTGTCAGCGAGCATGAAGGAGCCGGTTCGGTCTCAGTTCGGTGTTAGGCTGAAGAAGCTTGTTATGAATCTTCGATTTATTGCATTTGTGTTGGTCTGGGATTCATCCAAGGTTCGAGATAGCTTCGGTTGATAGCGGCTGATTAATCCTAAGCAAGGAAGACTCCTTACAAATCTCCCCGTTAGCAAAGTCTGATCGAACTCTCCCAGAACCTCATAATTGATTGGTCGTAGATTAACGTTCTACTGAATCCATCATTTTTCTCATGCTATTCAGCTAGTTACCTAAGGCTAAGTCCTGCTGTTTAACGCGTATGCTTCGCAGGTACAGTAGAGATAACCGTTATGGCTACTTTCGTGAAGGTTGGCGATAAAACCTTAGCGCTGTTGCCGCTCTTGTATTGGTGACCGGATGTAAATTGTCGCTGTATTGATCGTGGTGAAGTATGAGCGTGATCGCTTTCCCTTGGGCGAGCAGCACATCGGCTTCACGGAGCTTATGACTGATCTCTTCGACGTTGTATTATTTCTTTGGCATGGTTCAGATCTCCTCAATTAGCTTTTCGCCACTTTAGATCTGGGGCAGGAAGCTCAGGCTGGGTTAAGCACAGGGCGGGGTCGATACTATCTGTAGCTGAAAAAATACGGTCTTATTTTTAAAAGTGTGATCAAGATCACACTTTTCTGAGCGAATCGTCAATGTTCATTGAACCGAAATCTTTCTGTTGTTTAACTGAAACCCCTTATAAAAAGGCATAGCTGGTGCGAGCCAGTGTCGCAAAGTTACGGGTCTCTTGTTAGACAGCCGGATTGCTGAAGTGGATTTGGGATAAAAATTATTGAATTCAGCAAGCCCTCTTAGGGCTAGGTTGCATTGCAACCTTAGGAGACTTTTATGAAAAATCGAACATTAATAACAGCCATCGCGCTGTCCTTTGTATCGACCTCAGTACTGGCTGCGTCTGCAAAATTTGCCGCAGTCTACAGTGAAGATCCCATTGTATCTGACAATGGCTGGGATTCAATTTCAACGTGCGAGGCCATCCTAGACGAGAACAATGCAGAGACCGGTGATACCTGCGAAGACGGGCTCGACGGAGGCAACGTCGCCACTGGAATGATCATGGCCAACATCCGGGTACCAAATAAGAAGGAATTACTGGTAGGTTTATCCGGGTTGGTGGGTCTTTATACGGAAACAGCAGTAAGAGGTAAAAAGGGATCTACGTCATATGCCATGGCGTTCGCCGAGGGGTCTGTCGGTTTACAAGCATGCAGAGCTTCAGATAACGTTTGCTTTGCCTCCGTACCGCGAGACATTGTACTCAGTAATCGCAGGCAGGAGCTGGAAGCTACGCTCGCCGGCGTCATAGAAGAATGTGTCGTCGAAATTGACTACACGGAAGTGGATGGTGAAATTACGGAAATAGCGGGCTCGTTTGACCTCAACGATTGTACCGTTTCTCCTGAAGAGATCAGCCTGGCGGTGGAGACGTTGGCGGCCCACTCCTACAACTTCGTGTTTCCCAATTTACCCCAGGGCGACTACAACGTCATTGCTACCTTCAAAACCGATGCCCAGACTGAAGCAAGGGCGTACTGCGATCCTAGCAGCTCAACTTATCAATATTGCATCGTGGACGCGGAAGCATCGGCTTACGCAGAAGCTCGAGCTGTGATCAGCAAGGCGATGATGACTATCCAGGAAGTTCGTGCAGTCAAGGGTTCACTCGATATGGAATTGGTGGTGATCGAATAGTTCGGTTTCGTTTTCTCTCAAACAGCGGCCCCACCAAAACGGTGGGGCTGAATTTATTCAGCAGTTTCGACAACCACAATAGCTGGACAACCAGTAACAAGAACCGCAGACCTCCATCGACAAGCAGTTGGAAACCGCCGGCCTAGCCCTTTACCAGTACTAGCCCTTTACCAGTACTAGCCCTGCCTCCAAATTGGACCAGTTAATGCAGGCAGGTCAGCCTCAAGAATGTGCATAGACTAGTATTCCAGAATGCGTGAGAATCGGCTGTCCAAACCTAATGTGACTATTAAAACGCAGCAGGAAATAACCAGCCGAAATTGGCAAGGGCCGACACCCGCAACGACACGCTCGCCGTATCCATGTCACCAGCTAGCGGATTACATCGATGGGGGTGAGGACAATCGAGCGGCCAACTGTTGCTGACAATGGCGCGCTCTAATGACCATTACCGGCAGCACTCCACACAAAAGGAAACACACCATGCCAAGAGTAAATCTTACCCAAAGCTCATCCATTGTGACCGGAGGCGCCTCCGGTATCGGTGAAGCGACCGCGCGTCAACTAGCGGAGGCAGGTTCCAAGGTGGTCGTGGCGGACCTTAACGAAGAACTTGGCCAGCAGATCGCCGATGAGATCGGTGGTGTGTTCGTTAAGTGCGACGTCACCAAAACCGAAGACGCCGACGCCGCTGTCGCCGCCGCCTGTGCGCTCGGACCGCTTCGCGTTTGTGTGAATTCTGCCGGCCTCGGCCTGCCCGCGCGGACCATTGATCGCAACAATGAGCCGATGGATCTCAAGGGCTTCGATTTCGTTATTCAGGTCAATTTGGTGGGCACATTTAACATGCTGAGCCGTGCGGCGGCGGCCATGGCGAAGACCGAGCCCATGGATGCCGACGGTGCCCGCGGGGTTATCGTCAACATGGCCTCCGCGGCCGCCTTTGACGGCCAAATTGGCCAGGCGGCCTATTCCGCCTCGAAAGGCGGTGTCGTTGGGATGACCTTGCCGATCGCCCGTGACCTGAGCTCGGTCGGGATTCGCGTTAATACGGTCGCTCCAGGGTTGATAGACACACCGATCTACGGTCAGGGCGAGCAGGCGGAAGCCTTCAAGGCCAAGCTGGGTGCCTCGGTGCTGTTTCCCAAGCGCCTTGGGGTTGCCGAAGAGCTGGCCTTTACGGTAATGGAGTGCATCACCAATCCGTACATGAATGCCGAGGTCATTCGCATGGATGGCGGCATTCGAATGCCTCCTAGATAAGCATGATGGGCAAGTACAGCTTTATGACGCTAATGCCCAGTCCAAGGGCGATTGAGCAGGCGCTGAAGGCGGTCGTAGCAACTGATTAGTAAAATAGCTGATGGTCTCGGGGTTAGATGTTGCTAGCCCCGGTATTTGCCCTCTGTTCATCGGACAGCCTGAAGATTCAGGCATCAACATTCCATGCCTATCTGCACACCGCTTCCGCGGCAATAGACGGCCCTCTAGGCCGATGGATCAGCCGCGCAGACAGCTACCCATTGCTAGTTGAGAACGTTGTAACCCCGCCCGCGCAAGCAATTTTTCACGATCTGATCCTTTTGTTCAGCCGCATTGGCGCTGGCATCACGCCGCTCTCGACTGTTACGCCCGGCGGCGACAATGACACCTGCGCCGGCACCTTTTTTTGCCGCCTTTGACCCCGAGCCGCCGCCGATAGCGCCGGCAGCTGCACCTACTGCAGCTCCCTTGACTGCGGTACCCGCCACGCTTTCTCGCTGAGGCGCGCCGGGCTGATTTTGCACGGCCAGACCTTCACACTGCTGTAGGTCTGTCTGGTATTGGGTGTAGTCCTCAATCTGCGACATATCGACGACCACGTTAGCAAGGGCGCTAGTGACCATCGCTACACCAAAGATCAAGGTGGGCAACATGATTCTCGTTAACATGGGGATCTCCTCTGCGCCGTGGGGGGCTAAATCACCCACCAAGTGTAGACGGTTTTTTCCGCCACCCGCCGTCGACGCGGGTATCAATAAGTGACACCTAAAACCTGTCTAACGCGATCAAAAACTTGCACCCTGAAGAGCTAGCTTTCATCATGGAGGCCTCCAAGCGAGGGCTAAGTATGACGGACAGGTCTTCCGATGAACCCAAGAGTGAGCCATCCCGATGGCGCGGGCGCACAGAGGTGCTGCTGCTAATACTCGGGGGCTTAATCCTGCTTATTCCCACGGTCGCTATTTTGCTGACAGCCGGTGGCTGAGCGGAGAGCTTTCTGCGACTAGACTAGATCGGCTGGCAGATGGGGCAGGTGTATATCCGTCGTGAGTTAGCCGTCGAACGCGTGATTGTTGTATCGCAGACTCGGCAGCGCCGGTTCGCTCTGCCAAACACAAAAAAACGCGCCTTGCCGTAAGGTTCTCCCGCCTTTCGCAGGGTTCTGTACTGCCGTTCGGGGATGGTGACGCCCTCAAGCGCATAGCTACGCTGACTAATCGCTAATGTCGCCCGGGCAAGCTTGCCAATTTGCCCTTTACTAAGATCTCGGGCCTTGAGAGCCGGGTTAATCCCCGCGACAAATAAGATCTCACTGCGCAGGTAATTTCCCAGTCCAGCGAGAAAAGCCTGATCGAGATACACCGAATTTAGCGCTCTTCCAGAAAAGGACTTGCTTTGTAAGCGCTCGGCTACGACCTGCCAGGTTAAATGGGAGTTGAGAATATCCGGGCCAATACGCCTCAAAAAAGGATGTTCGCCAATGTCCGCTGTGTTCCAAACGCTAATATCGGAAGCGCTATAGAGCAGCGCACTGTGCTCCTCGGTGTGGATCGCCAGTCGAAGCTGGCGATTAGTTGTGGGCAGCTTATCGCGTTTCACTACCCGCCAAATGCCATAGAGCTGGTTGTGCGAGTAAATGGTCGAACCAACGTCAAAGTGGGTTAGCAGCGCTTTGCCGCGGGTCTCCAGGGCAATAACCTTGCTACCGGTTAATGCTTTAGAAAAGCGCTTTAGTGGCTTTAACCCAAATGCAACTTTCTCGACAGTTCTATCTTTTAATACCGCCTCAATTTTGTCGGCGGCACGACGTATTTCAGGGCCCTCAGGCATCTTAAATAACCCTCACTTTCACGACGTGTATTCCACCCATTGGTTCGTCATCAGCGCATTCATCCACTGGGTCCGTTAGATTCTCACTAACGCTGAGCGGACCCCCGTCACAAGACGTTCCATCGGCGCTAGCGATATGTCACCAAATGCACATTCTCATGGGCGCCGCTTTTCACATAATAGGGAATTCCACCCTTTTGGAAAATCCGTCATGCGAATGTCACTCCAAGGTACCGTTAGTAGTTTCTGCTACAGATTACTGCTCTGTGTTTTAGTGTACTGCTCAAGCTCTGCCCATGCCGGAAATAGCGATTGGTCTAGCCAAGGATTAATCTACCTACTTGGCCCCGCTCTCGATGGCACCAGTGGTATTGGACCTTTCGATACCGAAGTGGACATGGACGCGGGTGATGTTTTCGATGCGCTCGATGGTGCTTTTCTTGGCATGTATCGCGGGCAAAACAACCGCTGGGGTGTCGCACTCGACGTAGTTCATATGGACCTTAAGGGCGATGCCACAGGGGATCGGGGCGCCCTGTCGGGCACGGTGAGCGTCAGGCAGTCATCGGTGATCGCGTCAGGGTATTACCGCGTCTCTAAGGAGTTTAGGATCATTGGCGGAGCGCTCTACAACGACCTCGCAACCCGCGTCTCACTAAGCGGTCCCTTGAATGACCGAAATCAGAAAGTGTCAGAGGACTGGATCGACCCAGTCATCGGGGTGGGATACGACGTACCGTTGGGTGAAAGCTGGGACTTCTCGGGCTCAGCCCTGGTGGGCGGCTTTGGCCTTGGATCCGATCTGGTCATGGTGTTCAGCGCCAGCTTTGCCTATCGCTTCAACGACTGGTCCAGTATCACTTTGGGTGGCCGTTACCTCGACTTTGACTATGAAGACGGGCAGGGAGCGGATCGCTTCAAGTTTGACGTGAAACAGTACGGGCCTTCTGTGGGTTTTCGCTTCGATTTCTGAGTCTGGATGCTCGGCTCAAACCCGGCGAGAGCAGCACATTCTGCGCCTCGGTGCTGACCAAACAACCCTAGAGATAATGCCCGCAGGCCCAATACCCCCTCGGATTGGGGGGATTTATGGCACTTGTACCAGGACTTGCGGGGTACGCCCTACAGTCCGGTCGATAAATGGTTTACACTTCGCGCCGCTGTGCGGTAGTGACCTCATCAGCTTAAGATTATTCTCGATTTCTGAAACATCCGCGACCGCGGTGCACAGATAGCGCCGTCAACCCTGTTTCACCGGTCCCGCCAGATCCTCCTAGGGTGATTAGCGGTAACCAAAATGCGTGGCATTAACCACCTTAAAAATCGAGAAAGCGCGCCCAATCGGGCCTAAAACAACGCAAAAGCACTCGAACTGACAGCAATAGGAAGGTTAATGAACGACACACTGACTCTAAACAAACTTGAAAAACTCATCGAAATGGAAACCCAGATTCGAGCTGAATATCAACCCCAGCTTGAGGAAAAAGAAGCTGCCATTTCACAGCTGACCAGCGATAAAACCGCACTTGAAGGTAAAGTCGCTGAATTGGAAAAGATCATTGCCACGCAGCTCGCAACTATCACCGAGCTATCCAGCAAATCCAAAGACACTCAATCACTTGAGCAGCGCAATCGCGAGCTACACAATCGCTCGGAAAATATGAGAGAAGAAGTCGCTTCGGTAAAGAGTCGTATCAAGGCGCTTCAAAAAGACCTAGTCAGCGAGCGCGCCGAATTGGCGGAGCTCAAAAAGTATGACCCGCCGCGCCTGCGCAAAAATCTGGATGCCTCCAAGAAAAAACTCGCTGATAAAACCAAAGCCGCTGACAAGCTTCAGAAATCGCTGAATCAGGTGCGGTCAGAAAATACGGAGTTGGAGCAGAAAGTCAAAGACCTCGAAGCACAGCTTGAGGCTATCAATGCCAACAAGGAGAGCCAAGCCGAGGAAGGGCAGCAGGCCGCTGCTTAAGTCTCAAACCCCCGATGGTGATTGACGCTTTAAATCTTCGCCATCTTTGGTAGGGTTAGCGCTACATAAAAAAGAGAGCCATCGTTGATTGCGTATGGCCTCACCATTTAGCTTGAGACCGCTTCGATGACCCCTTTGAAGCACCTACGTCTTGTAGCTGCAGGGGGAACAATGTCACAACAAGCCGTTACCAACGTGGAATCCTCCGGATTCTATGCCGGCTACAACCGCTGGATTGCGGTCTCGGTCAAGGTCATCATCATGCTCCTTGTCCTCTGGGCATCAATCGCCGCCGATGCCGCCGATATCCTACTGGGCATTCAAAGCGCCACCATCGACCTCTTCGGCATCTGGTATATCGGTGCCACCGCGGCGTTTATGAGCACGAGCGTACTTCTTGCGCTGATTCCTATGACCGGCAAACAGCGGCTCGGAGCCGCGGATGTCGCGCCGGAATTTGGCCGTTTCGCTTGGTTTTCTATGATGTTTGGCGCCGGCATTGGCGTCGGCATGTTGACCTACTCAACCGCCGAACCGCTCTATCATTTTGGCAACAACCCCGACGTCATCATGGGTCACGCCGGGGCCCTCACGCCCGAAAATGTGCGCTACGCCTACAAGTGGACGTTGCTCCATTATGGGCTCACCCCTTGGGCGTGCTACGCCGTCGTGGGGCTTTCCTTGGCCTATTTTTCCTATCGCAAGGGAATGCCCCTCACTATTCGCTCGCCTTTTAGCGCCCTGTTGGGTCATCGACTTGGCACCGTGGCCGGCGGATTTGTTGATACCGCGGCCATTCTGGCTACGGTCATCGGTATCGCAGTCACCATTGGCTACGGCGTCTCTCAACTCGCCTATGGTTTTCATCAAATTGCCGACTGGGACTGGCTGTTAGACGAGGGGCAACCCAGCATCATGGCGCTCAGTGCAGCGGTGTTTATCATCATCTTTGCGTCGATGCTCTCTGCGCTCTCGGGCATTGGCCGCGGTATCAAGTGGCTTTCAAACCTCAATATGGTGCTGTCGTGGCTACTGCTAGCGGTGTTTGTTATCTTCGGCGCAACCCTGTTCGCCGGGGAGGCTTTCATCTTTGGCATTGTCGACTATGTAAGAGCACTACCCGAGATGTCCCTCACAGTCTGGTCGCCCGATGGCTCCGAAGAATCTGCTGCCCTAAGCGGCTGGCAGGCGAGCTGGACGATTTTTTATTGGGCCTGGTGGATAGCGTTTACGCCCTTCGTCGGCCTGTTTCTGGCGCGAGTTTCCCGGGGCAGAACTATCCGAGAATATGTTGTCGGCGCGATGGTCCTACCCTCGGCGATGTGCTTTGCCTGGTTCTGCATTCTAGGGGGTACCGCTTTGGATCTTGAGCTATCCGGTATGGCGGGCGGCAGTATCTTGAACGCCGATTTATCCGCACAGCTATTTGCCACACTTGATGTGCTATTCAATGCATCCTGGGTATTCCCCATGGCCTGCCTCTGCGTCATTCTTTTGCTCACCTATCTCATTACCTCGGCAGACTCCGCGGTGCTAGTTATCAACACGATTGTTTCTGGAGGTGCCGAGGACGACCATGATGCGCGTCATATCGTCTTGTGGAGCGCGCTTCTCGGACTCGTCATTATCACGCTACTGCTCGCTGGCGGACTCGATGCGCTGCGCTCGGTGATGATCATCGGCGCCCTGCCCTTCTCATTCGTCATGGCGTTCATGCTCTTCGCGCTGATCCTCATGATCTGGCGAGACAGACACGACCCCAATTAATGGCATCCTGCAAAGGTCGCTTTTTGCCAATCGCCAGCCTGCGAGCATCTAATTTATTTAAGATAGGAACTCACCCCCTGTAAAAACTACTGGCTTCGGTGTACTTTCCAAAGACTAAGGAGTTTGACCGCCACCATGTCAACAGCACCGGTGCAAAAGCAACACGCCAGCCCGTCTGATACGACCGGCGTCGCTGGTTTTTTGCGCTCGATTATTAGCGTTGGTCGTGGGCTGCTCAGCGGCCGACCGACGGTGTCTGCGGCCACGGCGGAAAGCTTGGTCGGCGAGTGTCATGCGCTACTACACCACCGCGGCGAGGCTTCGGGACTCGCGCTGGCAGATGACGTAAATAAGGCCTACGCCGCGCTGGACGAGCAGCAAAAGCTCCTCTTTTTCCAAGCGCTGCGTCAAGAATTTGCCGTGGACCCGACACAAGTTACTGCCGCTGCCAACCAGTATAGCGATGACCCCAATCACGACACCCTGATGCAGATTTCCAAAGCGGTCGAAGCGCCGAGAGTGCGTCTATTTCGCCGCATGAATATGGCGCCGGGCGGCACGTCCATGTTGGTGAAACTGCGGGGAGATCTACTCGCAGTTTTGCCGCAACACCCCGAACTCAGAGCCGTCGACTCTGATTTAAAGCACCAGTTTATTTCCTGGTTTAACAAGGGCTTTCTCGAGCTGCGCGCCATTGATTGGAATTCGCCGGCACTCGTGCTCGAACGGATCATCGAATACGAGTCGGTGCACGCTATCAACGGCTGGGACGATCTTCGCTCTCGACTTCGGGAAGACCGTCTCTGCTACGCGTTCTTTCACCCTGCGCTACCCAACGATCCGCTTGTGTTTGTTGAGATCGCACTGACCCATGGTATTCCCACCGCCATTGGGCCACTGCTTGATCTCTCTCGGCGCACCGAGAATCACAATGAGTTTGATACGGTTGTCTTCTACTCTATCAGTAACTGCCATCCAGGATTGACTGGGGTTTCATTTGGAAATTTTCTGATTAAACAAGTGGTCGAGAAGATCAGTAAACGCCACACACAGGCGAAAACCTATGTGACGCTGTCGCCGGTACCTGGTTTTTGCCGCTGGCTCGATTCTGCTTCGGCTGAACACGGGGTCGATGCCGAAATCATCAGATCCATGGCAGAGTCACAAGGGGGTGCGGCTCCCTCAGAATCCCGCGATGTAGCGCTCAAACTTTGCGCCCATTATCTGATCAATGAAAAAAGCGGCCAGCTCGCCATGGACCCCGTGGCTCGGTTTCATTTGGGCAATGGCGCACAGCTCGCGGGTATCCACTGGGCGGCTGACCTGAGCGACAAGGGGCTCGCGCAGTCCGCCGGCATCATGGTGAACTATCACTACGACATAAGCGCGATCGAGCGCAATCATGACGCCTACTTTGATCGCGGTGAAATCGCTGTCACGAAGGGAATCAATCGCCTACTCGGCTGAACTCCGAGACAATCGATCAAAGTAATCCCGCGCCGCCATCATGACTTTCGGCGCCAGCATCAAGGTGCTGATCATGGTGGGGATTGCCATTAACCCGTAGCTCCCCGAAATAAGATTGAACACCACATCGATACTGACGGTGGCACCGAACACAACCGCGACAATAAAAAACCAGCGAAACCAAGGTTGCCAGCGGGCGCCCACCAAAAAACCAAAACATTTGGCCCCGTAATACCACCCGGTAAACATGGTGGTGGTACTCAAAATCAACGCCACAAAGCCGAGCGCAATCAAACCCGTGACGCCCATCGTGGACTCAAAGGCCGCCGCGGTCAGAGTGATTCCCGAGAGATCTCCCGGTGCCTGCCAGTCAGCCGCGAGCAAAATAACGAGCGCCGTGCAGGTGCATACCAGCAGGGTGTCAAACACAGGGCCCAGAGTCGCCACCAACCCCTCGCGGACAGGTTCCCGGGTCTTTGCCGCGCCGTGCGCCATCACCTCGGTGCCTACCCCAGCCTCGTTAGAGAACACCCCTCGACTCACACCAATCAGCATCACACCCACGAATCCTCCCCCGACAGCCGAGGGCTGGAAGGCTTCAGACAGTATCAACGAAAACACCCCGGGAACCGCTGACCAATGGCTGACAATCACCCATAGGGTCATTGAGACATACACGACGACCATCAGGGGCAAGGTCGCAACCGCCACTTTCGCCACGCGCGGCAAGCCACCAAAAATCACGATACCCACTAACAAAGCCAAACCGAGTCCGGTGAGTGGTGCAGACCACACGGGGGGCGTTCCCGCAAAGAGCGTGCTGTTGATTAATGCTGTCAGCTGATTCGCCTGAAACATGGGCAAGGTGCCAATCAGGCCTGCCAGAGAAAACAAAATGGCGAGCGGGTAAAAGGCACGCGGTAAGGCCTCTCGGATGACATACATGGGTCCACCCTGCAGCTGACCAAGGCTGTCATATCCACGATACATAACGCCCAGGGAGCAGGTGAAAAACTTGGTGGCTATCCCTATTAGCGCAGACATCCACATCCAAAACACCGCACCGGGCCCGCCCGCAACAATGGCGAGGGCAACTCCGGCTATGTTGCCAAGCCCCATGGTATTGGACAGTGCTGCAGCTAGCGCCTGAAAATGGCTCAGTTCGCCGGGCTCATCTGGAGTATCAAACTTACCCGCCATAATGGCGAAGGCATGACCGAGATAGCGATAAGGCAGCGCACGTGAGAACACCAAAAAGAAAAAGCCGCCGCCCAACAGCAAGGCGACCATAGGCGCGCCCCAAATGGTGTCTACAAAAGCCAGCGAGAAGGCTTCGAGGGTCTCAATCATCGCAAGAGTCCGAGCGAGTGGGTAACCAGAACACTACCACAGCAACGCATCGGCGGGAGGCGCCGCCGCAGGTACCTTACAAAACGGGGGTGCCTATAAAAAAAGCAGAGCTGATTATGGCCCACGGAGCACGCAAAAACCCTCGCAGGACTAAAGCAATTCGATCTAGAAAAAGGTAATGTGATGGACCGGTCATTGTCCGCATGTCGTACATAATGACGGGATTAGCACGATGAAAGAGCCGCCCCTCGGACGGCTCCACAAGAAAAGACCCCACGACACACTACAAGGAAATTACTATGTTTAGCCATATTATGGTGGGCGCGAATGATCTCGACGCCGCCAAAACTTTCTACGATGCAACCCTCGGTGCCTTGGGCTACGGACCCGGGGTGGTGGACCCGAAAGGGCGCATCTTTTATATGACTGACACGGGTATCTTTGCCGTGACCGCCCCCATCGATGGCAATCCGGCGACTCATGGCAACGGCTCTACAATCGGCTTTGCCGCGACCACCACTGACGCCGCCGATGCCTGGCATGCTGCCGGTCTTGCCAATGGTGGCACCTCCTGCGAAGAGCCCCCCGGTGTTCGTGAAGGCGACATGGGCGCGTTGTACCTAGCGTACTTGCGCGACCCCTCTGGTAACAAACTTTGCGCGCTGCTGCGAGTGTAGTGCTACAAGCCAACGTTCAATCGGCAGAACCGGTACCGCGGGCGAGACCCGCGGTACTCTGTTATTTCGCTTGTGAAAATCTATCTGAAGAGGGGTTCTGCTATGACATCGCGCAACCACGCTGGCGGTATTCACCACTACCTAAAGCTTAACGGACTGGGTGGTGCATCAACCGTGGATGCCTCCGAGATGCTTGGTGAAGGACATTGGGTGCATCTCGATGCCGCGCACCCTGACTCCCGCGCCTGGCTGGAAACTCACACCACCCTCATCCCCATTGCTATTGATGCCTTGCTTGCCGAAGAGACCCGACCCCGGCTGGCGACCCGCGGCAACAACCTGCTGGTCACCTTGCGCGGCATCAACCCAGATGCCGATCAAGATCTTGAGGATATGATTTCGCTTCGGGTTTGGTGCGACGGAACACGGCTCATTTCCACTCGACTGCGCTCACTACAATCAACTCAGGATATTCGTGACGCTTTCATTGAGGGTGTTGGTCCAAAAACTATGATCGAGATACTGACGCTCGGCATCGACCTTTTGTTGCAACGAATGGAATTACCGCTGCACCGGCTCGAAGAGGACGCTATTAACCTTGAAGACCAGTTGCTTGAGGAAAATCAGTCAGTCAACCACGCAGAGCTCAGCAACTTGCGGCGAAACGTGTTGGGCTTGAGGCGGTTTCTCGGACCCCAGCGTGAGACTCTTTTCGCCCTCGCCGCTGCCCAGCTCGAGTGGATTACAGATATCGAGCGAATCCAGCTGCGAGAGCTTGGCGAACGGCAGGCAAGGCACGTTGATTTGCTGGACCACATCGCCAGCCGAATCACCGTCGCTCAGGAAGAGATACGAAACACGCTGACTAACGCCATGAACGAACGCATGTATGTGATGTCGATTGCTGCGGCACTGTTTCTTCCGCTGAGCTTTTTTACAGGTCTCATGGGGATCAACGTTGGCGGCATGCCCGGTATCGACGATTCGCGCGCATTCTGGATCGTGGTCGGCCTCTGCCTAGCGGCGATTTCGGGCCTGTTATACCTATTTCGCCGCCGGGGCTGGTGGTAGCGGCTCCTCGCGCAAGGCCAACGCAGTAAAAACTCTCCGCATGATCCGGTGTACACTATCGGCCTGATCACTATTACCTCTCGGGCGAAATTCAAACACAAGTCAACGGACACTTCTCATGAATCAGGCATTACCAGAGCGCGCAAAATTTCATCATATGAAAGACGGGACGGCGGACGACTGGGCCATTATCGGCGGTGAGGCCAAGGCCTTCGCAGCAACCGTTTATGAAAGAA
>Ga0233450_10002208_pt1 | contig 19276 bp, 11 predicted proteins | sample 011ome_30_FD_189956 | JGI IMG/M metagenome (GOLD analysis project Ga0233450, IMG submission 189956) | Coastal salt marsh microbial communities from the Groves Creek Marsh, Skidaway Island, Georgia - 011501CT (spades assembly) | ecosystem: Environmental > Aquatic > Marine > Intertidal zone >... | reverse complement strand
CCTTGACCAATCCGGGTTCATCTGCGATCACCTGCAGCGCTTCGCGCATCTGTTGACGATTCGGTTCCGGGAATTTTTTCCACCGTGTCAGCGGCGTCATCAAGCGCGCGGCAACCTGCGGGTTGCGGCTGTGCAACTGAAGAATGCGTTGCTTGAGGAAGTCATAGCCGGCACCGTCCGGCTGATGAAAATTAACCAGGTTGGCGCTGCAATAGACGCCGATCAGACTGCGAATTTTATTCGGATTACTAAAGGTAAAGGCGCTGTGATCTTCCAGCGCCTCAACCCGCTGTAGAGCGCCGGGCTGAGTATTGGCAGCTTGAATTTGCAACCACAGGTTCATCACCAGCGCTTCGTCGCGATACTGCTGCTCAAATTGCTGCAGGGCTTCGCTGGCCTGTTGGGCAGCGACCGGACAGTTGACCAAAGCGGACAGCGCTGCGGCTTTATCAGTCATATTATCGGCACTGTGGAACTGTTCAGCGGCCAGCTCTACACCGACATTATCTACCAGCATCAGATAGCTCAGGGCGACATTTTTCAACGCGCGGCGGCCAATCTGCGCCGCTTCCGGGGCGTAGGCCTGCTCAATGTTATGCCGCGCGTAGACCGCGGCAAATTCGTTGCTGAGTTCGTCGGCCAGGGACTGGCGAACAAACTTTCTGGCCTGGTGAATCGCTTGCGAATAAACAATTTCAGCTTCTTCATGAAGCTGTGCTTCACTGGGCAACTGCAACATCAATTCAACCATTGCCGGGTCGAGACTCTCGTCAGTCAACAGTCGACGATAGACTTCAGTGAGCTGCTGGTCCATCACCAGCGGTCGCTGTTGGTGGGCGTCGGCACTGAGCTTTTCGAGCAAAGCAAAGCTCAACTTTTGACCGGCATCCCAGCGATTAAAGCCATCACTGTCATGACCCATTAGGTGAATCAATTGCTGTTTGCTGTAAGGATACTGAAGTTTAACTGGTGCTGAGAAACCGCGCAGTAATGATGGCACCGGTGCTTCACTAACGTTGTCGATCACCAGCTGTTGTTCGGTCTGGTCGACTTCATACACCATTTGGGTATCACCCGCAGCATTCAGCGGCAGGTCGCCCTGCTCGCCCACGAGACCCAATCTCACCGGGATCACAAAGGGTAGTTTTTGCGCCTGCCCTGGCGTTGCCGGACAGCTCTGGGCAAAATTAAGCGTTAAGGTACGCGCATCAGCATCGTATTGTGAGGTCACGCTGAGCTGGGGTGTGCCGGACTGTTTGTACCAGCGTCGGAACTGAGCGAGGTCGCGTCCACTAGCCTCTTCCATCGCGGCGACAAACTCTTCAATGGTGACTGCCTGACCGTCGTGACGGTCAAAATAAAGATCACTGCCTTTGCGGAAGGTCTCGGCGCCGAGCAATGTGCGGATCATGCCAACCACTTCAGAGCCCTTCTCATAAATCGTCAGGGTGTAAAAATTGTTGATTTCCATATAGGAGTCTGGCTGCACCGGATGCGCCATGGGGCCACCATCTTCGGCAAACTGATGGGTGCGCAAGTAGCTGACATCTTCAATGCGCTTAACGGTAGGCGAATTCATGTCAGCAGAAAATTGAGAATCTCGATAAACCGTAAAACCTTCTTTGAGACTTAACTGAAACCAGTCGCGGCAGGTGACACGATTGCCCGACCAGTTGTGAAAATATTCGTGGGCAACAATTGACTCGACGCGCTGAAAGGCGGCATCTGTTGTGGTCTTGGGGTTGGCCAAAACGGCGGAGGTATTAAAGATATTGAGACCTTTGTTTTCCATCGCGCCCATATTGAAGTCGTCGACAGCAACAATCATAAAAATATCCAGATCGTATTCACGACCATAGGCCTGCTCATCCCAGCGCATTGAGTGCTTGAGTGAGATCATAGCGTGATCACACTTATCGAGATCTTTCTCTTCAACAAAGATTTGTAACGTCACGTCGCGACCCGACACAGTGGTAAAGCTATCTTCAACACAGCTGAGGGTGCCGGCCACCAGCGCAAACAGATAGGCAGGCTTTTTAAAGGGATCCTGCCAGGTGACAAAGTGGCGGCCATTATCCAGCTCACCACGCTCGATAGGGTTACCGTTGGAGAGCAAAACAGGATACTGCGCTTTGTCGGCGATAATTTTGGTGGTGAATGTTGACATCACATCCGGGCGGTCAAGGTAATAAGTGATATCACGGAAACCCTCAGCCTCACATTGGGTGCAGTACATGGTGCGCGAGCGGTACAGACCCATCATGGTGGTATTGTCCTGGGGCTTGATAAGGACCTCAGTGGTGATCAGTGCAGTCTGGCCAAGACCGCCAATCTTCAAAGATTCATCATCACGTTGATAAGCACCCTCTTGCAACACCACACCATCGACAGCCAGCGACTGCAGATCAAGTCCCGGACTACCGTGCAGAACCAGATCCGCCTGCGGGGTTTTGCTCTCGGGATTGCGTGCCACTTTCAGATGAGCCGTGACCCGCGTGTAGTCTTCACCGAGCTCGAAACAGAGGTCGGTCTGCTCAATTTTAAACGGCGATACAGTGTAATCCTGAAGATAAATAGTCTGTGGCAAGGGGTCTTTCATAAATCGGTTCCTGATGGGGTTATCGGTCCGCGGGACAAGCCAGCCAAAGCGTCACAAATTTAGGCAGCAGCGGAAAAGTCTACGTTATAAGCAGTGTATTTACGGATATTAATCACGCCCGTATCCAGGATCAAATACTGACCTTTGATACCCAACAAAACTCCTTCTATCAGCGGCTGTTTGTCAAGGTTCAGGCTTTTGACTTTTTCTGGCCACTGGCTTACCGGAAAGTCGATGCTGGTGGTGGTTTCGCTGAAGAGCCGCTGCAGCGCCTGCAGACCAAACTCCTGCTCGAGTAATTCAAGACTCGATTCGGATTTGGCCATTAACTCATCTCGCAACGCTCCCAGATCAACATCCTCAGCATTGCCTTTAAGCATTTTCTGCCAGTGCGTTTTGTCGGCAATGTGTTCACGCAGACAGTCTTCAATTAAACCGGCCTGATAGCGTGTCTGCACGCGAAAAATCGGCAACCCCTGGGTTGCACCCTGATCGATCCAGCGAGTCGGCAACTGCGTGCCGCGGGTGATACCAACCTTGACCCCCGAGGAGTTGGCAAGATAGACAAAATGATCGGTAAAACAGTACTTTTCGCCCCACTCCGGATCGCGGCAGGTGCCGTGATGAAAGTGGCATTTCTCGGGGCTCATAATGCAGCTGTCACACTGTGGCAGCGAGGTAAAACAGGGGTAACAATACCCTTGGCTAAAACTCTTTTTTGAGCGTCGCCCACAGTGAATGCAGTGAATATCACCGAGATGCTCAATCACGATAGGCTTGCCGATCAGGTTATTCATATCAATACGCTGATCATCAACCGGCAACTGATACGTCACCTGGCCCTGCTCGCCGAGACTGGTCAACATTTTTTCAAGGTGGCCTGAAGCCTTAACCGATGCACTCATATCAATTCTGCCATTTCAGTGGCTGTTCATCTGGCGGCGGCGTGCATGCCGTCGTTTTAGGCGGCACATAACCGGTACGCTGTTCTTCAGGCTTGCGCTGGTCATAGGCAATAATCGCCTGCATACAGAGCGCTTTCTGCTCATCGCTAAGGGCCCGTCCGTCGGGCCATTTGCCAAGCTCGACCGCGCGCTTTAAATTTTCGTAGATATCCGGAGTGATGCTACTCAGCAACTGACGCAGATCCATAATTTATTTCAACCTCTTACCGAATGAATTCACTGTGCCAAAAATCAGCCCCAGCAGCATACCTGTAACCAGCCCACCAAAGTGGGCCGCATTGGCAATGCCGACGCCGATTAAAAAATCGAGAATACCAGTCATGCAGAACAGCAGCCAAAATACCATAAAGCCAATTAACTCTTTCGGCAGCCACAGCACAGGATGTGGCGCCAGCCAGTTGCGAATCCAGAGGTAACCGAGCAGCGCATAAATCACTCCGGACATGCCGCCGAAGGCGACCGAGCCGGCCCAGACAAATTGCGCCATATTAGAAACCACGGCACTCACCGCGACCAGCAAAAATAGATGCAACGGGCCGAGAGCGCGCTCAACACGCGAGCCCAGCAAGCTTAACCACAGAGCGTTAAAGGCAAAGTGCATCAGCCCGAAATGGATGAAAATAGGCGTGATTAAACGCCAGGGTTGTCCATTGTCGAGACCGCCAAAAACAAATTGTTCGGGAATGCGGTAAAAAAAACTACCGATAAACCAGCCGACCAGACTGGCCATCATTAGCAGACTGGTAACTGGGTGCTGCTTGGCGGCTCTCAGCCATCTGGCTGACTGGGATGGCTCAGCTGTCATCTTGCTGCTTGGCAGCGTCAAGGCGACTGCCCCAACCCAGTTTTGAGCGACAGATGCTATAGAAATTATGGTCGCTGGGATGGATCAAGATAATCTCATGAGCTGCCTTGCGAATGGCGATCACATCACCGGGCTCGGTCTGATAATCATTGTGACCATCGCAGGTGATCAACGGATGCAACTCATTGCGGGAACTCACCTTGATTTTGATCTGCGCGTCACCGTGCAGAGCGATCGGGCGGCTGCTCAGGGTATGCGGATTGAGCGGTACGACGACCATCGCATCCAACTCCGGACACAGCAGCGGTCCGCCAGCAGACAGTGCATAGGCGGTTGACCCGGTGGGAGTAGCCACGATAAGGCCATCAGAGCGCTGACTGTAGACGAATTCGCCATCGACGTAGAGCTCAAACGCCATCATGCGCACCGACTGCCCGGGGTGCAAGACGATATCGTTAACGGCCAGTCCTTCACCAATTAATTCGCCCTGTCGGGTGATGGAGGTTTCGAGGATAAAACGGCTGGTTTGTTTAAAGTCACCGGAGAGAACCGGCAGCACGCGCTCGGCGATTTCATCGGGAGAGATATCAGTTAAAAAGCCAAGTCGCCCACGGTTGATACCGAGCAATGGAATCTTGCTCGCGGCCATGCTGCGGCTGGCGCTGAGCATGCTGCCATCGCCCCCAACCACAATACCCAAATCCACAGCGCCGGGAAATTCTTCGATCGGCAAAACTTTATCTATTTTCCAATCGACCAATTTCGCCGCCTGTTGCTCATAGACGACCTCGCTCCCATGCGCTAACAGAAAGGCTTCAAGCTTGTTCAGCGAGTCGCGCACCTCAGGTACGTCGAGACTGGCCAGCAGACCGATACGTTGAAAATGTGGCATCGAGTAAAGCCTCCGAAAATCAATTCCGGGATTATACAGAGTCGCGCGCTAATTCACTCTTTTTTGAGGAGATTATCTGGTGATTGAAACCTGAGCTGGGACCTGAACTAAAAAGTGTCGCTCGGGATAACAAGGCTGCTGTCATCCCGAATGCAGTCGCAGGGTCTACTCACACAAGTAGCCAGGCACTCTCAAGGCAACAAAATAGTCTCGACGTCACCAAGCAAGTAATCATTGCCATCAGCAACCAGTACAAATGTTTTACTGGCGACTGATGCGCCAGACGGCATAGTTAAACCACCATGGTCGACGATCAGGCTATCGCTCTGGGCGCTAATCTCGAGCTCGCCATAAGCTGTTGATACCAACTCCCCTGTAGCGTTGAATCCGCGTACTTCATACAGAACTTCCAGAGCACCACTGCCATTACCGGTCCGCGTGACAACAATCTCACCAGCGTCGACCGTTGATGAAACTTCAACTCGCTCGGAGAGAACGCCTGTCGCCAGTTTAATCTCCACCGGATTGATGCCCACGAGATAGACATTGTCTCCGTCGTACATGCTAAAGCTGGAAATATAAAAACTACCTGAGCTATCCCAGGAGTCGTAGCCTGTAATAAAATTTTCCGAGGCCGCCATATCATCCAGATCAGACATCTTAAGTAACTCGTAGGACTGTCCCGTGGCGATATCAAATTCATAAATGGCATTTGGACGAGAACCGTCACTTAGACCAATGTAGATTTTTTCCTCGTCTGCCGAGAGCTGAAAAACCCACGTTTTCAACGCACTGGAAAAGTCCGGACGACCGAGGAATTGCCAGCTAGCAGCGGCATCATTGAAGCGATAAATATTACCCTGATCATCACTGGTATAGAGATTTTTGCGCTCGCGGTCCCACTGCCCGACTTCCATCGCATTGGGGCCGCGTAGAGGAAATGCGTTTAGTTCACCAAAGCCAGTGACGGGATCGTAATACCAGACATGGTTAAAGATCGAAGCTGATTCGCCCTGATTCCATTGAGTTCGCGATGAGCCACCGGTGATGTAGACACGTCCACGTGAGTCGACCCACATAAAGCGATTGGTATAGAAAAAATTCTGCCAGGCGTCGGGCTTGCCGAGCACTGTAGTCTCGCCCGCACCAATGTCATACCGCACTAATTTATTTTCCGGAATCGACATCCCATACAGCAGATTGCGTACAGGGTCTTTCTGGATAGTCGCCAACTGCAGAGTCTGAGCACCTACCCCATCAGGTTCTGTGGCACTCAAATCGGTGAAACTATTGGCAGCGATATTATAGCCGTACCAATGGAAGCCTCTGGTATTCAAATAGCTATTGTTCATGTCCGAACTGTCCAGGGTCGCGACATAGACATTGCCATTGTGATGAATAGGCCGGGTGTGAAATTTCTCTGCGCTCTCGTTGCTCAACCAATTGTTCGCCTCTTGCGAGGCCGTTCGCGCGTCGCCGATCCAGCGCAGGCTGTTATCGGACTGATACATACGATAAAGCATCGAATTGGTCTGATGATCGTGACCCGAGATATAAATTTCACCGCTGGCATCGGAACCGACGGCCAACCAACACTGATCGGGGCGATCACCATCCGGAGAATCAGGCAGCTGCCAGATGTTGACGCCTGCCACCCTACCAACACGTGGCGTGTCATGGGGAACGCTAATATCCTCTGGCTCAGCTGGCTGCTCCGGCGGCTCTTGAATAGTGGGCTGATCAGTCGTCGGGGGATCAGTGCTTGTCGGTGGGTCCAGCGCCACCGACGTATCCTCTTCAACCGCGCTGCCCCCACCGCCGCAAGCGCTCAATAAAGTAATCAGAACAATCAGAAATAAGGGTCGGAATAGACGCAACACATTTGAAGCATTGGGTGGCAAGACGGCGAGCATAGGTGACTTCTCTGGGTTTTTATTGGAGTGGCGTATGCCGTCCAAAATGCATGATGATCGTTAGCAACACAACCCTGAAGCGTCGACCGGTTTATGACATGCGGCAGACGGGCCCTCCACAGAACCCTTTAAAATCTATTCCCTAAGCTTCCTCGCGACCATCGATCGAGGCTTGTACCAGATCCAGCAATTCGCGCAGTGCCACCGAGATCATGGCAAAATCCGGCGCCGGGCCTCGACGCAGATCTTTAACCATCACCTTCCAGCGTTTTATCAAGGGCGCCTGCTGTTGCTGCCAGCCTTCAAGTACCGCAGTAAAGTCGTTATCGCCGCTGTGCTGCAACAGACTTGCGGTCAGGCGACGGCGCTGCCCTTCGAGGTCATCTACATAGGACTCGCGAGCCAGATCCTGCCAACGGTTATCCGGCTGCAGCGCAACAATCTGGGCCATAAACCAGTCCAGCGAAAGGTGTTCGCCAAGCTTAAAATAAAGCTCTGCCACCTGCTGCACTGGTCGATCCAGCTGCAGTGACGTGTCGACCACGCCGAGACTGAGGAACATACTGTCCGAAGCCGCCAACCTTGAGGCGAGCTGATCATCGACAGCGAAATCGGTAAGATTAGCTTTCTCGGCACTCCACAGGTTAATCCATTCAACCTCATGCAGGTCAGCCATATGCTGCAGCACCGAGTGCATGGGCGCGGTGAATTGACCGATAATTTCGGAGCAGTTGAGGTTGTGACGGCGATTGCGCAACAACCAGCGGGTAGTGCGACGCGCCATGCGAATCAGGATATGCAGCAGATCGAGCTGGCCTTTGGCTGGTAGGTCACTGTCTTCAATCTCTTGCCAAAGGCTTTCGATGCCGAGTACCTGCATAGCAATGGTGTAGGCGCGAATCACATCCCCAGCCGAAGCGCCAGTGGACTCCATCTGTCTGAAGAAGAAACTAAAGCCAACCCTATCAACCAGATCATTGGCAAGTTGAGTGGCGGCAATTTCCTGGCGCAGCTGATGATTCGCCACCTCGTCGGCATAACGTTCAACCAGTGCCGGGGGAAATGCCCGATTGACCGATGCAGCGATATAGGGCTCTGAGATCAGTTCTTCCTTGATCAGCGCCTCTTTGAGCATCACCTTGGAATAGCAGACCAGCACCGCCAGTTCCGGCCGGGTCCAGCTCGGCTGATTGCGATTGATACGCTCGTTAAGCTGATCATCGCTGGGCAAGAACTCCAGGTCACGATCGAGTTTGCCTGTACTTTCCAGCCACCCCATAAAGCGCTGATATTCGGCGTGCTGCTGATCGCTGCGATGCAGTGCCAGACTGATCGCCTGGGTCTGTCGTCGATTGTGATGCAGGACCAGTTTGGCAACACTGTCGGTCATCGACTCGAGAAACGCATTCCGCTCATCCATGCTCAGCGCGCCTGCCAGAAGCTGCTTGTTGAGTAGAATTTTGATATTCACTTCATGATCAGAGCAATCGACACCGGCTGCGTTATCAATAAAGTCGGTGTTGCATAGCCCGCCGTTAAGACAGAACTCAATGCGACCGCGCTGGGTCATACCGAGATTGCCACCCTCACCGATTACCCGGCATTTGAGGTCGCGACCATCAACTCTCAAGCCGTCGTTGGCGCGATCGCCGACATCGGCATTGTTTTCCACGGAGGATTTTACATAGGTACCAATACCGCCATTCCAGATTAAATCAACCGGGGATTTCAGAATCGCACTAATCAGCTCCGTTGGCGTCAGCTCATCGCGATCGATACCAAAGCGCTGTTTGATCTGCGGAGTGAGCTGCAATGATTTCGCGGAGCGAGAATAGATCGCACTGCCCTCAGACATCAGCGCGCGATCAAAATCGTCCCATGTGGTGCGCGGTGTATCATAGAGCCGCTTACGTTCGACAAAGGTTGTCGCCGCATCGGGATTGGGGTCGACAAAAATATGCAGATGATTAAATGCCGCAACCAGTTGGATATGTTCTGACAACAACATGCCATTGCCAAACACATCGCCGCCCATATCGCCGATACCCACGACAGTGAAGTCCTGCTGCTGAATATCGACGCCAATTTCATGGAAGTGCCGTCGCACGGCCACCCAGGCACCGCGTGCAGTGATACCCATAGCCTTGTGGTCATAGCCGTTACCGCCACCAGAGGCGAAGGCATCACCGAGCCAAAAATTATTCGCCAGTGAAATTTCGTTGGCAATATCGGAGAAAGTGGCAGTGCCCTTGTCCGCGGCAACCACCAGATAGGGATCATCACCATCACGGCGCACCACGTCCAACGGCGGCACGATTTCACCGTCAATCAGGTTGTCGGTTACATCAAGCAGAGCCTGTATATAAAGCATATAACTGGCAATGCCTTCCTGCAGCCAAGCATCGCGGCCGGACGCCATAGACGCCTGCTTGGCGACAAATCCGCCCTTTGCCCCGGTTGGCACAATCACCGCATTTTTCACCTGCTGTGCCTTGACCAGGCCAAGCACTTCGGTACGGTAATCCTCAAGCCGATCTGACCAGCGCAGGCCTCCGCGAGCGACCTTACCACCCCGCAGGTGCACACCTTCGACACGGGGAGAGTAGACAAAAATCTCAAATTCCGGGCGCGGTTTGGGGGCGAGCGAGATGTTCTGTGATTGCAGCTTTACCGAGATATACGATTTATAGCTACCGTCTTCGACCGTCTGGAAAAAATTAGTCCGCAGGGTTGCTTCTATCACTTCGAGATAACTGCGAAACACGTGATCTTCATTAATATTATTGACGCCGTCGAGCGCCTCAGTAATTTTAGTGACCAGCCCCTGGGAGCGCTCACTGCGATTGTCGCCAGCATAACGCGGATCAAAATAGCTCTTGAACAGCGCCACCAGATTGCGGGTGATATCCAGATAACGCGACAGTGTGTCAGCAATAAACTCCTGGCTATACATAATTCCCAATTGCTTCAGATAACGCGCATACAATCGCAACATGGCCACTGCTCGCCAGTCGAGGCGTGCACCCACCACCAAACGATTAAAGCTGTCATTCTCCGCATCGCCTTTCCAGATAGTGCTCAAGGCTTCTTTAAAACTGCCCTGAACCGCTTCCACATCAACATTCACATCAAGTGAAAATGCCAACTGGAATTCCTGCATCCAGATCTCGCCATCGGCCTCGGGCTGAATCCGATAGGGATGTTCCATCACTACGCGAAAGCCGAGATTTTCCAGCATCGGAATCATATCCGAGAGTTCCAGAGGTTGCTCACGGTGAAACAGCTGAAGTTGCAAGTGGTTGGTTTCAGCCGCCTGTTTGTGCTGTAAATCAATCGCCAGTTCGCCGCTGCCGTCGAGGCAGTCAAATAACTGGATATGCTGAACTGCCTGCTGAGGCGAATAACTCTCTCGATAGGACCCAGGAAAAGCGCGCTGATAACGTCGCGCCATAGCAGTGCCCTCATTGCCGCCAAACTGCTCAGTGGCGACTGCAGCAAACTCATCCGACCAGTTGCGAGTGACATCGCGAACAATGGTTTCCAGCGCACTGCTGTCAACGTCCAGATACTGTTTATTGTGCACCTGATAAACCAGGTAGATGCGCACCAGTACCGACTCCGGCAAAAACTGAGTGGTGAACTCGCTCTCAACCGCGCCCAGTCGATCGCCAATCGCCTGTTGAATCGCCATCCGCGCCTGAGTGCTAAAGGCTTCCCGCGGCAGGTAGACAATACAGCTGACAAATTTATCGAACGGGTCGGGGTGCATAAACACCTTGATCACCCGACGCTCGTAGATCTGCCAGATTCCGATCGCGGTTTCCGCCAGACTTTCACTGCTGACATAAAAGAGTTCGTCTCGGGGATGAAAGTCAAGGATCGCCATCAGCGCTTTGCCGTCATGGCTGTTGGGCGCAAAGCCGGAATTTTCCATCACCCAGTTGACCTTGTTGCGCAATATCGGAATTCGGCGCGGGCTATAGGAGTAGAACTGCGAGGTGTAGAGCCCCATAAAGCGCACTTCACCACAGGGCTGACCAGCATCATCGAAACGCTTGACTACCACATAATCCGAGTAGACATCGCGGTGCACCCGTGAGCGCTGCGACGATTTGGTGATAGTTAATAATTCGTCACCCTGATACAGCGCGCGCACACCGGGGCTGAGTTCTTCCACCCACCCTTCGCGACGCTCACCAATGTATTTTTGTAACAGACCATAACGACTGCCAGGCACCTCACTGAGATACATCTTGTCGCCATCATATTTGAGATCAAAATCGACACAGCCGGTAAACGTAAAGTAGCCGTTATAAATCCAACGCAAAAATTCCAGTGATTCTTCGATATGTTCCAGACGCGGCGCATTGTGTTGCAGCTCATCGATCAGGCTCTTGACCCGGTTGCGCATCGGGTCGAAGGCATCCACTACCACCTCAACGTCATCGAGCACAGAGAGCAGTTCGCGGCGCAGGTCGACCAATTCGGTCTCCAGATGCCGGTCGATCTCAATGGTAATAAAAGCTTCCCGCTGACTCTGTTCGGCAAACTCAGCGTAGATCTGCTCGATTACACCTTGCGTGTTGCGCACAACCCAGACCGGATTACTCTGCAAGGTAAAAATATTAAGCCCACGGCGATTGAGAACAATGCGCAACGAGTCGACCAGAAACGGCATATCGCGCTGGTTGATGTAAATGGTGGTGTGAGGGCTGCTCCACCCATCAGACTCAAACTCGGGATTAAACACCCGCACCCGCGCACGACCCTTACTGGTCGCATCGCTGCCAACATTTATTGACTCTGCGCTAAACTGGCACAGGCCCCAAAGATTCCAGAAAATATCCTCAACCGGTCGTGCCAGATATTCTGCGTCCGGATAATGGTGCATGGCGTTAGCAATAAAATTATCAAATTGCTTTGCCTGAGCGTGACTGAGGTGTTTACCAGCAACCTGGTTCAGCGCTGCAATCAAACTGCTGCGCTGGCTATTGTTTTTTTTAACTTCCATGGAGGGTTTTGCAACCTTTTCCTGTTTTGTGAGTCTGTGTTTGGGTTGCCCTAGAGTAACAAAATTTATTTGGTTCTGGATAGCGAAATCACAACCAGCAGTCGAATCAAAAAGGCCATTTGTGTGTTGTCATGATAGACACTAGAATCACCGACCATCCACTTGTCTACACGCTTATCAGAGGTATGTTTTGCATCAGAAAATCCACTTGCTCAAAGACTGGCTAAATACCCAAATCGTTGGCCAGGATCATCTTGTTGAACGTTTGATTATCGCCCTGCTCGCCGATGGCCATCTGCTGGTTGAAGGTGCGCCAGGACTGGCCAAAACCAAAGCCATCAAAACTCTCTCCGAGGGAATCGAAGGCAATTTCCAGCGTGTCCAATTTACCCCGGATCTGTTACCCGCCGATATCACCGGCAGTGATATCTACCGTCCTGAACAAGGCAAGTTTGAATTTCAGGCCGGCCCGTTGTTTCACAATCTGGTGCTGGCCGACGAAATTAACCGCGCCCCGGCCAAGGTCCAGTCAGCACTGCTCGAAGCGATGGCCGAACGGCAGGTTTCGGTCGGCGGCACCACCTATCAACTGCCTGAGCTGTTTTTGGTAATGGCGACGCAAAACCCGATTGAACAGGAAGGCACCTACCCCCTTCCAGAAGCGCAAATGGACCGCTTCTTGATGCACATTATGGTCGACTATCCAGCGCCCGAAACTGAACGCATGATTCTCGCACTCTCACGCAGCGAAGCGCTGCAGCAAACTCGCAGCGCCATCTCAGAGCTGGATCAGGCAACCCTTTTTGCAGCACGCAAACAGGCCCTGGCCGTGCATATGGCCGAACCAGTCGAGGAATATCTGGTGCAACTGATTCTCGCTACGCGCGATGCCAAGCGCTATGGCGGCGATCTTGCCCACTGGCTCGACTACGGCGCCAGCCCGCGAGCGACCATTGCACTCGACCGCTGCAGTCGTGCACTGGCCTGGTTACAGGGCCGCGATTTTGTCACCCCGGATGATGTCCGCGCCGTTGCCCATGATGTCTTGCGTCACCGCTTGATTCTTAGCTTTGAAGCCGAAGCCAGTGGCGTGACGACCAACCAGGTTATCGATAGCTTACTGGACTCTGTAGCCTCCGCCTGATGACTGAAAACCCAGAGCACAGCAATCACCCCGCCATCGCCAGCCTCAGTGAAATGGTCAGGCTGCGCTATGGTGCTCGTGAGCTGACGGGCTTCCCGCAGGTGCAGGCGAGGCAGATGATGGCCGGCGGCCACCGCTCTCGCTTTCGCGGCCGTGGTATGGACTTTGATGAAGTGCGTATCTATCAGCCCGGCGACGATGTGCGCAGCATTGACTGGCGGGTAACGGCCAAGACTCAAACCCCGCACACAAAAATATTCCGCGAAGAGCGCGAGCGCCCAGTGCTGGTGGTCTGCGACCTGCGCAGTCCAATGTTCTTTGGCAGTCAACGCCTCAAGTCGGTGGTTGCCTGCGAGGTTGCCGCAGCACTGGCCTGGGCCGGACTCAATGCCAATGACCGCGTTGGCAGCCTGGTTTTTGGCCCTCAACATCAGGCCGAGGTAAAACCGCGCCGCAGTCACCATGCGGTGCTGCAGTTTATTCACCAACTGCAAGACTACAGTGAACAGCTGTTGCAACCGAGCCACGACCAGTTTGCTCTGACCGACATGCTCGAAGAAGCGCGCCGCTACGCCCTGCCTGGCACCACCGTGTTCATCGTCAGCGACTTCCACGATGTAACCGATGACTGTGAACGTCAACTGTTTGAGCTGGCGCGGCACAGCGATCTGAATTTTTGCCATGTCTACGATTCGATGGAGACCGAACTGCCAGCGCCGGCAGTCTATGCAGTCAGTGACGGCGATAACCAGACCCTTTTGAATACTGCTGACGGCAAACTGCGCAGCCAGTTTGAGCAGGCATTTATCGATCGCAGTCAGCGGCTCAAACGCTTCAGCCAGCAACTCTCCGCCGGGCTGCTGGCATTTAACAGCTCTGAACCAGTCATGACGGTGCTCGCTCAGGCGTTTGGCAAACGACGCAAGGGACGGCGCAACTGATGGCCACTGCACCTCAATCGCCCAACCCTCTCGAGCAACTGCGTGATATTCATTTACCGGAACCGATATCCTGGTGGCCGCTGGCACCCGGGTGGTGGCTTCTGGCACTGGCCTGTGTTGTTCTGCTCGCCTGGTTACTACTGTGGCTCTCTCGTCGTTACAGTGCCAATCTCTATCGGCGCCAGGCTCTGCATCAGGTGGCACGGTTATCATCTCAAAGCGTGTCTGGCGGCTGCGCTCAAACACAGGTTCAGGAGCTGTTTGTAGTCCTAAAACAGACGGCTAATTACGCCTATCCCAAGCGCCTCCCGGCCAGTTTAGGGATTGAGCAGTTTGTGCTGTTCCTGCAAGACAGCTGCACAGAGCCAGTATTCAATGCGCTGGATACCGATCTGCAACGACTGCTTTACGCACAGGAACAAACGAGCATGCCTGAGCCCGACCTTGGGCTGCTGTTTAAGGATGCGCAACGGTGGATTAAACAGCATTGTCCTGAACATAAGCTGGAGCACGACCACTGATGCTCGACCTGATATGGCCATGGGCGCTGGTACTCGCGCCCCTACCGCTGCTCTACCGCTGGTTGCGCAAACCGGCAGCAGTCCAGATGCGTGCCCTGCGTGCACCATTACTTGTTCAGGTTGCAGCCGCTAAGCAGGCGGCAGGTGCAGCCTCTTGGCACAAATTGCTGCTGCTTACACTTCTGACGACTATTTGGCTGTGTACTTTGCTGGCCCTGGCACGCCCAGTGTGGATTGGAGAGCCGGTAGCGCTGCCCACCAGCGGCCGTGACATTTTGCTGGCGGTAGATATCTCGGGGAGTATGGAACGCGAGGATATGCAACTGCGTGGCAACACTGTTAACCGTCTGATTGCGGTAAAAGCCGTGGTCGGTGAATTTGTCACCCAGCGCGAAGGTGATCGGCTGGGCTTGATTCTGTTTGGCGAGCGCGCCTATCTGCAGACACCATTGACCTTCGACCGCAAAACCATGCAGACCCTCCTCTATGAGGCGCAACTTGGTTTTGCCGGCAACGGCACCGCGATCGGTGACGCCATTGGCCTCTCTGTGAAGCGCCTGCAGGATCGCCCGGAAAATCACCGGGTTGTGATTCTGCTCACCGACGGGGCCAATAATGCCGGTGAGCTCGAGCCCCTCCAAGCCGCAGAACTGGCCAACCGCATCGGCGTAAAAATCTACACCATTGGTGTCGGCGCCGAAACTCAGGAGACCTGGGGATTATTCGGCAAGCGCGTCACCAACCCTTCGGCAGACCTCGATGAAAAAACACTCAGCGAGATTGCCGCAACCACGGGCGGCAAATACTTTCGCGCTCGTAATCCCGAAGAATTGACCGCAATCTACGACGAGCTCAATCGTCTGGAACCAGTAGAGCAGGATGCCGAAACCATTCGCCCTATCGCTGCACTCTATTACTGGCCTCTGGCACTGGCCTTTATTTTAAGCTTGCTGATTGGGCTGCTCAGAAGCCTGAGGACGTCTTATGCCTGAGCTTCTCGGTATCGATTTCACTCAGCTTCATCTGCTGCGGCCGCTGGCGCTGTTTGGGCTAGTCCCGGCGCTTGTGCTGGCCGGCCTTGCGCACTGGCGCAAGCGCAGTGCCGGCAACTGGGAAAAAGTGATCAATCCACAGTTGCTACCCTATTTAATGCAGGGAGATGAAACCCGTAACCAGCACGGGATTATCTGGGCACTACTGGCCTGGGTGATTACCTGTGTTGCACTGGCCGGGCCGACCTGGCAGCAGTTGCCGCAACCCGTGCATAAACAGGATTCCGCGCTGATTTTAATTATGGATCTGTCCCCCTCGATGCTGGCCGAGGATGTTAAACCCAGCCGCCTGGCGCGGGCGCGCTTTAAGCTAATCGATATTCTCAATACTCGCGAAGAGGGTTTTACCGCCTTGGTGGTCTACGCGGGCGAAGCCTACACCCTGGCGCCATTGACCGAAGACAACAACACTATTGTCAGTCTGGTGCCGGTGCTGCATCCGACATTGCTGCCAGAGTATGGCAGCAATACCGAAGCGGCCATTGAAACCGCACTGGAACTGGCGGTTAACGGTGGCTATCAGCAGGCTGATCTGTTGCTGATTACCGACGAAGTATCGCGCTCAGCCTTTGCCCGTATTCAATCAATGATCGCCAGAGCGGGTAATTTCAGACTCTCTATTCTGGGTGTTGGCACCGATCAGGGTGCACCGATTCCCACAGGTGCAGGCGGTTTTGCCAAGGATGCTGATGGCGCAATTATTATCCCCAAATTATCGTCCGCGTCGCTGGCAATGCTGGCCGCCAACAATGGTGGCATCTATCGCGGACTGAGCGCCGACGACAGTGATATTGAAGCGTTGCTGGATGCCACCGATACACTTTTCCCAGACGCAACCAAAGAGCTCGAACGCGCTTTTGACCTCTGGGATGACCAGGGTTATTGGCTTATATTCGTGCTGCTCCCTGCCCTCTTGCTAAGTTTTCGCAAAGGTAATATTGCAGTCGTTGTATTCTGTGCCCCGTTGCTGTTTTCGGATCCGCTGACAGCCCAGGAATCGACCTCTGGGCAGAAACCAATGCCTGACCGAGGCTCAAGCTTGGCTGGCGATATTTGGCGAGGCCTTTGGCAAACCCCGGATCAGCAGGCCAGTGACGCGCTGCAAGCCGGCGATCCGGTTACTGCACAGTCGCTATTTGAAAACCCCCAGTGGCGCGCCAGTGCCGCCTATCAAGCCGGCGATTATCAAGCGGCAGTTGATGATTTTATTCAATTTGACAGCGCCGATGGGCACTACAATCGCGGCAACGCGCTGGCTCATACCGGTGATCTCGACGCGGCAATCGAGGCCTACAATCAAGCCCTGAAACTCGACCCAGATATGGAAGATGCCGCAGCCAATAAAGCATTGTTGGAACAGCTAAAACAGCAACAGCAGCAGGATTCCTCCCAGAAACAGGAGCAGTCTGACTCATCGCAACAGCAACAAGATTCCTCACAGCAACAGGAGACGGATCAGCAAAATCAGGCGCAGTCAGACACTTCGCAATCTCAGCAGCCAGCCGATCAGCCTCAAAAGCCGCCACAGCAAGAGCAGCAATCGTCTGGCGAACAAGAGTCGCAAGAGCAGGAATCCCAAGAGCAGAAACCAGAGCAACAGGAATCCCAAGAGCAGAAACCAGAGCAGCAAGCCAGTGAGACCCAAAACACTTTGGAGAATGCGCCAGAGAGCGAACAAGAGAAACAGGCACAACAGGAACTAGAGCAGTGGCTGCGGCGAGTTCCGGATGATCCAGGCGGCCTACTTCGCGAGAAATTCCGTTATCAGTCGCGGCAGCGTGCACTGGAGCGCCGTCGTCCAGCGCCTCCTGATGATGACCAGCGGCAGCGCTGGTAAGAGCAACAAGCACAATGGCAAGCCCAATAGAAAGAGCGATACAGCAAAAGATACAGTAAAAGATCAAGTGAAAGAGAGCCCAATGAACCCAACCAAAATGCCCATCAACACCCCACGCACAGCTCGAATACTGGCTTTGTTAGTGCTCTTCACCCTCGCAATCGTGGCAGCGACACCGAGCTGGGCAACACTGACAGCGACCGCCGATCGCACCGTGATCTCAAGCAATGAAACCCTTCAACTGCTCGTCCGTCTCGACTCTCAAGCTCTGCTTGGCGAACCCGAGTTCTCTGTGCTGGAAAACGATTTCGAAATCCTATCAACCAGTCGTCAGCAACAGTATTCGCGGGTCAACGGAGAATCGCAGTCATTTACCGACTGGAATCTGGTGCTGGCACCAAAACGCAGCGGTAGATTACTGATCCCGTCGATCAACTATAAAAACGATATCAGCGATGCGATTGAAATCACCGTGCGTCAAGCAACCAGTGCCTCAGCGGCCGGACAGCCGGTCTACACCGAAACATTGGTCGACAAGTCGGCCGTTTATATTCAGGAACAGCTACTACTGACTCACCGTCTGTATACCTCGGTTCGGCTCAGCGATCTCGGGCTCGACGAACTCAAAATCGATGACGCTTTGGTGCAGAAGGTCTCCGAGACCCAGTTTCAGAAAACTGTCGGTGGCAAAAACTATCTGGTGGTAGAGATTATCTACGCCCTCTTCCCGCAACTCAGCGGCAAGCTCGAGATCCCCGCCCTACGGTTTGCCGCCTACGAGGCCAGCAACAGTCGCTTCGGTGGCTTCAGTTCGCGAGGCAACCGGATTATTCGCAGTACCGATGCCAAAACCATCGATGTGATGGCGCGGCCAGCGCATATTGATATCGACAATTGGATGCCAGCCAGCAATCTGTCATTGCAACAGGAGTGGAGTGGCGAGCTTGACCAACTCCGTGTTGGTGAGCCGATTACTCGAACTATCAGGATAACCGCCAAGGGCTTAACCGCAGCTCAGATCCTGCCCCTGCCGAGTGGTGATAGCGATGATTACAAGATTTATCCAGATCAGCCACAGCTTGATGAGCGCGTCGATGCCTCCGGTGTCACCGGCATTCGTCGGGAGTCATTTGCTCTGGTTCCCAATCAGCCGGGTAAAATTACCCTGCCGGAGATCAAAGTCCGCTGGTGGGACACGGCTAATCAGCGCATGCAGACCGCCAGTATCGAGGCCGTAACACTGCAAGTAACACAAGCCAATATCAACACCTCCCCAACTGCAGCCGGTGCCACTGAGCCCCAGGATAGTGGCGCTGTGGCTACCACCAGTCAGCCCGAGGCAAAATTGATAGAGACCAGCGAACGGTCACTACTCGACGAGCTTCGGGCATCCCGAGCACTGCAGCTGTCACTGGCGATTAACGGACTGATGTTGCTGGTATTGCTGGTTCTGCTGTTGCGCCGACCCACTGCTGCCAAAGCCATCCGTCGCGATGACTCCGACCGCCACAGCGCCAGACTCGAGCTCAAACAACAACTGAGCAAGATCGAGCGCGCCGTCAAGCGCTCTGACCTCGGCGCCGTGCGTGAAGGAAT
>Ga0233450_10002196_pt1 | contig 19309 bp, 10 predicted proteins | sample 011ome_30_FD_189956 | JGI IMG/M metagenome (GOLD analysis project Ga0233450, IMG submission 189956) | Coastal salt marsh microbial communities from the Groves Creek Marsh, Skidaway Island, Georgia - 011501CT (spades assembly) | ecosystem: Environmental > Aquatic > Marine > Intertidal zone >... | reverse complement strand
ATCGTTTGGTGCGAGCTCAAATGATATCGGAACAAGATTTACTGCAACTGCACCAGGTTCAGGGACCGGTGTAGTTATTCCTGATATTACTATTGAAGGTATAGGTAGTCGTGAATGGGCAACTGAAAGAGAAATTTTAGTTTATCGAGCTGGAGACGAAAAAGACTTTACTATTGCAAAAAGAGAAAGAAACGGTTATATTACTGATAGAAGAAAAAAGGCACCTACGCTTATATTAGAAACAGGTATTACTTTTGTATTTCATGATTTAATAAACGATGGCACTTTACTAAAATTTTGGGATAAAGATAAAAACCTAATTCCAGTATTACCAACAGTCGATCAAAAATATCTTCTAAATGTTCCATCTTATGAAACTGTTTTATATTATGGATACTCTGATAATAACAGTATGGGTAAATTAATTTGTGTTAATTCTAATGATTTTCTATACCACACAGTTTATATAAACGGTAAGGCATTAAATGGTTCTAGTTATGATGTCAATACTAACAGCATTGTTTTACCAGCAGCAATTCAAGATGATCATAATATAATTGATATTGAGTATATGAATAGTAATCCCAATACCTCAGGCCTAAAGACTCAGGTTGCTGATACTTTACATCATAACAGCACAAACGAAATGGTAAAATCATTCACAATAACAGAAACAATGGGACATTGGAGAAGTTTACTAAGACACACTCCTGGATTTACAGGTAATAGTTTTGGATTTAACAACTATCATAAAACAACACAAGTAGATGACACCGGCGGCGAAATTTTTATGCACAATGATATTAGTATTATGCATGATCTTAATTATGCAAATGATGCTATTAACTTACAAGAGTCTTTATATGATCAAGCAAATGATTATTGGGGATTTAAAAAGAGATTTATTAATCAAATTACTAGATTATACAAAACTAATGCAAGCCAGTCAGTAAGAGAAATGGTTAATCTAGCATTAAAGCAACTTATTGAGCCTAAGCGTGGCAGAGATCTACACAAATATAGTAATATGGTATATTACTTTGATGACAAATATGAAAAAATAGAGATAGTTTCTTCACTAACAGTAAGAACTAATTTTAATCCTAATTCTGACAGGACACAGGGTGATCATTTATACGTTTATCTAACTGATAATATTAATAGTGCAGGTAGAATGATAGAACGCTTATTAATTAAAGACGTTGATTATACGCTAGACGGTTCAAAAATTACTTTAACATCAACACCTATTCCATTAAACGCTGATACCCCGGCATACATCACTGTATACTGGCATGATATGGATTATGAGTGCTATGTACCTGCTAGTATGACTAAACTTGGATTAAGTTTTGAGCATACACCAACAGCAGATACTAACAGAGGATTTTTACTTGGTCATGATGGCGACAAACATGACTTTGATTCTACTAGTAACTTATATGATATGACAGATCCAACTTTTGATGTAGTAACAGCATCATTATTTGAATTAGAAAAAAGAATTTGGGCTGGCATTGTTGAGAATGATAATACAAAATCAGCATTAAAGTATATACCAGGACAACATAGACCTACATGGTATACTTTAGACAAAATGAATGATTATATGGAGCAGGTATTTGCTTCATGGCAAGCAAAAACATCTAATTTTGATTTAACACCTAGTAACTATTACCAATCCGGTGATGATACTACTTGGAATTATAAAACAACATTACTAGGTGAACATTTCGATGGTAATGTATTGCCAGGACATTGGAAAGGTGCATATACTGTAATTTTTGGCACAAGTACACCACACTTAACACCTTGGCATATGTTAGGTATTAGTAGAAAACCTGATTGGTGGGACACGCATTATCCTAGTACAACAGGTGGACCTGGAACTTGGGGTGATTCTACAAAGGTGGCAAACCTTATAACTGCACTAAGAAATGGTATAGTAACAGATCCAACAGCAGGGAAAACCTATAGACAAGATGTTGCATATGCAAGATATTATTGGGATTGGACAAGTAAATTTCCGGTACAGACAACTGGAACTAATATAGGTAGACTTCGTGCTAGGAGTGCTATTTTAGGAGTCCCCTCTTCATTGAATGCCTCACAAGAATTTGAATTCGGTGACTGGGGTCCTGTTGAAATACTATGGAGAGAAAGTGTATTGGGTCAAAGTGCTTTGGTAGACGCTGCATTAAAATTGCGTCCAACTGAAGCATGGACAGATTTTTTCCAACCCGGCTCAGTAACTTATACAGACAATGATTTAGATATTAATAAACCGTTATATTACAACAATAGCAACTTGTTTAATCCACGTGATGTAATTTATAGTGGTAAAACATATAATAAAAAAATTAAAGAATTAAAAGTTAAAAGTTCTACCAGTGGCTGGGGATCTACATCTACGATTAATTTAGTTGATGGTTACAGTAAACAACCTGCAACAGCAAAATTAGTTATTGAAAATGGTCAGATTAAAAATGTCGTAGTAACATGCAGGGGTGTCGGTATTAAAAATCATCCAGTAATTGATATTGTTAACTCTGGCGCCGGAGCAGACTCAAACGCCAAGGTAGATATTGAGTTATTGGTAACATCAGTTCCAGAAAGGACAAATGGTATTAATGAATTACAAATTAACAACTTACATAGACACTTTGTTGATTTAGATTTAGAAAATACATATTACACATTAGATACAATGCTTATGCATAAACTTGCAGGATTTTCGAGTAAAAACCTACTTAACTATTATCTTGAAAGTGGGCGTAACGGTATGTTTAGAATGAATGATAATGATTATGAATTACTAATGTATACCGGAAAACCCACTGAAGTAGTAAATGCAAGCAATATTATAATTAAGAAATCAGGAAACTCATATAAGGTACAAGGATTTAGTAGCAATAAACAAAACTTCAAATTTTATCAACCAATTCATGATAATAACTATTCTGAAGTAGCAGTAGCAAAATCAACAAATCTTAGAAAGTACACAAAGTTTGAATCTACTGAAAGTGTAATAGATTTCAGAGCAAGTTTGGCAAAGATACAAGATTTATACGACTTTATTAGAGGTAATAGATATTATCTAGAAACAAAAGGGATCACATTCCAGGATAATGCAGATGCTGTTGCTCTAGACGTTGCAAGATGGGCAATGATCGCTGACGATGGTGAAGAGTATATTGCATTTATTGGTGATAAAATTTCTTATACTGCAACACACGGATATGTTTTACCTTTAGGTAGTTTACCACATCAATTAAATGATATACTAGATCAAGATGGAAATGCTGTTGATCAAGACTTATATATTGTTGACAGAAAGGATGATCTAGGTATACAAACAATAACAGTAACTAGTGTGCAAGATGATACGAACTGGGATATAGGAAGTGTAGGTTTTGCTGAAATTGATTTTGAGCATGTAGCATTGTTTAAAAATACTACACAGTTTAATGATATAATATTCAATGACAAAATAAATGCCAGAGCATTAAGAATGAAATTACAAGGTCAAAGAACAAAAGATTGGGACGGTAATAGAAAAGCATCTGGTTATCTAATATTTGAAAATAAAATAGTAGAAAACTGGGATTCAAGTGTTAAATCATTAGGAGACTTTTATAATTTTGATATTGAAAATGTTAATCCAGGTGTGACAAAAAGTGAGAACATCATGCTTGGGAATTACAATAGACAGTGGCATGCAGGAACAAATTTAAGCAATGGTGTATTGTCAAAACTGTGGCAAGGTTCGTTAAAAGACAAAGGAACGTCTAGTGTAGTTAAGAGATATGAAAGAAGTGACTTAGTTCATGGTGGTGATACTATTATTGATCTACGTGAAGAATGGATGTTCCGTCAAAGTTATATGGGTGATACCATCAATATTAACGCACATGAAATACAGCAAGACATCAGTGATATTAAAGACAATAAACAAATTATTGATTTATCTAATATATCAGATGCAAGATGGGTGAATAATAAAAGTACGTCAGTTTTTGAAACAATACCGTTTGAACAATACTTAAAGGAAAACTTCTTTAAGACTGGCGGTGAAGTACTGAACAGGACAGAAGCACGATATAAATTAACCAATATTAGTGAACTATCAGAGTTATATGATTTAATAGATGATAATCTTATTGAACCATCATGGAATGGCCAAACAAGTTATAAACTAAATGATGTAGTTCGCTATAAAGGTCAACGTTATAAATGTGCTGTTGATAGTATTGGTTATACTACCCAAGCAACCGATCTTGTATTTTTAGGTACCTCTGTTAATCCAACATTTGATTATGCATCACAAGCTGCAGGAGATCCTCCGAGTGCGGTAATTGAATCTCCAATAGGATCTGCACCTGTCTCGATTTGGTTTGACACAACTGATAGAATTTATAATAATATTGTTGCGATTGGTTCTATTACAAACCCATCTATCGCAAGCGGTAGCACATTAACTATTGATACAGTTACAGCAACATTTACATACACGCCTAGAACAGCAGTAGTAGATACAACTGCAACAGATAATGGCAATCCTAGTGTAACAACTCCTGCGTTGGTTAATCCAGTAATTTTAGACAATACAGGAAAAACACTTATCATTAATGGAAATACAATTAATTTAGTAACAGGTTCATTTCCTGCTGGTTCTTCCTTAACTAGAATTGATATTGCAAATATTATCACTGCAAGTGATCCTAGTGGGAATTTAACAGCAACCGACACAGGTGCAGAAATAAAAATACTGTATAATGTTAACAGCGTAGCAACTGATAGGTTAATTATTGGTAATGGAACTGCGAATACTGATCTAGGACTAACTGCCTCTTCATACAGTCCTGCACTAATTTATCAAAATGTTACATCTACAATGACTGCCCAAATTTTTGCAGATAGGTTTAATGATGGTTTATACACACCGGCTGTCACTGGACAAACATTTAGCTCACGTTATGTGGCCAGCGTGGATAGTTCTAATAGACTTGTCATTACAAAACAACCAGATGCTACTAGTTCACCAACTGACTTATTAGGCATTGGTGGAACTGTTGCGGCAGCAGCTGGATTCACAACTTCATATGGTCCAGTTACATATAATGATGTTCCTAGAAGTAGTAACGTGAATGAAGTTGCAAACTTTATAACAGGCGCTGGTATTCCAAACATTCAGGCTACTACACAAAATAATAGACTGTTGATAACTTGTAAAAACTCCAGTATTAATTTTGGCACAGGCCCATATGAAATGAACGAAAAAGCAGGTATACCATATGGCAATGCTTATAAAACATCAGATGTTATTACTAATGAATTTTATCCAGTAATTACTGCTGGGGAGTTCATATCTGGTAGACGATACGTTATTTCGACTATAGGAACAACAGACTTTACAACAATAGGAGCAAGTTCTAACAACATTGGTGTATCATTTTATGCATCCGGATCAGGATCTGGAACTGGAACAGCCACTGAAATGAATTGGTACTTACAGTCTTATGATCCACTTAGATTTAATATACAAATTTCTTCTGATAATGCTTGGTCTAACGCAGATAGTTTAACAGGATCAATTAAAAGCAAATTTAATGGATGGAACGTATTCAAACCACATAATTTGGGTTGGTATACTGGCGTTCATGCTGTAGACGACAATGGTAGATTACTTTATGATACAAACGGAAACCCAGTATATACATCATCATGTAGCATTTGTGCTGGAACTGCAACCGAAGATGGTAATGATGCATGTATAAACATACATCCGGATAGTTTTGGCGGATCTGGTAATATTATTGGTTCTCTAGAAGTTGGTGACTATGTAATGATTGTTAATAGCACAAGTAGTCCTAGTGTAGACGGAATTCACAAAGTCACAAAACTAGGAAACGCTAATGAACCATATAAATTCTTTATTGATATGTTTATTGATGAATGTGGAGCAAGCGCACAGGTATTTGTATTACGCAACTGTAGATTCGAAACAAAGCAAGCATTAATTGACGCAACTGCTGATACAGCAAGATATAAATTTGTTGCTGGTGACATCGCGTGGACAGAATACAATGTCGGTAATACAAGAGGAACATATGTTTGGAAATATGATGGAAATACTTGGAGTATTGATAGACAAACAACTTCGAAACCTACAAACAGCAGAATTGAGTCTATTGTAATTTATGATGCAGAGCAACAACAAACACAAGTTGAGTTGGAAGTTTATGATCCGATTTCAGGTATTATTCCGGGCATTGTTGATAGAGAAATTAATAGTAAATCAGCAATCGATCACGCCGTATACACACATAGCACTGCTTTGGGAGAATTTATCGAATCAGATCAAAGAAACGCATGGGGCGAAGAAGAAATCGGTAATGTTTGGTGGGATACAAGTAAAGTAATTTACTATGACTATAATCAAGGCTCTGATAATTATAAAAAAGACATGTGGGGTAGGTTGTATATTGACAGTTTACCTGAAACTAACGTTAATATTCATGTATATGAGTGGACAAAAAGTAATGTGCTGCCAGATGAATGGGAAGCAGCAGTTGAAGCAGGTACAGATCAGTTTGGACAAATAGCAAGTGGCACTCCGTATAGTGTATATGACTCAACATTGAATGAAAACGTATATTACTATTCTGAGCAGTACGAATATAATACTAAAACTGGAAATTACGATCCTGTATACTATTTCTGGGTAAGAAATAGAGATAGTTTACCACCAAATAGACCTAATAGACATTTGACAACTGATATTATTACTAAAATTATTGTTAATCCTACAAAACAAGGTATTCAATGGTGTGCAGCTATTGATGAAGACAAATTTATTATCGCAAACGTAGGTCAATATTTAAATGATAAGTCGGTAATACAAATTAATAAGAAACTTAAAGTTGATATTAGCAAATATGATATATGGCAAAGTAATACAAATTATTATGATGGCGTAACAACACCTAATAATCAACAAAGTTATATTAGATATAAAGATCAATTATATAAATGTATTACAGATAATACCGATAGTGTTTTTGATTACTCGAAATGGGAATTGGTAGTCGGTTTAAAATCAAATAGTGCCCATGATTCATGGTTAGCACTTAGAGAAGGAAAAGGAACAATTCCTGAATACTGGTATAAGGGTTTACTGGATAATATTGTTGGTGAACAGCAAACAGGCAAATTCCGTTTCCCTAATTTAGGATTACACAAATATAATAGATATGGTGACGATCGTAAATTAGGTCAAGGCTGGTATTTAGATACATTTGAAGCGAGACGCCAAGCAGTATCTGTTGCAAATAGTTTATTAAAGAATATGAACTTGTATACAGATTTGGGTGGTGTTTGGGATAGACATCTTGGATCTAATTTCAAAGCAAGTGATATTGAACAACCAATTCCGGCAGATAATTGGGTAAGTGGAAATAACTATCAAGTGGGAGATGTTGTAATTTACGGTGGACAAACATGGACATGTAATTACGGTAATACAGATACTGTCTTTAATGCTAATAGGTGGGATCTATCTGTTGCTAATCCTACATATATATGGAATAATTATCCTGAATGGGAGAGTAGTGCAACTAGATCAACACCATATGTTAAAAATGATGTTGTGATTTATCAAAACTTTGTTTATCAATATAGAGGATTGCCTAGTGTACCTAGTGCAGACTTCTTAACAGATATTTCTAAGTGGACACAAATCGCAGTGATACAAGACCAGTCTCGTATGTGGGATTATGTAACCTATGTTCATCCTGATCGTTTAAGTTATCAACAACCTAGTATAATTGTTAATAGAAAATCTGATGTTGACAATTTAGACAAATCAGTACATAATTTGGTACAGGTTAAAATTCGTGAAAACGGAATGGAACTGGATGAAATTCTAAAATGGACAGGCAGTGAATGGTTAGTAGTAGAAAAGAAAAATGCTACTATAGAATTTAATGATACAGTGTGGAGACGAGGTGGTTGGGACTCTGACGGATGGGATACTGTTCTTTGGGATACAAATGGTGACATATTTGCATATTACTTTGTGGTTGCGTTGAGACATGATATTTTCATTAACCAGTTTAAAGATAATTTCAATAAATTCTTCTTTGAAATGGTCAAGTATGTTTTGGCAACACAAAAGCAAGTCGACTGGGTTTACAAAACAACTTATGTACAATTAGATATTAACTCTAATGTTGAAACCACTATTAGAAGATATAGAAAGAATGGTGTTAATGAATTAATTGGTTATATTGAATCATTGAAGCCGTTCCATACCAAAATTAGAACTGTTTTTGATAGATATAATGTTAATGAAACAGCAGAGATAGGTATTACAGAACAGAGCATTAATAAAATTATTAAAGTTCATCTAAACGAGCATGATGTAATTGACGGCTCTTATGAAAAATTAGAAAGAAGTGAACTTTATGGATTTGGAAATGACTGGACTGAATTATCAAGCACATTTAATGATAATAATTTTGCCCAGGAGTATGTAGGTGCTGACTTTACTGATACAACAACGCCTACAACACAATTTACTGAAAAATTCTTGAATGGACAAATGTATAATGAACGCAACACTACATATAGATTTGATCCTATAGAACATTTAAGAATTGTAACAGTTACAGAAGGCACTAGTCCTTTAGATAGAAGAACATTTGTATACTTACAAGACAACAATCAAGGAACACTATCATATAGTTTACAAGAAAGTTTGAGAGACGAACTCGCAGCAGACTTTGTTGTAACTGATACGCAACTTAGCGTAGTTGATGGGACAAAATTTAAAGCCAATGGAGGTTATGCGTACATTGGTGGAGAAATAATACGTTACGGACAAGTAATTGGTAATGATCTCTTACATATAACTAGAGAAGAGAATTTGACATCTGCCAAAACACATGTTACAGGAACAAATATAATAGATATTACAGATACGAGATTAAGTTTAATGAATAGAATTGGTGTGTTGGGTGTAGATCCAGTACTTACAGCGGATAGATTTAATGACTCTGGAAAGAGTATTTTAGATGTGACCAGTGCAAATCTACTTCCAAAAGAACTACAGTCGAGTTCACAGGGTATCGAATTATAATGCTAAATACAATAACGGAGAGTATAAAGAAAAATGGATAACAATACATTAAAAGATACAACCAATACTGTTATTGATGGCCACGTTTTTATTAAGGATGTCGATACTGGTGAAGTTCTACTCGACAAGCATAATAGTATTAACCTAATTAATATGGCTCTTGCTATTGCTAGTCTACTAGGTGGTTCAACAAGTGGTAGCAATAACTTTAATATCGTCAAAGTGGCGTTCGGTAACGGTGGTACTGTAATCGATGTCAATGGTAATATAGAATATAAAACACCAAATACAGATACAGCATCAGGAACATTATATAATGAAACTTACTACAAAATGGTAGACGGAACAGACACAGTTAACCCTAGTGAAAACTTTGTAGAAGTTCAAGAATTTGTAGGACAAGTTTATAGCGATGTTGTTATAACAACAACGCTCGGATATACAGAACCAGATGCTACCGCAACAAACGGTATACAAAGAGCAGTCGATGATGCAACAGGAGATGCAGCAAGTTCTTCCGGAACAGGAAGTCCTTATATTTTCGATGAAATCGGTCTCATTACTGAGGCTGGATCGTATCTATCCCATATTGTGTTCCACCCTATTGAAAAGAGTGCGAATAGAAAGATCCAAGTAATTTATACAGTAAGAATTAGAGCAGGAAGTTAAAAAATGGCATATACAGTTAATTATAGTGATAGTGGCAACGGTGCAATTACAGTCACCGACGGTACTCTCAATGCAGATACAAGTTTAAAACTTGTAGGTAAAAACTTCTACGGTTATGGTGAGTATGTTGCTGAAAACTTTTTACATTTATTAGAAAATTTTGCTAAGAGCACTGCTCCTACAGATCCCGTACAAGGACAACTTTGGTATAATAATTCAACAGATGAATGGAATTATTATGATAACAGTAATAGTTGGGTTGGTTTTAAAGCAGGTGGCGTTCAATCCATTACTTTAACAGACAACACTGGTATAGATCATCCAGCAGTGATGATTTCATCTGGAAGTAGTGTTATTACTGTACTAAGCGATGTATCAGCATACACCTTAGCAACAACAGGCGGCGCCGGAGCAACATCAACAGTCAGGTCAGCAGGCTTTACAACTATTAGTAAAGGTATTAATCTAAATCCAACCAATAGCAATGCAGATTTTAAGCTGCACGGTCGTGCAACAGAAGCAGAATACGCTGACTTAGCAGAAATTTATAGTAGTGATGCAGATTATGAACCAGGCACAGTACTTATGATTGGTGGCGAAGCAGAAGTAACACAAACAACTGAAGCATTTAGTCCAGACGTTTTTGGTATTGTATCTACAAACCCAGCATACTTAATGAATAGCACAGCAGAAGGTGTAGCAGTAGCATTAGAAGGTCGTGTGCCTTGTAAAGTTATTGGTCCTGTACGCAAAGGACAACGTTTAGTAAGTAGTGAAGAACCAGGCGTTGCTAGAGCAGTTAGTGACTATGAACGCCAGGAAGCCTTAGATTGGTATCGTATTGTTGGTAGAGCACTTGCTGATAAAACAACAGAAGGTATTGAGTTAGTAGAAGTTATTGTCGGTATTAAATAATAGGGGTTTGTAGGAATGACGCAGAAGACTAATAACAACCCAAAACAACTTGTTGAAGCTGCCGATCTTATTGACAGTGTAGACAAGTTGGAAAAATATTGGGGTGATAAATATCCTTCAAGCGCATTCAGCGATCCGTCAAATACCGATCATAGATATGGATGGGGGCAAGCAACTACTGAACCAAATAGTATTGGCCCTGGAAGTCCAGTTTATGCAGAAGATATTAATAAACTTCGAGCACAGGTTAATTCCTCACACTATCATACGTTAAACACTATTGCATATTCTCAAAGTGATTTTGAAAATAAAACTGCAAAAAGTTTAATTCCATCATACGCAAATACAGATTTAATTTATATGGAAGACCTCCAGCGTATTGATTATCAGATTCAAAGCATAGATCCAAATAAATTTGATTTAGGTCCTGCAAGTGCAGACCTATATTTAAATGTAGTATCAGTTAATAATGGTGGTGCTCTTTGGGATGAAACATTATATACAGAATTTAAATATAGTTGGTCAAGTTATCAAGCATGTCGTTATTTCTTTAACGCTGGTGGTAAAGTATCAATTGACCTAGAAGGTAACGGCGCATCATCAACAGTCGGTAGTCAAGATTGGTTAAATACATTTGATCAAGTAGACAAAATATATATTGGTGCTGAAACCACAGTTACATCAACTGGTATGCCTGGAATTGGATTAAGTTTTGGTTTCTATGATATTACTAGCACTTACTCAACAATATTTGAAACAGCAGTGGGTATATCACCTAGTTATGCATATGCATATGTAGCATCACCTAGTAGTTATTCATCGGGTGGATACTATAATGCACAATACGGTGGTAGAAGAATTAAAGTTCAAGCAAAAGCAGTTGATACAGGTTTTAGTTTTGATGTAACATTCAAAGTTACGCTTACTGAAGATTATGACGACATATATTTAATTGATTTAGATATAACCTGTAACGCTGGTTATATTCAACCTATTGATAGCCCTAGTAATTCAGTTTTAGGATCTGCATCAGGCACATTTTATAAGGCAGGAGCATATACATATCAATTTTTAGATAGAGAAGCACCTGTTATAACCCAAGTCGGTTCAGGATGGGTTGCTACTGGTTCCGGCATTAATAATACAACTAAATCATTCAGTATTTCACCTAGTACATCTAGTGTATCATCAGGTTCCACAGTTACATTTACAGTCACTGAAACAACTGGAACAATGGGAACTGGAGGATTGTATTTTGAAGTACACAGCTCATCTATACCATCAGGTAATTTTGTTGTTACTGGTGATTCAGCAAATAATGATGACCCAGAACTTATACCGGCAAGCACTGCTGAAGCAAGCGGTTTAGTTCGTTTAGTCAACAATAGTGGAACATTTACTGTTGTTGCTAATTCAGCAGGAACATATAATGTTACTGTAAGTTCTGAAGAATTTAGTGACGGCGGGTTAGGAACAGTTGAAGCAACATCTGTCACAATTAATGTTACTTAATTATTGACAAATCTACAATTTTATCCTATAATAAATACATATATAATATTCAAGGAGTAAACAGATGGACGAACGTCTACAGAAAGCTCTTGAGTTCTCGAATTACAATCTGACAATCAATAATCAGAAAAACAATATCAAGAACAGAGTGAACCAACTCAAACTAGTCCACTATAATGGTGGTGTGTTTGTAGCAGATCAAAGTCTTATTACATTTGTAAAAACAATGATAGATTTAGATCATGAAATATTTGTTGTAATTGATTCAAAAGACAACCCAGTAGAAATTCTAAAACCAAATGAGTTTTTCGATGAAGTAATGAGTGCATATATCACTTCATCAAACACATATTTGGCCGAGTGGAATAAAATTAAAAAACTTCGCAACGTTAAAAGTATTGTAGGAATCGAATGACCGAAGGTATTTGTTTTTTTGCATACAACAATAATCAGATCGATTACACAAGACTTGCTATGTTAGCAAGTGTTTGTGCAAAACGTCATCTGAACAAACCAGTAGTTTTAATTACAAATCAAGGAAGTTGGGATTGGCTTAAATTATCCTATGATACTGTTGATTTGAAACACTGTTTTGATGAGTTTATTATTACTGATGATGAATTAAAAATTAATTCTAGAAAACATTTCGATAGTCCTTGGACTGAATTTGAAGCACCTTTTTATAATAGCAATAAACACAAGGTGTATGAATATAGTCCTTTTGATAAAACTTTACTTTTAGATATCGATTACATACTTAAAACTGATTTTCTTAATCATTGTTTTAAAAGTTATGAAGGTGTAGCAATGTTTGATCGTGCATTGACACTACAAAATGGATTGCATCATCCTAGGGAAGTTGCATTATTTGATGCCGGTATTCCCATGTGGTGGTCAACTGCTGTTTATTTTGATAGAAGTCCGACAAGCAAATTATTTTTTGATATGTGGGCTCATGTTGCACAACATTATAATTTTTATCAATACCTATATAATTTTCCTGGTAAACTATTTAGAACTGATTATTGTGTTAGCATAGCAGTTCATATATTGAATGGTATGCAAAAAGGGGATGTTATTAATAATATGAGCGATCAACCTTTGTTTAATATGGCTCAGAAAGATATCATATTAGATGTAGATGAGAAAGGTTGGTTAATGCTCGCCAATGATCCGGAACAGAACTGGAAAAATATAGCAGTTAACCATCAAAATTTAGATCTACACTGTATGAATAAAAGAAGTTTAGACAAACAATGGTCTAAACTGTGGGAGTTAAACCGATGACTGATGGCGTTTTAATAATGTGTAATAATGATACTGAATCACAACGTGAGGCATGTGCATGTGCCTATAGTATTAAAAATTTTAATGAAAATGCTAAGATAAGTTTATTAATTTCTGATCTTGATCAATTTGATTCTTCATATGAAGAACCATTCGATGACATTATAGAATTACCATTTAAAACTAATAGTGATTGTGACACAAATATATGGCAATCATATTGGTGTACGCCTTACGATAATACACTAATCATTAATAAACGTTGTATTGTGAGTCAATCTTTTGATGAATTATGGAGATATTTAGAATATAATAATTCAGTTTGTTATCCAACACAAACTTTGGATTTTAAAGGAAACCTAAATCTAGATAAACGATATCCTTTCTTAGATCATTATGGTATACAAAGAGTATTTCCTGATATTATATATTTTAAAAAAGACGACACTGCTCTTGCTTATTTCAAATTAATGGATATATATTTTCAAAATTGGAAAGACTTGTTAAATGCAAGTATTGATAAAGGTAATATACCTAAAGATTTTGATAAGAATATTATGCACAGTATTACTGCTCATCATTTTACAATTTCAGATGAATTGTTTTCTATTAATCCGGAAAACTTTACATATGTTGATATGAGTAGCAGCTATAGTTTATTTGAAAGACAAACAAGTCGTTGGACTGATTACTTGAATGTTTGGACTACGAGTGGTGCAAGAATAAAATTACAAAACTTTTCTGTTGTAGGGACTATCAGTTATGAACTACCAGAATTTTTGACAGAAGAAATTTTTAATGGACAACAAGAACAATTCCGTAGATTATACACTTAAACTTTTAAATTGGTGGGTAGAGTTTAATCCAGAAACTGGTAAAATATTTAGGATAAGTCCTCGTGAAATTAAATCACGTGAAGGCTTTGTTGTGTTTGAAACAAATAATTCTTTATGTGAAAAAATTATAACTGGTTCATTCAATACTAGAAATTGTTTTATTGCACACAATGAAGAAGACAATACTTGGGATATAAGCGAAAAATCTAGCACCATTATTTTTGATAATGATACTACAGTTTTGTATAATATAACTGAAAGTGGATTGATATCTAATAAAGAAGTAATGGTAAACATATACAAAAAACAAGGCCTAGTAGATATTATTCTAAACAAACAGTTAATTACAAATAAATTTAATTTACACGATATTAAACAAATTAAACAACAGGGCGGTGATCATTTTACTCTCTATATTACTAGAAAAAATAATCCAGATTATTTGCTAGAAGTATTAAGTGTAAACACTTTAGAGTTATTTGAAAACAATCGTGTTAGATTGCAGAGTAAATTTATTAATGACGAATGGCAAGGAATAAGTATATACACACGCCCAGTGTTAAGTCTTTATGGTATTGAATATTATGAAGACATTCTTGATACAGACGAAATAAATTTTAGGAATAGAATAACAAATGTGGCATCTGTAACTGGCAGTTATCATGTGGGAATTTCTAATTATAGAGGTCGAAGTGTTATAATAAAAAGAAATATAATTGAAGGTTTTGAACAGGCCATGTCAAATATAAAATCATTCGACTTGGTTATTTGTGATAACGATGTTGACAACTTTGTTGGTGGTATTAGAATAAAACCACAAGAGTTGCTAAACAATTCAGAGATTAAATTAAACCTTAAATTTGTATTTCCAAATAAGCCAGTTATATTGTATAAAAACAAACGAATAGCAGTTAAATATTTAGGAGAAATAGAAAAATGGCCAACATGATTAGTATTAACGAATTTGATATAATATATATCAGTTATGATGAGCCCAATGCTGATGAAAACTATGCTGATCTTTTGGATAAATGTCCTTGGGCAAAGCGTAGTCACGGTGTATGGGGTTCAGATGCGGCACACAAAGCCGCAGCTGCACTTGCTGAAACAGATAGATTTATTGGTATCGATGCAGATAATATTGTGCGTTCAGATTTCTTTAATGTAGAAATTGACATGGATAAAATTAGCGATACTGATGTTATTAGTTGGGCAGGTAAGAATACTATTAACGGTTTGGTTTATGGTAATGGTGGCATTAAATGCTGGCCAAAGCGTGTAGTGAACGCCATGAGAACTCATGAAGCAGCACCCGAAACAGATGCTAGGGCACAAGTAGATTTTTGTTGGAATATCAATTATGTACAAATGAATAACATTTATTGTGATGTTATGAATAATGGTAGTCCATTGCAAGCCTGGAGGGCTGGGTTCCGCGAAGGCGTAAAAATGGGATTAGTCGATGGCGACGTTATTGATCCTAAAGATATTAAAAAAGTACATAAGAAAAACTATCAAAGATTGCTCACTTGGATGAGCGTGGGTGAAGATGCACTCAATGGTTTATGGGCAATTTATGGCGCCCGGCAGGGTTGTCATATGACTAATATTGTTAGACATGAGTGGGACTGGAAGAATGTTAGAGACTTTGATTTCTTAACAAAAATGTTTATGGAAGACGTATTACCTAATTTTGAAGGAGACGATCAACTATGTTCAAGAACTGGCATGCGATGGGATTATAATAAACTAAAAGATGCAACTATTGATCTAGGTATTGATCTACGTCGCGAACTAGATTTAGAAATTGCAGATATGGGTAGAGAAGGAAGTCGTTTCTTTAAAGAAGTATATATTAATCCAAGCCGCCTAGGCGCACAAATTAGAGAAGATCAAGTAGAGGATACATTAGAATAATGACACAAGTAAAATTAATCAGTTACAGTAAGCCTTCAGAGTTTACAACCTATGACGATGGTGCACCATTGGATTGTCAAGACTTGATTGCATTTTGTGCAAGAGTAAGCAACCCATCCAATCAGATGAATAAAGAAACTAATGAAAAATTAATCAAATACTTGATTAAACATGCTCATTGGAGTCCTTTAGAAATGGTCAGTGCGTGCCTAGAAATTAATACGACCAGAGATATTGCACATCAAATTGTGCGTCACCGTAGTTTTAGTTTTCAAGAGTTCAGCCAGAGATATGCTGATCCAGCAGAATTTGGCGACCAATTTGTAACTCGTGAAGCACGACTTCAAGATACTAAAAACAGACAAAACAGTATTGAAATAGATATTGAAAGTGAACTACACTATGCTTGGCAAGCAAAACAAGAAGAAGTTATTGCCAAGTCTAAAGAAGTATATGAATGGGCTATTGCAAATGGTATTGCAAAAGAACAAGCTCGTGTTGTGTTACCTGAAGGCAATACAAAAACACGATTATATATGAATGGAACACTTCGTAGTTGGGTTCATTATATCGAATTGCGTGGTGCAAATGGCACACAAAAAGAACACATGGAAATCGCACACGCCTGTGCTGAAGTTATTGCTAAAATCTTTCCACTAGCAAAGGATCTATAATGCCAAAATTAGATGACTATAGATGGGAAGATTTAAACCGAAATAGTCAATCAAATAGAAATAATATGACGGATCTGTTGAATAAAACAGGTCCAGGTTTCTGTTTGGCTAAGTGGACACAAGTTACAATGCACTTGGGAAATGGATTAACCCATAGTTGTCACCACCCAGGCGCACACAAAATACCACTTGAAGAACTTGCAACTAACCCAACAGCATTGCATAACACCAATCACAAAAAACAAAGACGTAAAGAGATGTTGCGTGGCGAACGTCCCAGTGAGTGTGATTTTTGTTGGCGAGTTGAAGATAATGGTGAAATAAGCGATAGAACATTAAAAAGTGTTCAACCATGGAGTTTTTCAGATCACGATATTATTGCAAAGAGCAACGGAGATGAAAATGTTGATCCACGGTATGTAGAAGTAAATTTCAATCGCATATGTAATTTTGCCTGTGCGTATTGTTCTCCTAACTTTAGCAGTAAATGGGATTCGGACATTCGTGAAAACGGTGCATATGATGTAGGTGAAACAAAGTATAATTGGATTGATCCTAATATAAAATATTACAATAATAATGAACACAATCCGTATATTGAAGCATTTTGGAAATGGTTTCCAGATATGGTTGGAAAATTACATACGTTTCGTATTACTGGTGGCGAACCATTATTAAGTAAAGATACTTGGAAAGTAATGGATTATCTAATAGAAAATCCGCAACCTAATCTAGAATTTTCCATTAATACTAATGCATGTCCTCCTGGAAATCAATGGAAGGAATTCATTGATAAAGTTAATATCTTAACTGAAAAAGAATGCGTAAAACGTTTCGAAATTTATACTAGTGCTGAAGCGACTGGTGATCGTTGCGACTATATTCGTGATGGCATGACTTGGAGTTTATTTCGCAAAAACATAGAAGATTTTTTAGCAGGAACAAAACATACTCGTGTTACGGTTATGGCTGCTTTTAATATTCTTAGTTTAAGTAGTTTTACTGACTTGTTAGTATGGGTTAAAACATTAAAAGAACAATACAGTTATAATGGTCTATTTGATTGGTTTGAAGCGGAAGGACTACATCCTCCTAATATTGGAATATCACATAAACAACGTAAGGTAAATAAGATTAGAGGTAGGATGAGTATAGATATTCCGTATATTCGTCATCCTATATTTTTAGATCCAGGAATCGCAACTATGGATCTAATAGATGAGTGGTTGATACCATCAGTAAATTATATGTATGAAAATACCTCATCTGGCGACTGGTTTGGTAATACAAGGTTTGAGGATTATGAAGCCCTTAAATTACGTCGAAATATAATTGATATGATTTTAAAAGCAAAGCAAGAACCAACACCTGATATTGTTAGGGCTCGTAAAGAATTTGCTAAATTTATTGATATTTACGATAAACGAAGAAATAAAAACTTTCTAGAAACCTTTCCAGAATATAAAGATTTTTTAGAAATGTGCAAGAAATATGATTCATAAAAAATGAGGCAGATATAGAAATGATTAGATGGGGTATTACAGCAGGAGCGCATGATGCGAGTCTTACCGTATTTGATGGATATGATATAAAATTTGCCGCACATGCTGAACGCAGTAGCGGTGTTAAGTTTGATCGTAATCTAAACCAAACATTAATTGACCAAGCACTTGAATATGGCGAACCTTGGACTATCCACTGGTATGAAACAAGTTGGTTAAAAAGACTACGTCAACTACGAGCAAAACAATATAAGACGGCTTTAACACGATTAGGTCCCACTAGTATGTTAACCCGTTGGGGTTTTGATGCTAGTTTATTTCCACCGGATGATTCTGCTAGGGGTTATTTAAAAGACGTTAAACTATACAATCATAGACATCATCATACTCATGCAGCGGCTGGTTATTATACTAGTCCGTTTACAAGTTCGGCGGTTTTAGTAGTAGATAGCATTGGTGAATTTGAAACACTTACTATTTGGAGCGGCAACGGCAATAATTTAAAACGAGTATATAGTCAAGGTTATCCACATAGTGTAGGTTTGTGGTACAGTGCTATGACACAACGGATTGGTTTGAAGCCTAACGAAGAAGAATATATCCTAATGGGTTGGGCTGCTCTTGGTGATCCATACAAATATAAAAAACGTATTTTAGACGATTTTGTATTAACAATGAATGATGGTATAAAGTTTAAACATAATTTACATCGTGGCTGCTTATGGTGGGCACCAGAATTAAACACCATTCAAGACTATGCTGATATAGCTGCAGCTACACAAAGCATTTATGAAGATATGTTTGAGACGCTTGTACTAAAAACACAAGCATTAACAGGACAAAAAAATCTGGTGATTA
>Ga0233450_10002194_pt1 | contig 19317 bp, 12 predicted proteins | sample 011ome_30_FD_189956 | JGI IMG/M metagenome (GOLD analysis project Ga0233450, IMG submission 189956) | Coastal salt marsh microbial communities from the Groves Creek Marsh, Skidaway Island, Georgia - 011501CT (spades assembly) | ecosystem: Environmental > Aquatic > Marine > Intertidal zone >... | reverse complement strand
AATTTTAACTCAATGAGCTGTTTTTGAAAATACTGTCTGTTGGGCACCGTCGCACGCGCGACGAGCCTCGAGTGCGCGACGCGCGCGCGCGCGGACGCCGCGGACGCCGAACGCCACCGCGCGTGCGACCGCATTTCTATCGTCATTTCACGCCGCGTTCGCGACGAAGGCACCGCCGGTGACTGCGCACCGTCGCCTGAGCTGGTGCTGGAGTGCCTCGTGGCGCTGTAATCCAACCGTCGCTTCGCGCACGTTTCGTACGCCATGAGCGATCGCACGGCGCACATCGCGCACGAATGGCTCGCTAAGTGCGCGAACGTCGTCGTCGACGCGCGGTGCGGCGACGCGCGGACGGCGGCGGGGGATGCGTCGACGTCGGCGTCGGGCAAGCCGAATCGATGGTTTAACGCGAGCTACGCGAACGCTCGCGCGGTTGACGACGCCCTGCGCGCGAGAGAGCACTCGGGCGAGGCGCACGGGAGCGATGCGGATGCATACGCGCGCGTGTTTTTCATAGATGTGTTCGTGACGTGCGAAGATGGAGGGAAGGAGCTGGTGGAGCGTTGGGCGTTTCATAGCGGAGCCGAAGCGCGCGACGTGGGCGGGAATAATCATTTCAATAAGGATTTAGAGACGAGCGTGGTATACAAGCGAGCGGTGATTATGGTGAGAACGTTGATTGCACTGTTACGTACGCTTCCCGCGCACGGCATGCGATGGAGATCGATGCGGAACATGAACGGGCGAGGAATGGGCGCCGAGGCGGCGGGACGTTTTAATTTTCAAATTCGAGAAGAGGACGACACAAAGGCATCGGTGGTGACAGCGCTCGCGGACGCACATCCTGGCAGAGATGCGGGATATAGAACATATATGTTTACCGACGTTCCGACGTCGATGGGTAAGCTTAGGGCGTGTGTGTACTTTCTAGACGCGTTGTCGATGCGAGCGCTCGAGGAGCGATGCGTTCGAGCCGCGCACGCGAGCGCAAACACGAGCGATATCGCCCTCGTCGGGGGCGACATGTCGCTGTCACCGTCGCCGACCAAAGGACATTTGGGTTCATCGCCGAAACCTGAGCGGCTGATCGTCGAGGCTGCGATTGCCGCGAGTGCGTTGGCTCGAGGGTTGCGTTTCGACGATGTCGACGTCGACGACTCGCCGACAACGACGACGACAACGACGACGCTCAAGGAGGTCGGCGGCGAGACCGCCACGAGACCACCGCAGCCACCTCACGCGATTGTGATGAAAACATCGCAATCCTCGGACTCCATCGTCACGCAAACGCCGATGCCGAGCATCGCCATGGCGAGTTACACGAGCCCAAATCATCAACGATTTGACAACGCGCCGAGTTCGGCGCCAAACAGAGGGCCGGCGCCCATTTACGGCTTTCACGCCGCCCCGGTGCCGTCGCCGTCTCAACGAGCCGCGTCAGCGGATGTGGCGACGAAGAAAAGCATTGCATCAGCGCTGCCGCCGAGACGCCCAGAGTCGTGCTTGAAGATTGACGCGGGCACGTCCATCGACCGCGTGGATTTTACGAGCGACGCGGCGTCGACGCGGCAGCATCGTTTAGACTCGTTCTCGTCACCATCGAGGCGCGAAGGATTTGCACCGACATCGCCGCTCGCGAGTGCGCAGCCAGAATCGCCATCGAGCCCGCACTTCGCGGGTGCGACACCGATTGCGTGCTCGCCTCGCGTCGCGCGCGACTCACCCGGCGGCGGTTCGGTTGGGAAATCGTCCCGAGCGCCTTGGGGTGGATTCGTGTGCCCCGAGTCCCCATCCCCCAGCGTCTCGTCCCCACGTCTCATTCGTGGCGCATCGATGAACAGCGCACACCCATCAATGAGCAGCGCGCACCGCGCATCGTGGTCTCCGAGCTCGAGTTTAGGCACGTCGTTGCGCGACGTCGTCGGCGTCTATCCGCATTCGCCCGGCGCCGCGCAGCGAAGACTCAGCGGTGCCGCCAGCGACGGCGGCACCAGCGTCGGTGGCGCCAGCACCAGCTCACCTCACGCCGACGACACGGGCGAATTTGCCCCATTCGCGCTCGACGAAGACCCATCCGCGACGTACGTCGAGCACACGCCCGCGGATTTACTCCAGCTGCTCGAAGCGCCGCCCGCGCTCCGCCGCGCCGACGACGACATCCGCGCCCTCCCGCTCGACGCCGCCCTGGACGACGACGACGAAGACGCCACCACTGTGCCCATGCTGCACTCCGGGACGCGCCAACGCATCACCCTCGATTGGGCGCTCGAGGAAATTAGACGCATGGACGTCGTCAAGGATGCCATGCGAGACTCGTAGACGCGCGTGTAGCTCAAAACCAAAGACTTTGGATAACCTCACACACCGACGCCGCCCTCGCGCGCGCTCGCTGTGCGCGCACGCACGCGCGATGCACGCATCCACGCGCACCACCACCACGACCACCACGGCGTCGGCGTCGGCGTCGCGTCACAGCCGCGGTTGCATCGCTTCGAGGCCACGTCATCATCCAACCCGAACATCACCATTGATTGCGCGCTGTGCGTCGTCGACGCGCGACGACGGCGACGACGCGCGACCGAAACGCGATGCCCCGATGCCGTCGTCGAGTTCGTCCTCATCCAAGGCGCCCGATGTGCCAAAACTCGCGCCGTACGCGGTGCGCGTGCACACCCCACCCCCCGAGGACCTCGGGACGTTTTCGCTCGCCAAGGACGTGCACTGCGGGGACACGATCGAATGCGCCGACGACTGGTTCATCGTCAGCCGCGTGACGACGCAGTATAATTTATGTAAGGGCAAGTACGTGAAGGACGGATCGAGGCTGGACGTGCAGCGCGCGGGGAGGTACTTTTTAAACCAAGGCTTGAATAAGCTTTTGGATTTGGACGTCGGCGAAGCGTCCGATTGACGACGCACATGCGCGGATGGATGTGTCATTGCGACAGGGTGTTTCATGCATCGAGGGTGTGTTTATCGTCAATCACGCGCGGATGGCATCGCGCGAATTCTTTGCGAGAATTTCTTTTAGAAGCCGTTGTAACTCTAGCCAAAGCGTCATAAATCGCCCACGCGCGTTGTGTTTCCGTTTCGTGACACGCGACGCGAGGCATGGAGACCCCGTCGACGACGAAAGTGACGACATCGTTGTTCGACCTCACGAATGTTTCGCCGTTGAACATCACGCGCGCGTCGTGGCTTCTCGAGCCCGCGTCGCGAGGCGGGGGGAAGATGAATACGAATGGACAATCGCTCGACGGCGTGTTCCCGTTCGTCGTGTCCCCGACCGCGAGCGTGTACGCGCCGAAACCATCGATGAAAATGGCGGCGGTGGTGTCGGCGGTCGACGCCGGCGTGGTGGTGGATCGCGTCGCGGTGGTGAAGGCGACGGCGTCGGCGGCGAATGTTCGCGTCGTCGTCCCGGTCATCGTCCCGGAGCAGCGCGACGACGGCGACGACGACGGCGATGGTGATGATGCGGTGGAAGAGTCGAGTGATGTTGTATTTGAAGCGAGATTACGCGCGGCGATGGAGGCGGAGGCGAACGGGGTGGATTTGAGCGCGATGTTTGGCGCCAAGCGCGGCGTCGCGAATTCCCCCGTCGGCTCAAAGAACGCGTTCTCGACGACCACAGCCGTCGTTGAGGAGGAGGAGGCGGCTGAAGATGTAGTGATTGGCGTCGATATGGAGCCTGAAGTGTGTGTGTCGTCGCCATCGCCGCCGCCGCCGATTGAGACGACGACAGAGACGACGACGGCAGATGTCGAACCAGAGCCGGATGCGTTTGAGCGCATGCTCGCCAAGGCGTTGGATGACGCGTGCGGCGCGTCGACATCGACGTCGATGACGAATCAAATGGTAGACATGAGCGTCAAGGGAGAAGATGCGGACGCGATCAAGCCATTCGAGGAGGCGATGCCCAAGCGTGAGTTTAAGCCCAAATTCGACGCGCGGTCGCCAGAAAAGTATGAGACGGTTCCGAAACCCGAACATTCCACGAGTGCGTTGGATTTTGAGGCCAAGCTTGAGGCGGCGATGCGCGCGGCGGAACTGGGCGGAGATTTAACGGCGATATTGAGCGGACCTTCGTCCAAGGTGATGAATTCGCCGGCGGGCGCCGATGCGCAATCGAGAGTCAACTTTCGCGAGCTCGGAATGAGCAAGACGGAACTGAAGCATCACGAACTCCACGTGGCCGATAGCGACGTCGTGGTGAAGTAATTTACTCAACAAGAAAGTAAGTAAGCGAGCGCTAGGCTTTCAGTGTTGTAAATGAATCAACTCGTAAACTTACACGTGCTACGCGAATGTCGCAAAGGGCTAAAATTACTAAATCAAACATTTTCATCGACCAACCGTAAGCGGGGTCATTTGCTGTAAATCAATCAACACTTGGATGCCATTTTTCGTGCCGAGCTTGGTTGCGGCACTCGTAACGACATCGAGTCCATTGACGCCACCTTCGTCCCGCTCGCGCTCATCCGGCCACAACAGCTTGGCGCTCGCCAGCCACGCGTCTGATTCACTCCTTCGCTGCTCACCCGAGGCGCGAAGCACGCTCGAGTATCTCGCGTGTAACAGCGCACATAAATGCCGAGCTTCGTAATCGAGCACGATTTCGGCGTCTTCAACCATGTGCGGGTAGTGCATCAGTTTGATGGCATTTCTGTACAAACCTTCGGCGAACATGACGCCAGCGCCGTCGCCCAATGCGCTCGCGCCCGATGTCGATCGCAGCGCCTTTGCGACGTAGACATCACCGCTCACGGCGACGGCGACGCCAACACATGGGTGCTTATCGTCGCCCAGAGCCTCGGCGCCGCTCACGGCGCGCGCGGCGTGCGTTTCAGCGAGCGTCACGTCCTCCGCTGAGATTAAGAGCTGCGCCAGCGCCAAGCGGCAATCGACGATGATTTCTTCGGCGATGACTTTCGATGCGATCGCTCCGGGAGATTCATTAATGGACACATCCGTGGCGTACTCGAGCGCGCGAGTGTAATACTCGAGCGCGCGTGCATGTGCGTCATCGTCCGCCGCACGCAAGCGTTCAACGTGCCCGAGCGTCTTCAGCGCCGTCGCCACCGCCCATCCATGCGGCGCAGACTTTGCCTCTTCAAGCGCGGCGCGATCGATAACACTTTCAGCACATCGTTCCGCGCTCGCGAACGCGTCATCGACGCGAAATCGTGTGAGAGCTGCCAACGTTCTCGCCCCAGCCAACGCCGCCGCTCGAGACGCGTCAGACAAAGCCTTCGACTCATCCCCCAACGCGCGCTCAATCACCTCCCAAGGCTTACCCTTTGCGCATTCACGACTCGTCATCAACGCCTCCATCGCTCTCGCACTCGTCACGTCCTCCGCAGACGTCGCAAACGTCATCGCTTTCGTCGTCGCCTCTCTCGCGCTCGTCGCGTCGCCTCGGCTTCGAATCAAACTCGCCCACACCGTCGACGCCCGCGACGCGCAATCCCGCGCCGCGCCGTCATCCACGCCCGAGCCAACCTTTGCAATCATCACATCCGCGTGTTCGAGCACGCCTCGTGCGTCATCGCGCGCGCCTATACATATCAACGCAAACGCGCGTTCAGTTAGTCCGACGACGTCGCTTCAGCGCGTCTTCGCGTCTCGCGCGATCGCGCGCACCTCGCCGCCAGCGTTCGACGCCGTACGTAATCATCCCCCGCGTCGTCTCGCTCGGATCCGCCGCCGCCGCCGACGACGACGACGACCACAGGCGGCGGCGCGCCGCGTCCGACGCCGCGGCGTCTCGGGCGACGCGCCGATGCGACGTCCACGACGCCGCCAGCGCGCGCGACGCCGCGAGCGACGACGACGACGGGCGCGATGGCGTCGAATGCGACGCGACCGCGCCGCGCGCCGCGCGTAACGACGCCGCGCGCGCGCGGGAGAGCGGCATCTTGAGCGATGGAAGATTGATGAAAGCCGAGTCAGCGAATGCGGCACTCTTACACACGCATATTTCACGCGACAGCGCGCGACGGACGCGAACGAACGACCATGGCGACGACGGAAACGATTGAAACTCTCAAGCATTTAGTGCGCTGTGCGCGCGAAGACACCGCGGTGCTCGACGTGGAGTCGATGAAGTTTTTTAAAGCGTGGCTGGTCGAAGACTTGAAGGCGACGATTCCTCCGCCGAAAGCGCCGCCGACGAGCGCGAATATTGATGATCCTGAGCTCATGACGCCTGATAGTGATGCCACGCATACCATGGGACCGGAGCAGCCGAAAGAAACGTTGAGTGATGACGAAGAGGCGAAGATGATTGCGGCGAAGGAAGCCGCCGCGGAAGCCGTCGCGGCGGAGAAATACGACGAAGCGATTGAAAAGTACACTGAAGCGGTGGTCATCGCCCCGAGCGCGTTGACGTACGCGAAGCGTGCGGAATGTTTCATCAAATTGCGCAAGCCTAATGCGGCGATTCGCGATTGCGATGCGGCGTTGAAGATTAATCCGGACAGCGCCAAGGCATTGAAGATTCGAGGCGCCGCGCAAAGATATTTGGGACAATACGCCGCGGCGAATGCGGACTTATCGAAAGGATTGCAGATTGATTTCGATGAACATTATGGTGATATTCACAAAGTGGTGCTGAGCCGGGTGCATGAAATGCACGTGGCGGAAGGCAAGGCGCGCGCGCAGAAGGAGGCGGAGGCGAAAGCCAAGGCGGCGGAGGCGAGAGCGCGCGCGGCGGCGGATGCCGCGAACGCTGCGAACGCCGCGGGCGGTGGTATGCCGGGCGGTGGTATGCCGGGCGGTGGCATGCCGGGAGGCATGCCGAACGTACCGCCGGAAATGCTGGAAAAATTGACGTCGGATCCCGAGCTTATGAAGGCTATGCAAAATCCCAAAGTCATGCAAGCCATGCAAGCGATGATGAGCAACCCCATGGCGGCGATGCAGTACATGAGCGATCCGGAAGTTGGGCCGGTGTTGCAAAAGCTCATGGGTATGTTCGGCGGTGGTATGCCGGGCGGTATGGGCGGCATGGGCGGTATGCCGGGCGGCATGGGCGGTATGCCGGGCGGATTTGGCGGCGGCGCCCCGCCGAGCGCCAACGACGTCGATTAATCGATCAGTCACGCTCGAACGACGATGTAGCCACACGTGCGTGGGTTGATTTGTGATTGTGATTTGTAATGCACGCGCGTTTCATCGTTTTATATAATACTAACCGCCCGCTCGCCGCACGCCTCAGAAATCAACGCGCCGACGGACGATGTCAGGCGCCGCCGCCGAAGCCGGTGGGTCTCGACTTGATCGTCTCATCAAGCTCATAGATACAGGTTCGACGCCCGACGCTCGACGCGAAGCTGCGAAACAGATCGGCGAGCTCGCGGCGTCGCACGCCGGGCAGCTCCCGAACCTTCTTCGTCGCATTCGCGCGCATTTGCGGAGCAAAAAATGGGACACTCGCGTGGCGGCGTCGGCGACGATGAGCGAAATCGCCTCGCGGCTGACGCACCCGACGATTGCGTCGCTGGAAGCTGAACAAGGTGAAGGAGCCGCGCGCTCGAGCGACGCCCAGAGCAGCGCGGCGGAGAACTCCTTCACCGCGAGCGACGCCTTGGACTTGACGTTCGAGAAGTTTGACGTCGAACGCGTGTTAGCCAAAGCGGGGATATTGCTGAGCTCGAGCGGCGTCGGATGGCATCTGGAGCACGGTCCAGGGACGAAGGCGGAGCGATTGGCGGAGGCCAAGGCGAGTTTAAAACGTCGTCTCGGTATGGAGCTCGGCCCCGAAGCCGGGGCAATGATGGATGAGAATATGAAAATGTCAGATTTGGTGAAGGATGAAGACTTGCTCGATGACGACGGGGCGAGGGTTGAGGTGAAGGAGAAGGTTGCGGTGGGCGATAGCGCGGCGGAAGCGGTGGACGGTTTGACCGGCGACGTTGATTATAGCCATCTCAGCGCTCGCGAGTTAAACAAGTTAAAACGCAAAGCCAAACGTGCGTTGAGAGAAGGTTTAGCGCCGGGAGATTTCAAACGCACGAAGAAGGATGAAGACGAGGCGCGAGCTGAGCGAGAACGCGCCGAAGCCGAGGAGGACGACGAAGAACAAGCCGAAGTCGCCGCTGGAGGGTGGCCTCTAGCGCGCACGTGCGAGGCGCTGGCGTACATGATGTTTTCTGAAGGCTGGGAAGAGCGTCACGGTGCGGCTGCGGCATTGCGCGAAGTGTTGCGTCATCAAGCGGCGAGCGCAGCGGTGTGGGCGCCGCCGCCAGGCGTGAAGCTCGAACCGGGTACGATTGAACAAGCGCGCGAGGCCAATGCCCGGTGGCTGGAAGATATGTGCGTGCGCTTGTTGTGCATCTTGGCACTCGATCGGTTCGGTGATTTCGCGGGCGATGGTGCGGTGGCTCCGGTGCGTGAGACATCGGCGCAAGCGCTCGGCGCCGCGTTGTTGCCGTTATCGCCTGAAGCGGTAGACGCCGTCGTGTCGTGCACGCTGACGCTGCTCTCGCGCCCGGAATGGGAAGTTCGACACTCAGCATTGCTTGGGTTGAAGTACATTCTGGCGGCCAAATCCGAGTTGGCGCTCGATCTGCTCCCGGCGGCGTTACCCGCGGCGACCAAGGCGCTCATCGACGCCGACGACGACGTTCGAGGTGCGGCAGCAGAGTCGCTCCTTCCCGCCGCCGAGCACTTACCCTCGCACCCGCAATTCAACGAACTGTTATCTTCGCTTTGGGGCTTGCTCACCGAACTCGACGACTTGTCCCCGAGCGCGGTACCAGTGATGAAACTCATTGCAAAATTGTATGCGCTCGAGACCACGCGCGCCAAATCATCCGTGCAGCTCGCTGAAGTCGTCCCTCGTTTATGGCCTTTCGCCGCGCATCCAATCGCATCAGTACGCCTCGCAGTGTGGCAAACGCTTTCGCGTTTGTTAGCTGTCGAGCCAAACTCTACAGCGGAACTTTGGGTACAAGAGGCGTGCGCGCCGGCGATGAGGCACGCCATGCAAGGGGCGCTCTTAGATGAAGATACCGCGAGCGCCGAAGCCGCGCGCGACGCGTGGACGGCGTTGCTGCGCACCGTGCCAATCGCTATCATTGAAGCATCGTTCATGGTGCACGGTGGGAAATGGTTCGAACTCTCGACGACGGTGGTCGCCGCCCGTCCCGAAGGCAATCTCATCTTTGTCTCGCAGCCGCCGAGCGTTAAGGGTGAAATTCGCGCTGTCGCCAAAGACTGGCCGGCAACCACCGTCGGGCGCATGCGCGGTCTCGAATGTCTCGCCCGGCTCGCCGCGGTGTTCGGCTCGAACTCGCGCACAAACTCTGTGGAGCGAATGGAGGCGCATGCGGTGTCGATGCTGACGCACGCCAATGCCACGGCGCGGCTCGCCGGTGCGCACTTTCTTACGCTCTGGCTCCACGTCGTGCCGCCAGGCCCCGAACGCCCGTCGTTGCAGGAACCTGGGGCAAAGTTGGCGGCGATTTTGGCGAACACCAATCCGGCGTATCCGAGCGCGCCTTCGCCGACGTCATACGGGGAAGTGGCGCAAATGGTCAAGTACGTAAAAAGCGAGTCTATGGCGTTCCTTCGCGTAGCGGCAACGAATGGCGTGGAAGTGACGGGCGAGGTTCCTAGTCCCGAAGCGGATGGTTTTGGTGCGGATTCCGCCGCGACGCTTTCAGCAGCTGTACCACAGGTATGTGTGCTTCGATTGTTTCCTTTGTTTTTTTGTCGCGTTTACGGAGCGCGTGTGCGGAGCGTCGACGTCATTGCGTACGATCGACCGCGCTCACTCTCACGCGCAGTGCATCATAACATAGTACTGCGCGTGTCGGACGACTTCGAGTCGTGTCCAGCTCCTACATTCATACGAGAGTACAGGTTTCCCCAGTCTAGCATTGACTTGGAAGAAGTATGACTTCTCGGATATTTTTTACGTTTCGAGAGATGCGCAACGACTGACTTTATTTTATTTTGTGACTTTTCGCACACAGACAAAGATTCAAGTGGTCGAGACCGCGAGAAGTTCTCTCCACGCATCTGCGCAGCGATTGCGTGACACGGAGGCAAAACTCCACGGCTCGGTGCTCGCAGCAGCTGCCGGCGCCGCCGTGAGCTTTGGTGCGTTACCACCCAAATTGAACCCGTTCATTCAGCCATTAATGTCTTCTGTGCGCCGCGAGCGCGACTTGGAGCTACAAAAGCGTGCCGCAAATTCAGTTGCGGCGATGATTAAGTTGTGCGCCGACCGCAAGCCGTCACCGAATGACAAGTTGTTGAAGAATATTTCAATCATGGCGTGCGGGGACATCAAGGAAACGCTTCGCGCGGGCGTTAATGAAGTTCCCGAAGAGGACGTCAAAGATGCGAAGAAAAAAGGTGCAAATGGCGGAGTCGTTGACGATGAAGAGATTAGCGAAGCCATGGTGTCGCGTTTGGGCGCGGAGGCGTGCATTCGCGCGATTTGCGCATCATTCGGAGGCGACGTTTTCTCAAAGCTTCCCGTGCTCGAGAAAATCATCGTCGCGCCCGTGGTGAACGCTCCGGCTGAGTCCGCCGACGTACTCGCGTTACAAACTCTCGTTGACGGGCTGCAAATGATCAAGGTATTCGGGCCGCTGGCGCACGAATCGCTTCGCTCAAAGGTGATTGAAGTCACGCGCGCCGCATTTGCGGCGGCGATGTACGCTGACGCCGCCGTGCGAATCACCGCGTGCAAGGCTATCGCCACAATTGCGAATGCCTACCCCGATCGCGTCATTTCACCGTTGCTCGAGTACATTGTGCCTCGTCTGGAAGATGGCGAAGCCGCCGCGGAGACGGCCACACGCGCAGGATCGGTTGGATTGGCGAGCGAGCTCACCACACGTCTCGGTTCGGCTCTCGCGCCGTATTGCGTGCTCTTGCTCGTTCCCTTAATGGGTCGTATGAGCGATCCTGACTTGAATATTCGAGGCGCCGCAACGAAAGCGTTTGCATCGCTTGTGCCGCTTTTACCACTGGCACGCGGCACGACGCCGCCCGAGGAATTAACCCAAAAGCAAAAAGAGCGTTCGACCAAGGATGGTGAATTCCTCGAAGCGCTCCTGGACAATAGCAAAATCGAAGACTTCAAGCTCCCATTCAAGTGTTCGCGCACGTTGCGCCCGTACCAGCAAGACGGCGTAAACTGGCTTGCGTTTTTGCGTAGGTTTAAGCTTCATGGAGCGCTCGCAGATGACATGGGTCTCGGAAAGACGTTGCAGTCGACGTGCATTTTAGCCGCGACGACGATTGAACGCAAACAGGCTGGCAAGAAGAACTTGCCGCACTTGGTTATTTGTCCGACCACGCTCGTCGGGCACTGGGCGTACGAAATCTCGCAATACGTTGATTCTGACGTGTTGCGGCCGCTCGAATACCAAGGCGCACCCGGAGATCGCGTCGCGATGCAAAAGCACTTTTCAAAGTACGACGTCGTCATCATGTCGTACGAATCCGTACGCGCGGACGAAGATACGCTCGGGAAATTCGATTGGTGCTACTGCGTACTGGATGAAGGTCATGCGATTCGAAACCCAAAGAGTCGCATCACGCAAGCCGTCAAGGCGGTGCGCGCTGAACATCGCTTGTTATTGTCCGGCACGCCAATTCAAAACGACGTCGTGGAATTGTGGAGTTTGTTTGACTTTTTAATGCCGGGATTTTTAGGCACCGAAAAAGAGTTCAAGGCGACGTACGGCATCGCTGCTGCGCGTTCAGCCGCGGCTAAAAAAGGCGGTGGGTTATCCGAACAAGGTGCGCTCGCCACGGGAGCCTTGCATAAGCAAGTCATGCCGTTCGTCATGCGCCGCACGAAGGATCAAGTGTTGAAGGATTTACCGCCGAAAATCATTCAAGATGTCTACGTCGACCTCACCGAGGCGCAACGGAAGATGTACGACTCCTTCGAATCAAGCGACGCAAAAGATCAAGCCGTCGATGCGATTCAAAGTGGGGGCAGCGCCGAGGGCGCCGCGCAGCACGTTTTCCAGACGTTGCAGTACTTGCGCAAGTTGTGCTCGCATCCACGCTTGGTCACCGGCGACGGCGGGACGAAGAAAACTACCAAGCTCGACCCGGAAATGCGTTCACCAAAGTTCGACGCGCTCAAGCAGATTCTCTTGGATTGCGGCATCGGTGTCGACATTGATGAAGAAAAGGCGAACGGGGGTGAAGCCAAACCGAATCCCGCGTCAGGCTCGGGCCATCGCGTGCTGGTATTTTCACAACTCAAATCCTTGCTTGATTTAGTGGAGAACGAGTTGTTTTCCAACTCCATGCGCGACGTGAGCTGGCTTCGTCTCGACGGTTCTGTCGCACCGTCGCAACGCTTTGAAGTCGTTCGTAAATTCAACGCTGATCCGTCGATTGACGTCTTGTTACTCACCACTCACGTCGGCGGTTTGGGTTTAAATTTGACATCCGCCGACACCGTCGTCTTCTTAGAACATGACTGGAACCCGCAAAAGGATTTGCAAGCCATGGATCGTGCGCACCGCCTCGGCCAGCGTCGCACGGTAAACGTTTACCGCATCTTAACCCGTGGTACATTGGAAGAAAAGATTATGTCTCTTCAACGCTTCAAGCTCGACGTCGCCAACGCAGTGGTCAACGCCGATAACGCCTCCATGTCCGCCATGGACACCGGACAAATGCTCGAATTGTTCACCGCCGAAAAGGGCGCAAAACTTGGCAAGGATGGCGCACCAGTCACAGAACAGAAGGGCGCCGCAGCCGCCGCAGCCGGCGCCGCATCTGGGGGATTATCAAACATCGTCAACGGATTGGAAGAATTGTGGGACGCGTCGCAATACGACGAAGAATTTTCCGTCGACGACTTTGTCGCCAATCTCAAGAAATAAATCACCACCGAAACATCATTGGTAGTGCGACGCCATAGAAAACGCGTACGCGCGAATTGTAATTAGAACACAGGACACACACATCGTACGACTGCGCTCGGACGCCAGTCGCTGACTGTACAGCTCCCGCGTTTAAACCACCACCATGGATTACCCGCCTCACACTATCGCGCGCGCGCGACTCGCCGTCGTCGTCGACGACGACGCGATAGAACAATGTTCGCTCGCGCCTCTGGCGTTGGCGCGCGACCGTTCGCGCGCGTGCGCATCGCGTACGCCCGTGGAGCCCGAGACGCGCAACGTCGTGACAATAATCTGCGCGCGCGCGCTCAAACGCCGCCCGGGGACGCATGGCGCGATGAACTCATCGACTTTTGGCGCGAATACGCCGGCGCTAGCGCGCGGGACGTCGCCGCCTTAGTTAATGTCGCGGATAAGGTTGAACCGATGCGCAGTGCGGTGTCGATCGCCGTCGCCGGGAACACGCTGCGGCGTCTGTTGCCAGACATCGACGTCTGCGCCGTGTTCGCGCGCGAACCAGCCATGTTAGACATCGAACTCGCGTCCGCACACAAGCGCGTGTTAGAACTCCAAGACGTGCTGTGCGACATTGATCAATGCGCCGACGTCACGGGGCTCATTGAACGTCATCCAAAGTTATTATTAGTGGAGGACATTCACGCGCACGTCGAACGCGCGGTGGAGAAATTAGCCGCGCTCGACCCGCGATGCGACGCCCGTGCGGTGGTGCGCGAGTTTCCCGAGCTCATTTATCGCATTCATGCGTATGATCACGTGGAGTCGCTGCCGATTTCGATTCAGAATATGTTGCTGGACACGAGCGGAGAGGATGAGGCGCGCATGGATGAATACGACAGGCTTTGGGACGAACGCGAACGATTAGATCGCGGCGTGGATGACGTCGAAGCCACGGAGTGGATGCTCGATGGGTACTACGACGCTGATGATTTATAACGCTCGATAAGGCAGTGGCGCTGGCGCGCGGAGTCATCATCACGCGCGTATACAGTCATCCGAGACCTCTGCCGTCCGCGGCCGCGCCCGACGTCCAACCTCCACCCGAACGCCGTCATCTCGCGCTCGCACGCGCGGCACCAACGTACCAACACACCATCACGCGTGTGTGTTTTATTGTATATGTACATCAATGTGGTTTTGTAATCTTACGCGTCGTAAATGTCAATCTACGCGTCAACTTTGCGAGCGTTCCATGTCTGAGGGGAAAGAGACAAAAAAAATAAAGCTTTGCACACGATGAATGAGTCACTCATCGCGTCTTCACACCGCGACGCGACGCCCGAGACGCGCGCGACCGCACCCGGCGGCATGAGCGCACTCATCGACGCCACGAATAAGGTACGAACGACGCCGTCGCGCGCGTGTGCGTGAGGAGCTCGCGGTGGATGCGACGACACAAAAGTGTCTGTTCGAGTCCAACGATCATCATCTTCCGCGCGTCGTTGCGCATCGCTTTACGTACATCTGGCTGACGAACGCGCGCGCGTTGACTTTGTAATGGTTACACAGGCGAAGACGTCGTCTGCGAGCGCGCGATCGACGCGAGGTGGTGCGTCGAAACGCGTGAGCCACGGCGAGGGGGATGAACGCGGGCGGTCGAGCCGCGGCGCGGCGAGAAAGCTTTCGGGTACGAGCGATTCGTTCGCATCGGTGGATCAGGCGATGACGACGCGTACGCGAGATTCGAGTCAGTCGTTTAGCGGCGTGTCGATGTCGCCACCGGCGTATGAGCCCACGCCTTCGACGGCGGGCGGAGGTACGGCGGCGCGCAAGTTGAGCGCGGGGAGCTCGAGCTCTGGAAACGCCGCGTCAAAGACGACGACAACGACGACGGATTCAGATTCTTTAGCGAGCGATGGCGAACCTAAGCGCCGATCGTCCCGTCGCACGCACAAGGCGGCGGAACGCTTCGGGGAGTTTCAAAGTTGGGAAACCGTCGCCGCGGATGAAGTACCGCCATCTCCTGCCTTTGTAGGTAATCCTCGACAGCGACAAGCATATTTAGAAGCGTACGCCAAGGCACAGTATGAGGAAGAAATCGCTGCGCGTAAAGCTGCGGGTGTGAGCACGGATGGTGCGGTGGAGGACGTACACAGCCGCGTGGCGGAGCTCATGAAGATGGCGGATGAAATGTTGCCAGACGCCGCGCCTTCGCCGGCGAAGAGCCTGCATGCGAAGAGCTTACGCGAACAATTACACGAATCGTGGCAAGGTAAAGGGTATTATGCGCGATTGATGGCGCAGATGGCGTCGCCGTCTCCCGCGCGACCGAATCAACGCCCGATGCATATGCAGAGGTTACACAAGGCGCAGAATCCACCCCCTGTGGCGCGCGCCAAGGCGGAGGAATTTGAGCGCCAACAAGCGTCGTTGGTGAACATGTCCGGCGCGGCGTTATCCGGTACTGGTGGATATTTGTTTTCTAATTTACCCGGCATGGCGCCGCCGGCTGCAGTCGCGCCCAAGGTGCAAGAAGATGTGAAATCCAAACGCAAGAGCGGCGACATCATGCCGCCTCCGGGCGTGCCCAAGCGCTCTGGCGCCGACTCGTCGTCCTCGCCCGAGCCGACGAATAGCGAAGTCACGATTGAAAGCGTTACAAAGACGATTCAAAAAGCGTTGCGTCGATTATCAATGTCTCCTGCGCCGCGGATGATGGGTGCGCGAGCGGTTGATTCCTCGTCGTCGCCAGAGCTCGTCGGCATGCAGCTCAAATTTGGCTCCCCGAGTGACTCATCGAGCAAACCTACTGACGTAGACGAGGCGTTAGCGAGCGATGACATTACCATTGTTCGACGCGCGCTCAGAGAGCTTCGCCATGAGAATGAGAAGTTACGCACAGAGTTAGCGGATACGAAGAAGAAAGCGAAAATTGCCGTCGCGCGCGCCGCCGAAATCGCCAAATGGTGAAACGGCACGAATAGAAATGAATGAATGAATTACAGCGGCGCGTCCAAATACGAAGAATTAGTCCTAAACGATCCCACGCTTTCGACGTGCTTGACGAGACGCTCCAAAAACGCGTCGTTCGTAATCGTTTTATGGTCGCCGACGATGGAGACGTGCCGCTTGGCCCGACTCACTGCGACGTTCATGCGCCTGGCATCCGCCAAAAATCCTACATCGCGCGCGCGGTTCGCTCGAACCATACTAATCACCACTGCTTGTGCCTCGCGCCCTTGGAACGCATCGATAGATGACACTTCAACGCTCGCCGAATCTTGAACGTCTTCGAGCGCCGATGAGAACACGGCGCGTAACAATCGCACTTGCGCCGCGTACGGCGAAATCACCGCGATATCACTCGCTTTGACGCCAGATTTCAGCAAAAGTAACACGTGCGACGCAACAATCGTAGCCTCTCCTTCGTTAATGTACGAGCCACCAACGCGGCGTTCAATACATTCGACAGGCACGCGGCCTGCATTGCTACGCGTGCTCAACATGAACATCGGCGTTGTCGTCACGGGCGTCTGTAGCACCCCGGGAAGATGGCATAACAACCCATCTTTGACGCTTTTCGCGGCGAACAATCGTCCGTTATACGACTCTACGCTGCACCATGATGAAATAGATTCGTGTGAGCGGTATTGTGTGTCGAGCGCAACGCTCAGCACCCCAAGTGACTCCGAGGCGTCGGGACTCGACGTCGATGTCTTCGACATCAGCCTCGACATGAGAGACCGCGCTAATCCTGCCTGTGCGGCTTCACGAGAGCGAACTATAGGCGCAAGTTGCTTCGGGTCACCGATGAGCACCGCGCGTCGCGCGCGTGCGAGTGGAATCCATGTTGACGGTTCGCTCGCCTGCGCGGCTTCGTCCACGACGACCAAATCAAATGGCGGCAACGTTTGTATCGCATCCGCGCCCGCACCCGCATTTGTAGCGAGCACGACGTTTGCGCCTCGCAAAATCGATGATGTCGCAAGCTTTTTACGCTTCGTACCGGTTTTGGTGAGTTTCCGTTGGTAGGCTTTCAAGGCGTCGATGTCGGCTTCAAGCGTTGCCCGCTCGGCTTTGGACATTTTTGTCCCGTCGTTTGCGCGCTGCATCATGCGCCGTAACCGCAACGCAGCATCCTGTGAATCCAAACGCTGCTGCGCGAAGAATGCTTCGCTATATGCCGTGACTTGGGCGTCTAGGGATGAGGATAACGCGGTGGCGCTGATGCGCTCGGGCGCGCCTACGCGCACCGGACGGACGCCCGCGACGCCCGCCAAACGCTCAACCAAATTATCCACGGCTAAATTACTTGGCGCGCACGCGAGCACGCGTTCGCCTCGAGCGATGGCTTGGGCGATGATTTCGACGACGACGGCAGTTTTACCCGTACCTGGTGGGCCTTGAATGCACACCACGGGGTACTTGGACGTCGACGCCGCGCGAGAGGCGACGATTTGAGACGCGTCAAATGTTTCGGCGCTCGGCGTCAACGGAAAGATATTGGCGAGGGATTCGACCGATACCGTCTTGACCGTTGCGCTGGTGGCCGCGTCGACATTGTCGATAGTGTTCACGTCGTCCTCGCGCCATTCAGCGGTGCGGGAAGCATCGAAAACTGCATTGATGACGCGCAAACACGCCGGATTTGACCGCGTCGCCGCCGTCGCCGCCATCAACGCGTCCAACGCCTTGACTTGCCTCTCATACGTCGTCACATCCGGCACGCGCGCTAGACTTAACACCTTACCCGCCAATTCACGAATAATCCCCGTCGCATCGCGCTCGTCGTACTCGAGCGTGATGGATGTCGCGTCGTGCAAACGAGCCGAAACGCGTGCGTCCATGGCGTCGCCCAAAAAGCGCACCGTCGCTTCCCGGGACGTCGAAACCGCAACATCGGCTTCGGCTTCATCAAAGCTGTCGTAAGACGGCTTAGCGTCACTAATATTCCCGATGACATCGATGGAGACGCGGTCGCCCACGGTGAGGGCGTGGTTTGGGATATCTTTGTCGTTGAACGACTTGAAGACGAGGAGCGACGCGCCGTCGGCTCCGCGCGTGGCGCCGACAACGACCAATCCGTTCGCAACGTCTCGCGCTCTGTACTCATCGCTCGCATCGTCATCATCATAACGCACCGACGAGGTGGATGCGATTTCCTGTTCGCGCTCGAGTGATAATAACTCTTTCCCTCTATTCACAAACGTCGACACGCGGTCAATCATCGCCGACGTCGACGCATTCTTTACATCTTTTGCGTTTTTCGCCTTCGCCTTGCGTTTATTTTTCTCCAATACCACAGACGCGCGTAATTTTGTCCATGTTTCACTCGCCTTGGCGGCGCTATCGCCCCCGAGCGCGCGAGATAACGCATCGTACGCCGAGCGAAGAAACATTGGATTTGTCGTCGGTCGGTGCGCCAACGCCAGGCGAACGTTTTCACTCGGTGCCGTGCCCCTCGCGCTCGCCGCAATCTCGCGCGTGACATCGAACGTATCAAAAGAAAACGATCCTTCACCCTTTAACGTCTCGAGCACGACACGATCGGCGGCGCGCGCGCACGCATCCTTCAACCACGCGAGCGCTTTGGCTCCGCCGAGCGCGGCTCCGCCCACGGGCTCCTTCCCCAGCGCCGCATCCGCCTCACGTTCGCGCGCGCGAGACATGGATGACATCGTCGCCGATGTGCGTTCGTCCGCGCTAGGCCGCGGCGATGCGCGAACGCGCGTCCGTGCGCGCGCGACGTGGCCATCGCAGTGCTGTGGTCGGTGCACTTTTTCGCACCACTTATCCACAACCACGCGCCTCGCGCACGCGCCGTCGAGCGCCATCGAACGCGCAAACATGCCTGCGCGACGCACTCGGCGATGTTCCGTGCGCGAACGCGTCGATGACGGCGCCAGGCGCGGATGAGCCGCGACGGGATGCAGTCAAGCGCCAGCAAGTGTGGACAATCGTCATTCAATCGCGCGGCGAGGCGACGCGACGCGACGCACAACTCCGCGCGTCCGCGGCGGCGTTCGTTTGGTGCGGGCGATTCAAGTGCGCGGCGCGCGCGGCGCGGCGCAAATCGAGGCGCGACGCGCGACGAGACGGCTGGATCTGTGCATTTGATTGCGTCGCTCGAGGTTGCGCGAATCGATTCATCATGGCGCACGCGGGCGCGGCGTCGCTGTTTCACACCGTGTTCCGGCGCGCGTTCGAACATGCGTTAGATGATCTCGCACAGACGTGCGCGCGCGCGGCCAAGGCGACGGAGGCGGAGGCGGAGGCGGCGACGGGAGCCGCGCGAGAGGCGGCGCGCGCGTGGGCGACGTTTGACGCGCGCTATCGCAAGCACACGGTCGCGGAAGACGACGTACTGCTTCCAACGTTGGCGAGTAGAATTGATAACGTCGCGAGCGCGTATGAGTTCGAGCACGAGGCGGAGGAATGGTTGTTTGAGGAGGTGACGCAGTGCGTGGAG
>Ga0233450_10002190_pt1 | contig 19342 bp, 4 predicted proteins | sample 011ome_30_FD_189956 | JGI IMG/M metagenome (GOLD analysis project Ga0233450, IMG submission 189956) | Coastal salt marsh microbial communities from the Groves Creek Marsh, Skidaway Island, Georgia - 011501CT (spades assembly) | ecosystem: Environmental > Aquatic > Marine > Intertidal zone > Salt... | reverse complement strand
AGCGTGCACGGAGATGGAGGCGGTGACGGCGGAGGAGGAGGAGAAGGAGGAGGACGCGGCGGAGGAGAAGGAGGAGGAGGAGAAGGAGGAGGAGGCAAAGGTGGCGGTAGTGGTGGTGGAGATAGAGGAGGAGGTGAAGGTAGAGGTGGAGGTGGAGGTAGAGGTGGTGGTGAAGGAGGCGGTGGCGACGGCGGCGGCGGCTTTGGAGGTGGCGATGTCGAGGGAGGGGGGAACGGCGGATGCAGTGGAGGAGGAAGTGGAGTTGGTGGCGATGGCGGCGGTTTTGGAGGAACTGGTGGTGGCCATGGCGCTTGAAATGGTGGTGAGGGGATTGGCGACGGTGGCGGGGGTGCGACCGCAAAATCTTGCCGAGTAAAGTTAAACGGTGATCGTGCATCTGGAATACCCGCCGCAAGACAAATTCTGGAATAATTTGTTCCCGAAGATATATTCGGGTTGAAGGTGATGTCACACGTCACACAAAAGGTCGCATTCGTACAAACTACGCACCCCACAGAGCATCCATTATCACCATAAGCTTCTCTTTTTATTGGATCGAGAGAGACTGCCGATACTGGAGCGAGGAGAGATGCATCGAATCCCCTATTCGTGTTTTCTGCACTCAATGACGCGACGAGAACTTTGGAAGTGCCATCGTCCGCGTCGAGATTCATCTCCGCGTCGTAAAAGAAGCGATATATTAACGAGTCAGAACTCGATGAAGCGTCAAAGATAAGATGATTTTCATTTAATTTCTCTTCCATAAGCACACGTCTGTTATTTTTCGCGGTTTCTGATAACACTCCCGCACTCACACCGGATAGAAGAGGTGATGGCGGTGGTTTCGGAGGTGGTAAAGTCGCCGGAGGTGCGGAAGCAGTCTTCAGATAACAGTGGTATCCCTCTCGACTGTTGAGTTTCCCTCCATCGAAAACATTTGAAGGCCCACACAGGGACGAACCTCCATTGCAATAAGTCTGATAATTTTCACCATCTATACTTTGCATACCTCCCCATTTGTTGTTTTGGAATGTATTCGTCGATTCAACAACATAAGCGTTCCAATCCGTAACTAATCGACACTCAGGTGTTGGCCAAATATCCCGAAGTACAACTTCTGCAGCTAAACACCACGCGAATACGATACACTTTGCCTTGCATAGAATGATTGCGTCATGAGCATTAGTACCGCTCGTGTGGGGGAATAAATCGTAACAGCTTTTTGAGAATTTTATCCCATAATTTCCATTTGATTGGCGGCACTCACCTTCACCAAGATACGAGTAATCAAGGTCCGGTGGAGGTGGCGGAGGTGAAGGTAGCAATGGTAACGGAGGGGGGGGGAAGGGGGGGGGGAGCGGTGCAGCAGGCGACGGCGGTGCAATATCTGGCTTCGCATAGCAATGATGACCTGTTAGAGAGTGCACTCTGCCACCGAAAAAACGTGGCGCGTCGGCGCGGCAAGTTCCACCATGACAGTGAGTTTGATACGTTTCGCCACCGAGAGTTTCTGCGCCTCCCCAAAAATTGTTTGCAAGCGTGTTACCAGATTCTACTACATAAGCCGTCCAATCCGTTATTAATTTGCATCCAGGAGTGAGTTGCGACTCTGCATCGAGCTCAACTTCTACGGCAAGGCACCACGTGAACTCGAGACATTTGTTTCTACATCGGTTCCTAGCCTCGTGCGCATTTGTTCCTACGACATGCGGATTCAAATCAGAATATTCCTTTCGAAATGTCATCGGGGACTCGAGGCCGTTACTCACCATACACTCGCCTTCTCCGAGATATTCGTATGGACTTGAGCACGATGCCAGGATTATCCTATTACTAGGTGAACTTGAATATGTTAGAAGACCTTTGGAATATAACGTGGACGGATTTGAAAGACTTTGATCAATTCCCGCCACGAAAACAGCAGTTTCGTTAGTCACGTTGAATGAAGTACCCGCAAGCCTTTTATACTTCAAAAGGTAAGCTTTGAAAGTTCGAAAAGAACCTCGTTCCGCGACTCTCCCTCTTTGCGTCCACGTTGAAATAGGATCATTTAAAATACCGAAAGGTGGCTTGATGTCAGGTTCGTTACATATTGTCCAAGTGCCAACAAGAGTATCCATGCGGCCACCAACATGACCTCTAGGCATTTCAAGAAACAAATCCTCCAGCCACAACTTCGTCGCATTGGCGTCGTAACCGGCCAAACCGTTGAAACATATACCTTTCGTAAACTCTGGACCGCATCCGAGCAAAAATGTCAACGCATTTTTGAACGCATTTGCGCTACCAGGCGTATCGATGAGTGTAAAGTCAGTTCGCGTCGCTCGTCTGATTCCAGCGGAGGGTTCATTCCACGCCAGCGCAAGAAGTTCCGATTTGAACAGATTCAAGACAGCAATGCTACTTCCATACGCGCTCCTATAACATGGTAGTATTCTGAGAAGAACATTATACCTTGTCGCCGATCTAAACATTGAGCTTTCCCCTTCAAGTATGTAGGGGATGACCACATCCAAGAAATACCTTAGTGGACCATCACTGGTCACACCAAAAGGACATCCTACTAATCGTGCGCCCGCTGAAAGAAATTTCTCCAAACTCTTAGGATAGAAACGCGCGACGTGCAAGAATTGTCTGGCAGCCTTTTCGAGGATTGTAGTATTCGTAATTGATGTCATTTGATAGTGCGTGAAAATTAAATCCCATGCTTCAGGGACGTGAGGATTTTTCTCCAACGTGGAAAGTAAGAGCATTATGACCCGCTCTTGGGTGTTTAAGCCGCCCATATTATAATAGAAGGTGCGAAATAGCTGCATAGCAAGCCGAACCTCTAAATAACTATCCAGGCCTTCGTTCATTGCGCGAGGTATCGAAGATATGTAATCTAAGGACGTTTCAATCCCTTCTCCACGTCTCCGGATATCGTCTGTAGGGAGCGGGTTCACATCAGTCAACCACGTCGATACTTCACCAGCAATGAACCCAAACTTATTCATTTTCCATAACCCACTTGGGCTTTTATTAAATGCGATTGCTGCTGAGTGACCTCCGGGTTGTTGGACCATTGTCGCCGGTCCGCCTCTACATGCAACATTTCCAACATGTAGATACGACAACCTGGCGCTCCCTCCCCCATCTTCGGCAATCCGAGGTAGAGAGTCTTTGTACCAATTCGAATTTCGACACACGTTTGCGTCTGGTTTATTGCTGTCGTAATTAGAACTGTATCGAAACCAAGAAGTAGCGATGCCGGCTTTACTGGTACGATTGAGATCAACGTACTCATCTGGGTTATCTGCCTCCGCGTCTTCGTATCGGCTCCAAATCCAGTCGCACTCCTCAGTGGGAATATGAGCAATTGGATGTATCGTTAGTAATGGCCATGGTGCATCTGTAAGAGGGAAAGCGAGATCTTTTCTACCCACTTTTTTTATCAAATAATCCAGAGCGGCGATCGGAGAAGGGTTCTTCAATCTTGACGTGGGTGCGTTGAATTGCTTCCCATGTTGCGCACAGTAATTTCGCAACTTTGTGAATTCAACATCTGCGGTAGCCCCGTCTTCTCCCTGCTCGGGAGAGGTTGAGTTTATTAGCGAACCTATGTTTCTGTATCTCTGCGAGAACGCGAGAAGAACGTCGGGGATGTTCGAATCTACTATTTGCTCGTCGTCGAAAAAGTTTTTCAAAAAGCGAAGGTTTTCCACAACTTTAGGATGCGTCGGCATCGATAGTGAATAGAGCGATTTCCTCAAACTCACGCCTTGATCTCCCGTTTGAGTTCTAATAAAGTCCCAAATTGTATCCGATTCTGGGATCGAGGATTGAGATTTTGCATGATTTTCGTTCCAATCAAGCAAAGCGTTTGTTAACACTTCCGTCCATACTTCTCCTGAGTCGATCGTAACGTTGAACAGCTCACCGAAAGCCTCGGACCCCATGTACGGATATTGCGTGAATACGCCGCGCTTGGCAAACACGTGAGACCTACTTGATCGCTCAAATGCTGGCGACGCTGATCTGCTTAATTTCTTAGTTGATATAAAACCGCAATTGCCGCTTTCGGGGTTATCATCAATGTCAGGCGTGAAAACCACACCTGGACATCTAGCGGTATGCGAGCACGCCCTGACGCACTCACTGACAGATGCATTGAACGTCTTCTCGCTCGTATGCGCGCGCCGCTCGAATAGAATAAAGTCATCGATTGGGTCGAGTAATTCACTCGCTTCTGCTTTCAAAAAGTGGGTCCATCCTGATGGCAAAAACAAGGAGGCAGGGGTTTCTGTGTAGCTACAGGTGTCAAATTCAGCCGGCTTTGTGGCTGCTTCACAATACGCAGTATAGCATATGGCCGAAGATGGTATACACTTAACACTACGCCCGCGCACACCGGTGCTTGCGATCCCAGATCCTATCGGTGCCTTCTCACACGCACTCCATTCGCTTACGTTCCACGAAGGTGTCGCGCACGATTCTCCATTATCGATGCCGCGTTTGAGAGTACACTTCCCGTCCGGATCTTTAGCCCAACCGTTGAGGCAAATGCATGTGCCGTAATCAGCCATAACCTCACACCGACCATAATGACAATCTACATTACATAGCGAACCATGTGATTCGTACTGATCGCATAGTCGAGTTGTAGGTGGCATTGCCCCTGCTATACATCTTTGTATCTCGGCGCGCGTACCGTTTGGCCACACGCATGCGTTCATGCGCGACTGGGTGTTCCAAAGATTTTTCTGAATTATATCGTTACGCGAAATTTCCAGGTCCGCACGACGCTTTTGTGGAGTCTTTCCGCACCTTTCCCACGCAAGTGGCACCCATTGAGCGTGGAGAACCTCATTTAACTCCGTCAAATTTTTCGAGTAGCACTCCTTTTCACTGGTGGACGGCACAAAACAACAGCCATATTTCTCGCACGTGGCTTTTCGAATGTTGACATTTTGAGTGTTTCCTTGAGAGTCCAATTCATATGGAACACAAATTGTTCGCGATGTGCCTACTTTCAACAAGCATTGCGGATTGCAACTAAACGCGTTACACGATTGCATGCCGTTTGGCTTTACATCGAAATGAGCGCATTTAGAATCGTTCACTGCGTCAGATAAAATCTGGCGCGATCTGAGCGCGCAAAAAACTTTACGAAATTGTACACCGCTTTCGCAAGGTTTCGAACATATGCTCCAAGGTGTCGTGGCCCAGACAACGTCGACGTTTCCTACGAAATAATCAACGCCTTCCTCGTTGGACATCACGACGAAGGAGGCCAAATCCGATATCGTTACCGGGTGCAGGTATTCCACCGGGGTAAAACGAGTTTCTCCGAGATAGGAAGTTGATGATTCGTAAGAAGGAACACTCGAAGGTACAGCAGTCAAGGTCTCATCGCATCTTTCTTTGTATATTCTGCATACTTTCGTTTCGCGCGCATACGTAAACGTCGCACCTGAAGCTGGACTAAACCCGAAGGGATTGGCGCCGCCAGCCAGACACTGGCTCAAGGATTCGGTGGTTTGTGAAGAAAGAATCTCTGCATTTGCGCAGTCCAACTTTTTACACGACCTCGAAGTATATCCATCCGCAATTCCAAGACCAATAGCTGAAACCGGCGAGCACAGCAAGTGTCTGTCGTTGAACGAAGAATCTTCCATTACAGAGGTTCCCCATGAATCGGTGTGGCGCATACCGACGAGACCGACACCAGTCGCGATGTATCCCTGTGCGCACGACTCGTCCATCTCGTAATGCGTACCTTTTTTTACTGCATTGCTTTTTGATGCAAAAGTTCGCGCTTTCACTTCATTAGAACTATCAACGGTAAAACCACTAGGCGTGCCGCAACGCGGAACTACACCCGCCTTGGCAGATGATTGATTCGTGTCGTGTGTAAAGGCTAAGCCGGTGAGAACCTTGCCGACAGGGCATCGCACGTACCCGGTGGGATATCCTAATGCTGGATCCAAGTCGTTGCGTACGTATTGCAAAGTACTCACCGGTTTAATGAAGAGCGAATCGATGCGAACCCAGTCGTAATATCGCTCGTCCTCTAAGCACAGCGTCGTGTTGCTGTAAAAAGCGCACTCGCTCAACTTACCAGAGGTCAGCCCTAACCCAGACTCGACACACTTCATCGATTGAATGGGGGCGTTAAAATCATCGGTAATCATCACAACTTCTTCGCCTCGATATTTAGCGTTATGAAAAATCGAGTCTTGTCCCCAATATCGAGTGCGTTTCAAAATCGCGGAAGAAAGCTCCTCCTCGCAGTCGCAATACCCCCATTCGGTTTGCTCAGCATTCGTGTAACATATTTTTCGCCCTCTTTCGAAACCCGCACCTCCAAGGGACGCCGATAAATGCAACGCTGGTATGAAGCACTTCGACTGGTATTCAGTAACATCACTTCCATCCGCGTTTGCGTGGATCACGAGAGACTTTTTATGGAAGCACGGACTAGAATTCGCCGTCCCGCCGCACGTAGGCTTCGCGTAGTCTAGATACAAGCCTCCAGAGAAAAACACACTTTCTGATGTCTGTAACGAGCTCAACTCAGCTGAATCTGCAGCTATGTACCGATATGTACGTTTTGGTTCTGTGCCTAGCAGACCACCATCGCTGTGATAAATTCGCTGTCCGTGTAAAGGAAAAACTTTCGAATCCCCAGAATGTAACGAAACGTGCGAAAGTTCTCTCTCGGAGTAAAACTTCGAACTTGCTCCTGCACCTAAGTAATTCTTTGAACCAATCAACGGGTCTATATTACGTCGCAACTTTGCAATACTACCTAGTGTCAACGAATCCGAAGTGAAATTTCCCGTTTGAGGAAATATCTTTTCGGTAAATCCGCCAAAATCCCCGCTCACCCTCATACTCATACTTCCTCCGCCGAGGGCGAGATTGGGAATAATTTCGTTTGGAATTACCTGATTCCAATGCGATTGAAGCATATTGTGCGTACCATTCGAAGCAAAGTTCAAAGATGGCTGCCAATCCCAAGAGTGCATTCCGCGATCGCGCTCGTCGCGTCGCATGTAAAATGTAATCAATAAATCTTCATTTCTCCCTTGGCGAAGGCGTATCTTGACCGAACTCGATCGCAAACGGCACGTAGAATGTGAACTGGCCGATCGAGTGACTACATCAAATCCCGCGCATCGAGCGTTCGATGTGCACCTTTGCGCGCAAAATTCGATAAAATAGGTTTTTCTAAACCGTTCTTGCGAGATTTGTAAAGTATGGAGAGTGTGAGGAGGAATATACTCCTCGAAAGAGGCTGAATCGTAAGACTCGAACAAATCGCCACCATGAGGGAGTCCGCAACGCTGCGTTTCGTAATAATCAGACTCAGTTTCGATCGTTACGAAACCTAAATCGTCCCAAGAGGCTGGCGCGTTACAGTCATTCGCGTCTAAATCACACATACAAACCTGATGCCTATCGTCCTCGTATAAAAATCCGGGCACACGATACCGCCCATCGGCGATGAAATCGTTCCATTCCATGTACGGTTGATGAATACTCGATTGATTCGTGTGCATTTCATCGCTAAATGGTCGCATGTGCACGTAATTAGCGCTCGAACGCACCGAGTGCCCGCTTTGCTTCACAAGCGTCTTTGATGCCGCAACGTCTGCAGTCCCGTCCCATGCGCCCATGCACCCAATACGCTGTCCTCGCAAGATCTTCACAGAGGCTCTCGCCGGAAGTGTCGCCGTACCGCGTTCGACAAATACCAGCGGTGTCTGTACACCAGTTAGTATTTTACCAACTAATACTTTAATCTGATTGTAATGATAGGTTGGTATGCAGACGTTTGAGCCTCTCGGTAATCCGTACTTTTCCCCTATTCCGACGGCACAAAACGTACCGCTTGAACAGTCCGAGTGCCTATCACTCCTCGACGTTTTACTAAAAGAAGTTGGCGTGCAAGAACCCTCATACGCCTTGCACGGCAAAACGACGATGTCGCTCGACCGCACCGTCCTTAAATCGTCCGTCAAATATGTTTTTCTTTTGCAGTATCCATCCATCCCGTTGGTGAGACCGGCGAGACCGCGATTGATTTCAACTTCTCGCTCGTACACAGAAGTATACGCAGCAGCACTTATTGGTTCCTTGTAGTCGTTATAATACGCAGCATTGAATCCAGATGCATTACTTGCAGTGTTCACTGCATAGTCTGCGCAACACGCTGGGTATATGTGCTGGTATTCATCCGTGTACGCGGAAACGCAATGTTTGGCGTTGCCCCCCATTTGCTCCATAGCTGACGTTAATTTGTTCCAGTGTTTATACATACCACGACTGCGACTCGGATTTGCAACAAAAACACCAGTGGAATCGTTCTCATCGCATTTGGTCGACGTCCAAACGAACGAAGTTGGGCAATATTGCGCAGAATAAGCTTGTGGTAAACCAAGGGCGACTTCGTATGCTGTGCACAACCGAGCGCCTCGAGATTCGCACAAATCCTTATTTACCCCGTAGGACACGCCTGGGTTGCACGTAATGTCGTTCCAAGCGCAGCTTCGATTTAAAGAGCTCGTCCAGTAATCATGATATTTAAAAGCTCTGTCTTTGGGATAATTACCGTAACCAGAGACGCCTTGCGCGCCAGTCGCCTGATAGCACCCAGACGCCAAAGGGTCGTTCGTGAAGCTCGCCCACGTTTGGTTCGGGGCCGCATCAAAAATCTGAGTGCCACACGAACGCAGAGACGGAAAGCCGCCGTAGTGTTGGTCATATCCGCCACCGTCGGGGTTATTCTCCCAAATCCTACTCGCTTGTAAAAGAGCGTCTCGTACCGAGAAATTCGTCCCGAGCTCTTCGCACGTTTTCGTGGATGGACACGCGCCTTGGCAAAATTGTTCGATCGATGGTTTATCTGCCGCTACGCACTCTGATTCTGAGCTCGCAATCGATCCACTCACGGTATTTACACATTGCACGGTTCGAAACTGTTTAAAAGTACACTCTGCTGAAGATGCCGAGTACGTTATATAACCGGTATTTTTACACTCGGACCACGCGGAGCTCGTCCATCTTCCCGAGACCGCCGATCGCCAGACGTACGATTCATACCCAACCACATTTTGTGTTTGTAACGGGCGTCTCCTACCAAATACCCCGCACAGGAACAAATCACATTTTTTCTTCGCGCCTAAGAAAGATATCGCCGAACACCGAGACGCCATGGCTGCGCGACAGGCGCTCTGACATTCGAGGAGTGTTCTCGATATCGTTGAACTCAAGCGCATGCAATTCTCGATGTACGTATTTCCTCCTAAAAACACCCACTTCACAGTGTCAACTACTGCGCTCGCATTGCTTATACTATTACTATACTCTCCACACGGGTCTGTCGCGTTCAAAGGATCCGAGTATCCTACGTGATACTCGCACAAGTTTCCTCCGTCGTCGCTGGCTCGACAGCAACTGTCGCCACATTTAGTAATCGTCGTTGAAACTGCACTTGAACTGTCGCGCTTTACCGCGCACTCGTTCGTGCTCGAGCCTATATACTCAACTTGCACCAAAGATTGATAACAACTAAAGGCAGAAGCCGATTCTCGTGCGTTTGCGAAGCAGCATCCGTACAGCTCGCATCTCTCCTTTTCCGCGGAAACCGACGTTTTCTCCACCTTATGAATATTTTCGTAATACGGATTGCACGGTTTTCTATCTTCTGCAATCGGAACGAAACACTGATCTTGACACGAGTGCGTGTGACACACTTCAATCTCAACTTTTCCATCGTCGTCTTCTCTTCCACTATTAATACCACACAAACTCGAATCGACGGCTTGGTTCGTCAGTAAATCTTTACACGTCCTTCTCGAGCGCGTCCGAAAGCCACCCCCGCACGTTTTAGAGCACTCCGACCATTCACTATTGACGCTTCTCACATACACCGCTCTTCTTCTATTTTGCGCGTACGTATCTGTATAACCCCATTTCTTCTGACCTTCATCGTTGCTATAAGTAAAAGTCACGCTAGACGAGGTAAAACACCACGGTTTTCCTTCCCAGGATTTTTCTAATGTCGGTTCGAAATATTCCACGCCTTCGTATTCGAAAGGAAACACACAATTTTCTCCATTCGCTGTACCGCCCGTGGTTTTTGTCACTTTTACGTAGTGTGTTTGTATTCCTTCTCTTTGCACTAATTCGCTCGAGTCTGGCAAGGACGAAAGGAAAATTGCGTTTGAATACCCGCTGGCGAATATCGCTCTCAAACCGTCCTCGTTTGATTCCAAGAGCGGCCCAGTCACCCTCGCTTCTTCGTGATACTCGTCCATTTTTTTGTTCGATATAGCAAACGCTTCCTCCAACTTCACAATCGCCTCCGAAAACGCTCTAAATTGTTGCTGCGTGTACGCGATTCTAAAATTGTTCATTCCAAACTGACTCGCGATTGCGGCTTTGCTATTCGCCGTGTCGCTCGCTCCAGAACACCTATAAAAGCCCGCGCACCGATGATCCCTCTCGCACGCTCTCGTAATCTCTGCTAAGGTTCCATTTACTGCTGCGTAGGCTAACTTTCGTATCAGGCTTGGATGAATGACCAAATCATCGTACGTGACATTCTCTATCCGTTTCGTTTCCGAACTCCGTCGTTCCTCTACTAATACGTTCGCGTCGTCGTATCCCGCAAAATCTTCGTCCATATCCACCCCTCGTTTCTTTCTATAAAAAGTATGCACTTTTTCAACCTCGTCCGCGACTAAACCGTACCCTCGACCGACTAAGATGCACTCATACGCCGACGTAACTTGCGTAAGCTCTAACGTAAACCCAGCGCACTCGTACCCGTACCTGTCGCACTCCGTTTTGCAACCCAAAAAAGTCGACACACGTTTCAAAAAAGTTCCCGAGACGTGATGTCGGTCGACATGCACGTGGTAATTCGTCGGCTGCGCTTCGATCGTTTCTGGTGACAGCAATGATTGCATCAGGTTTCTTCTTCTACTACTTATTCTTCTCTCGCGATACGAAGAAGAAGAAGAAGAAGAAGAAGAAGAATAGTTTGTCTCCTTCGCGTCGTTGTTCAAAATTGAGTCGGCAAATCGGATTTCGACCGAGGATTTTGGCGTTGATAGATGCGTTTTACTCTTCTCGTAATCCTTTACGAGTTTTAACGGCGATACTACGAAAACGATTAATAAAAGAACGCTCACTATCAGAGCCACCGCGCGAAAATGCTCTCGTTTCTTTTTCTTCATCTTTCGTTCGTGAGCGAGTGGCTGTGATTATATCTCCTCTCTAAATTCTTAAATTTGACTTGTGTAAAGTGGTTGTAAGTGGCGAATTAATTCTCTCTCAAAAATCACTCTCAGAGCACAGATCACGAAAACAATATGTACAATATACAAATTACACCACTTTTTACACAAAAACGCGACACAAGAAAAAAAAACGAATAAAAAAATGGTGTCCATGATGTCGACCACGAGCGCATTCATCTCTTCCCCGACGACTTTGAAGTTGAGAAAGAAGTCTAATACTAATAAAAGAAGTAACAACAGTCTTTTGAAGATAGCGAAAGCGATTTCGGTCGCCGACGTGACCGGTCCGGTGAAAGAGACGATAAAAGATGTGCAATCAGTGGAGGTACAAAATACGATGAGTTTTTCTTTCTCAAGGGAGAATTCGAATAATAATTGCGCGAACTCGTGATGATGGTTTTTCTTTCGTCAACACTAACAATCGAAGAACGCGAAAAAAAAAAGCAATCGGCATCACCACCACCATTTCATCGTCATCGATCGCGAGAAAGAGAGAGAGGAAAGACACGCAGAGTTCTTCTTTGGCTCTCCATCATCATCATCCAATTCAATTCAATCCTCAAAATTCTCCTTTTTTTTGCCTCGTCAGCTTTTTCTTTTCCCCTTTTTTTTTGAAGGACAACATTAACAGAGAAAATTGAGGAGAAAAGTGCTGTTTAGTAGTAAACACAACATCGAAGAAGAAGAAGAAGAAGAAGAAGAACAATTCATTAAATAACACTAACCATTATTAATAAAACCTCATCAATTCTTTGATGATGACTTCTTTATGATAACAGGGATTGAAGAAACTCTCGATTCGGGTGTCGAAATATGCGCCGGCGACGATCATGAGCGCGGGTTCATTTGGCGCGTTCCCGACGATGGGCGCGTGCATGGCGGCGTGCGGGTTAGGCGCGGTTGGAGGCCCGTTGGCGCCGTTAGCCGGACCTCTTTTGTTTTCCCAGGCTGGTGCAGCGGCGAGCGTTGCCGCCGGGGTCGCCGGGATTTTCGGGATTGGCGGGGACGTTCCCGCGTATTTGCACTCGTTGATCTTTCTCGTCGCCGCGGCGGCGGTGTGGCAATACAGCGCCGTCGGCGCGGCGTCGACGTTGGCGGTCAACGCGTTCGCGTTTCACTACGCGCACATGACGACTATTTTGAGCAACTGTAAGGATGTTACGAAGAGAATTCCGTACACTCTTATGAATTCGGTGAAGAAAATTGCGTTGGTTGGACCCGGTTTGGTCATGGCAATGATGCAGCTCTTGCCGAGAGCGATGGAGTTTGAAACCTTCGCCAAGATTGGTTTCGCGCCGCCTGGACTCCTCGGACCGATTGGTGGGTTCTTTTTACACCCGATCGTGCCATGGATAATCGCCATCGCCTCGTTGGTGTGGTTAACCGAAGGGGAGAAGAAGATTACTTCGTTTATCCTCGGCTTGGGGTATTTGATTCCGGGTATTTCGTATTGTCCGACCATGTTGGCGCCGTACGGTCTCGCGCTCATGTTCATGCACTTGTTCTTGGGATTGCAGCTTTTACAGGAAGTCACTCCTTATGGAAGTTTGATTCCTAACCCTCTTTAACTCTTCTGTTTAATTTAACACTGATGAGAAGACAAAAAGGACGGTTGACGACAAAATTTTCCCATGACGGACCGTGTTGTGATCACAAAATGGGAACAAAATGATATTTAATATGAAAAAGAAAATGTATATGATAACAAAAGAACGAACGAATGAAAGAAACTCATCACGATAGCCACCCTATGCATACTTCTTCTAACACAAGTTATTGAATTCTATTCTAAAAATCTCTTCTATTTCTTCGCGCGGTGGTTTCGCGCGTGTTTTCTTTTATTCGACTATGGAAACGTTCAACTTACTTCGTCCAAACGGCATTTGCTCGACTTCTATTTTCACCTTGAGTTTTCCAAACATGTTCTGACGAGCGTTGAATCCTTTCGATACTTTAACTCTCGCTTCGATGCCGTATTTAGGAACAAAGGCGACGATTTCATCTTCGTCTTCGTCTTTCTCGCCCTTCTTGATATTATTAGCATTATTATTATTATTAGTAGTAGTAGTAGTAGTAGTAGTAGTAGTAGTAGTAGTAGTAGTAGAAGTAGTAGTCTTGTTGTTGTTGTTGCCGCGAATCTGGAAGACTCTTGCCTCTGCGACGGTCGTTCTATCTTTGAAAAACTTCAAAGTGTGGAGCTCTGCCGACGCTCTGCCGGCTTGTTGACCGGCCAAATGTCTCGCGTTGCACGTCTCGGCAATCTCCTTAGTGAAAAGATTGGTGTTGTCCATGGCGACTTTTTTCTCAACGCTTGAGATCAAAACCTCGTCGATGGAAATCAATCCCAAACTCGCAGAGAGTAAACGATGGACAATCACGTCGGCGTATCGACGAATCGGACTCGTAAAGTGCGTGTATAAAGGAGAAGCTAAGCCGTAATGATAGAGCTCGTTTCTCGGAAAAGACCCGGTCGAACAGTATTTCGCAGTGGACATGCATCTCGTCGCTTGCAAGCGCAACAAAGTATTAAAGTATGGATCATCTTCGCGCACGCACGCGTCCAAACTTTCCGCCAAAGTTTTATTCGACGCGCAGTTTATTTTGTTCTCTAAACCAAGCAATTTAACTGTTTCTAACAGAGGAAGAAACATTTTTTCCCTCGGCTCCGGGTGCCTTCTCAACAACGCGAAGGACGGGTAGTGCTCGGAGATCCTCTCCGCCACCGCGATATTCGCCAAGAGCATCATCTCTTCGACCATTTTGTTTGTTTCTCGAGAGATGTACAAACTCACGTCTAAAGGATTACTCGTTTCGTCGTCTAATTCGAACCTCACTTCTGGCGAAGCTAAAGTCAAAGCACCTTGTTCCATTCTTTTCGCTCTGAGCGCTTTTGACACGTCTCGTAAACGTCTCAAATCGTTCGCCAAGTCACTCTTATCGTTCGTTTCATCGTCGATGATTTCTTGCGCTTTTTGATAAGTCAACGCCTTGCTCGACTTAATGATTGATTTCGTGAAGCGCGGTTTGACGTCTTTTCTCGGGAGCATCGTGGCTGGATCTACGCGCCAAAAAACCGAAAACGCGAGTCGCTCTACGTCCGCTCTCAACGAACAAATATCTTCAGTCAAAGGTTTAGGGAGCATGTCTAATCTGCGCTGAACTAAATACGTCGTCGTGCCTCTGCGCAGAGCTTCGTCGTCCATGGGCGTTCCAGGTTTCAAAAACGTCGTCACGTCCGCGATGTGAACGCCAATTTCAATTTCTTCTTCTCCTTCGACGCCATCGTTCTTGGGCACAACGACAGCAGAAAGTGCGTCGTCAATATCGCGACATCCAGGAGGGTCCACCGAGCAAACGCGCAGATTCCGCAGATCTTCACGTTTGGGCTCCTCTATGTGTTCTTCAGTCACCTTCCACGGCAGCGGCGGAACGCATTTGTGCACCGCCGGCGCAAAAGGACGATCGTCCACGTCTGCTTCGAGTAATAATGCTGCAGTTTCCGACGCAGTTTCTCCAATTTCACCGAGAGCGCGAACAAAGTGTCCCTCTGGATACGGCGAAGACGCGAGCCACGCGTCGATGACAACGACGATTCTCTGAGAAGCAATTTGATGCGCGTGTCGCGTATTGATACGAATCTTTGGAGTTTTGCGATCGTTCGGCACGCAAAGGACTCTTTTCGCGCGACCACCTCCATCTTCCGTTTCATTTTCGTTACTATTCTCGTGTTGTTTTCTCGCGAGATCTGCGCAAGATTCAATATCGAGAGCGCACGCGTATCCTCGATCTCTCCAATTTCGTTTTACGATTCTCACGACTTTTGCTTTCAACTCCGTCAAAGAAGGAGGCATTTCTGCACCGGCCTTCGCGGACGCATCATCGACTGAAGCAACATCTTCTGATGCGTTTACGATTGGTGCGAGTGAGACTACGTTATCGTCATCGTTGACGTCGTCTTTCTCCCTTTCTTCTTCTTCATCCTCATCTTCGATAATTTCAATACCGACGACGTCTCCTTCCATCGCTCTGTTCATGCGATGACGTCCTTCTATTTTCACGTCGAGCGTGTCGTCTCCCACGTCGACGTACGCCGAGAATGGCGAGTACGGAGAACACCTGATTTTGCCTTCTTTGTATCTCCCGGCGGAGACGCCGCTATCATACTGCGCTTTCGTCAAGTGTTCGGGAAAGGCGGTGAACCCTCCTCTCGCCGTCGAGTTACTCTTTTTGCTGTTCATTTCCGTCTTGTTGATGGAAGCTTTCGTTGTCGTTCTTGTGTTCTTCGCGTAATTATTTCTCGCGATTTCGTTTTCATTTGCTCCGAAGCACTCTTCTGTTCTCGTCGAGCACAAATCGACCAACTCCGGGAACGATTTTGCGAAATGTTTGTTTACCACTTCCCTGACGCTCATCGCGTTCAAATTTTCCTCTTTCGCTTTCAACACGTTTCCTCGATCGTCAGAAACTAATATGACTTTTGCTTCCGCTGCTTTTCCGGCGCTTCCTTCTCCTCCTTCTCTTTTTTGTTTTGTGCCGTCGTGCTTGTTCGACGAACACAATCCGACAACCTTTTGGTAAAACTTAACCACCTCCCGTATCGCCCGATCGTTCCTATCGTTCGCCGATTCGCCTTTCTTCGGCTCTCCGACGTACGTGTCCTTGTGAAATTCGTTAGAAAACACAAAGAAATTCTTTCTCCCCGAGTTCGTTGTTTTATCCCCCGTAGATGAAGAAGCTTCTAGACAAAGCCTCCTCACGCGCTCATACGCATTCCTCGACCGGTTTCTAACCTCCTCTAAAACCGTCGTGCACACGACTACATTTCTCATCGCCTTCGGGTGCGATACCACGTCCAGCTGGTGTAAACACACGTTCGCGTCGACGACGTAAATAATTTTATCATTTCCGATGTTGTTGTTGTTGTTGTTTTCCTTCGTTGTCATCGACTTCGCTTCTACGCCGCTCTTTTCTTCTTCTTTTTCTTCTTCTTCTTCTGCGTTTACATCCAAAATCCATTTCGTCTTGTCTTTCCCTTTGTATGCCACCGGCGCTTGCTTAATCCCGCAGAAAATATCATCGCGAAGATACCGCTCGCGGGAGTGTTTCTTCGTCGTCCTAAACGCGTTGTTGTTGTTGGTGGTGGTGGTGGGTCTTTTGTTGTTGGTGAAGAAAGACGATGATTTCGACGTTCTCGAAATCGTCTTCTTTTTCTTCTTTTCTTTTCCTTTCTCGTCTTCTTCGCTTTTCATCATCTTCTTCTTCTTCAGAGGAGGAGGAGGACTCTCATTATTGCGCTTCATTATTATATTTGTGCGAATAGAGTGCGAATAATGCAATCTCGAGGGAGACGAGGGAGACGAGGGCAGAGGAAGCAAACACAGACAGAGAGACAGAGAGAGAGAGAGAATAGAATGCTTTTGGTGTACGAGTAGAAATGAGTACTTTTTGTCTCCACAGAAAAAAAAAAAAAGAAAAAAAAAAAAAAAAAAAGTCTCAACTTGCGATGATGAGAGAAGAGTTGGATTTTAATGAAAAAAGAGATGACAGAACACGTGAGAGAAAGGGGTGGGTCTCTTTTCAGATATCCTTTTAAAAACTGGGTTGTTACACTTCTCGAAGTCGAGTTTTTACGAAGAAGAGAGCGGCGCTCTTTTGAGCGCGCGAGAGAGAGGTTGTTGACTTTTTTATGCTTCGCTTCGTGTGTACGCGTACAGTGATAAATACCGGTTTCAGACGTAAAACTATAATCTCTTCTAAAAGTACGCGTTCTTAGTACTCTCTCGCTTATGATGATAAATTAAAGAGCGTCTTCGCCAACCTCTTTCTTCGTTTCGATATTCGTTTTCTCCCCGTCAGAAGAATCGAGCAACCGATCTTTGTTTAATAATCGAGAAAGCACGACGATAAAGACGACCCACATGCTAAAGAAAGCGACCGAAATGAGCGTCGTGCCGACGAACAGAATTTTAATCGATTTCATAGTGTCTTCGCACCCTGGTTTCGCATCGGCGAACGCTTTTTGCACAAATTCGCACGTTGTGATGGCGTATGTGTCCGGTAGAGCGGCAGACAAGGTTCGCGCGACGATTGCGTATTCTTTGATTTCATCGTAAACGTTCGATTTAATCATGCGCTTGTCGTCCAAGTACTCTGCACACTCGTCTTCGGCGTCGCTGCATTTTCCAATTTCGTCCTCAAATTTTCCAATGTAGTTGTACGTCTTTTCGTAACCCGGGCACTCGTTACCAGCTCTACCGCCGGCACACGCAGCTCGCATCAAAAAGACAGGGAGAATTTCCACCGGTCTTTCCGGCACATCGGGTGGAGGAGGAGGCGCCGGAGGAAACGCAGCGAGAGGAGGGGGCGAAGGTGGCGAAGGAGGCGGCGAAGGCGGCGGGGGCGGCGAAGGCGGTCGAGGCGGTCGAGGCGGTGGAGACGGCGGAACAGGAGGAGGAGAGGGTGAGTCTCCCCTCAAATCCCAATTCACGGCAGGTCCGTTCCCGTTCCCTGCTTCTTCTGCGAGACCAACCCAGTAAAATTTCTCTCCAAAAGCCGTGGCGCCTGAAAACATTTCATCCGCCCTCATATGTGTACACGGTAAAGTAGCGTCAGCATCATCCAACAAGCACCAAGACGTCACATCCACATCAAATGAAACCGCGTTCCTAAACATTACATCCATTGTAGTTACACTAGTGACGTTCCATAATGATAAGTCCTGGTTGAACGAGCGGGCGCCATCAAACATGCCGTCCATGCTCGTGACTTGCGATACATCCCATGACGAGATGTCGTTGTTGAAGTCAAAGGCGTCTTGAAACATGGCACTCATTGTTTTTGCCGAACTCGTATCCCATGAGGATATATCACCGTTGAATGGACCGGAGAATAAACCGGAGAAATCAGTCACAGAGGAAACGTTCCACTCGCGCATGGGTCCGTACGGATTCACAGTCGCGCTCCATGCGCACTCACCTAATATTGGTGACGCTTGGAGGCACTGAATCACAGCTTCGTTGATGACTTCATCGTCGAGCGGGAGAGCGACGTAGCAATCCCACGCTGAGGGTGGACCATCGCTGCTGGAACTTCCCGTCGTGATCTTCACACAAGCGTCAGCAAACGCAGTCGCCCCTGAAAACATTCCGGCGCTGCTGGTGAGGGACGAGGTGTTCCAAGCCGTGATGTCCGCGTTGAATTCTGTCGCGTCCATAAACATCGAGTCCATGTTGACCACTTCACTCGTATCCCAGCCAATGATGTCACTGTTGAATGCCGATGCCCCAGAAAACATTTCTTCCATCGAGGTGACTTGGAACACATTCCACAGAGTCAAATCTGCGTTGAAATTTGATTTATCTTTGAAAGCAGCCGTCATATCTTTAACGAGAGAAACGTTCCATATCGACATGTCACCATGCTCGTTTTCCTCTCCACATCTGCCATCTGTGGGCGCAACTGCGAGGCATTTGGAGATGAGTCCTGAGAATGACTCGTCCGTGATGGGCGGTGCGTCGTCCGAGGACTGGAGCATTCTTCGTCTTCCCGTAGAACACGATTCGAACACGCCTGAGCTGCATTTAAAACAAGGAGCACCAGAATTTTGGTACATACTAGACCCCCAGATCAATCTTTCGCAGCTCCAACCCCAGCTCGATACGTCCTGCGTAAATTTCGTCGCTCCATTGAACACAACGTCAAAGTCGTCGACCTTGCTTGTGTCCCATTTGGAGAGATCTTGATTAAAATTCTGCGCGCCATGAAAAGTTCCCCAAAGTTTTCTATTTAGCGAAGTATCCCATCCCGATATATCCGCATTGAAGTCTACCTTGCTCGCAAACAAATATTTCATAGAGGTTACCTGACTCGTGTCCCAATAAGGCATGGCGCCATACGATACTCCATTAACTTTTAAATCATAGCAAAGTCCGTCCACTGGATTTGTTTTCAAACACTCGTCGACGGCAGTTTTTAGAGTACCACTAGGTATTGGGTCTGACGGGGGAGGAGAAGGGGGAGGGGGCGGAGCGGGTGGAGAGGGTGGTGGGGAA
>Ga0233450_10002183_pt1 | contig 19363 bp, 18 predicted proteins | sample 011ome_30_FD_189956 | JGI IMG/M metagenome (GOLD analysis project Ga0233450, IMG submission 189956) | Coastal salt marsh microbial communities from the Groves Creek Marsh, Skidaway Island, Georgia - 011501CT (spades assembly) | ecosystem: Environmental > Aquatic > Marine > Intertidal zone >... | reverse complement strand
AAAAGTACTGGTAAGTAAAATGTAAATATGCATAAAAGTGATTCTATTTTTCTATGTGGACACAAAGGTATGGTTGGTTCTGCAATCCATGAAAAGCTAATTTCAGAGGATTATAAGAATATAATAATTGCTGACAAAAAGGAACTTGATTTAACCAACCAGCTCAACGTAGAGTTGTTTTTTAAAAATAATAGGCCAGATTATGTATTCTTGGCAGCAGCAAAGGTTGGTGGAATACACGCAAATAACTCATTAAGTGGAGAATTTATATATCAAAATATAATGATACAGAATAATGTTATAAATTCGGCTTATGTAAATAAAACTAAGAAATTATTATTTCTTGGGTCTTCCTGCATTTACCCTAAAGAACCAGAAATTCCAATAAACGAAGATTCTTTACTATCTGGAAAGCTTGAATCAACAAACAGAGCCTACGCTATTGCAAAAATTGCAGGAATAGAAATGTGCCAATCATATAAAAAACAATATGGGTTTAATGCAATTTCAATTATGCCAACAAACTTATATGGCCCTAACGATAATTTTTCTCTCGAAAATTCACATGTTCTTGCAGCATTAATTAGAAAGTTCCATGATGCAAAAATGAAAAATCAGAACTCGGTAATTTGTTGGGGTGACGGCTCACCTTATCGCGAATTTTTACATGTAAATGATTTGGCAGAAGCAGCTGTTATGTGTATGAAGAGTTATGAAAGCGAACAAATAATAAATATAGGTACAGGAACTGATATTACAATTAGAGATTTGAGTATTCTTATATCAAGAATTGTCGATTTTAAAGGAGAAATAATTTGGGATGAGTCTAAACCAAATGGTACTCATAGAAAGTTACTTGACTCAACAAAAATAAATGATTTAGGCTGGAAACCAAAAATTTCACTTGAAGAAGGAATCAAAGATACATATCTATGGTTTCAAGAAAATATTGAAAGTATAAGAATATGAAAGTGTTAGTTCTAGGCTCAAGCGGACAAGTTGGTTATAGCTTGACAAGATATTTAAGAAATAAAAATTATGAAGTAATAGAGTTTGACATAGTCAATAATGAGGAGCAAGATTTAAGAATTTATAACAATAAGTTACTTGAACAGAATATACAGTCTTCAGATTTTGTAGTATTTTTAGCCTTCGATGTTGGAGGTTCAAGATATCTAGAAAAATATCAAAATACTTTTGATTTTGTAAACAATAATAATCTTATTATGCAAAATACTTTCTCATTATTAAAAAAGTATAGTAAAAAATTTATCTTTGCTTCATCGCAGATGAGTAATATGAGTCACTCTTCTTACGGAGTGCTTAAAAATATTGGTGCAAAATATACACATTCTTTAGGAGGGCTCGTATTCAAATTATGGAATTGCTATGGTTTTGAAGCTGATGAAGAAAAGTCACATGTAATAACAGATTTTATAAAAAAAGGATTTGAGAGCAAGGAAATTGCAATGTTGACTGACGGTAATGAAGAAAGAGATTTTCTTTATATAGAAGATTGTTCAGAAGCACTAGAAATTTTAATCAATAATTATGACAAGATTGACAAAAAAGATGAAATTAATATTGCTAGTCATAAAAATATAAAAATAATTGAGATTGCAAAAATAGTTAAACAAAATTTTGAAAAAATTGGAATCGAAGTAGAAATTATTCCCTCTGATAAGACTGATTTAGTTCAAAAAAATAAAAAAAACTTACCAAACGAAAACTTCAAAGACTGGTGGAAACCCACTACAAATATTGAAGAGGGAATATCAAATATTTTTAATATTTATAAAAAAAATTATGGATATTAATCCAAACAACTTTTTAATTAGAAGTTATAGCATTTAAGAATGAAAAAAGTAAGCACAATAACTCCGAGTTATAAATCAGAAAAATATTTAAAAGGGTTCTTGTCTAGTGTCAAAAACCAAACCTATAAAAATATCGAAATTGTTTTAGATCAAAATGAGCCAACAGACAGGGAAGTAAAAATTATTGAAAATTTCAACAAAAAAAATAACAATATTAATCATACGATTATTAAAAAAGTAGATCCCATAGGAGTTTCTATGAATAGGTGTATTGACAAATCTACTGGTGATTACTTATGTATTTGGAATGTTGATGATTTGCGAACACCTAAATCTATTGAATTAATGGCAAATGTATTAGATGAAAGAAAAGATATAGACATTGTGTTGGGTAAGTATTTGATTGTAAATAAATTTAAATCAAGAAGAGGTAACACTATAGATGAATCTAAACGGCCACCAAAAGATTTTATGTCAGGAATGTTGCTAGGACCTTTTTTTATGTTTAGAAAGGAAATCTTAGAGAAAACAGGAAAATTTGATGAACAGTTTTTTTCTGGTAACGATTATGACTTAGCAATGAGATTAGTTAGAAACGGCAAATATTATTGTCTTGATCAAGTCTTGGGTTATTACCTTAACGAAGGCAAAGGATTGAGTACAAAATCAGAAAGTTTACAACCACTCGAAAGAACAGCTATCGAGCTAAGGTATGACCTATCACCTATTGAAGATAGCTTAGTTAAAAAAGCTACTGAAACTTATGATATACACAACCTTTACTATGATTCTAAAAAAATATCTTTAGACAGTATAAAAAAGCTTTTTGAAAAATGAACTTACTTTATTGCATAGATAAAAATTATAATATTCAATGCTACACCTCAATAAAGTCACTTGTCAGCCACACTAAGAACCCTCTAAGAATATATATTATTCATCAAGAACCTGATACTTTCTCTAAAAAACTTGTAGAAAGTTTTTCTGAGAACAAAATTGAAATATTGGAAGTAATTGATTTTCAAGAAAATCTTATAAGCACTGAAATTAATTTAATTAATGATATCAAAAAATCACACGTTTCTATTGCTACATATTTTAGATTGTTTATTGATAAACACTTACCTTCTAGTGTGACACAAATACTTTATCTAGATGCAGATGTAATTTGTGTAGATAATTTTGAGGTTGAATATGATGAAATTTTCAAATTAATGAAAGAAGAGAACCACGTAATTACTGCTAGAACTATTGGAGATGAAAAAGGTAATGAAGAAAACTTTCAAAGATTAGAGCTTAAGAACCGAAAATATTTTAATGCTGGGGTACTTTTTATCAACTTAGAGCTTTGGAGACAGAACAATATAGAAACAAATTTACATAATCTTTTATATACAAATAATTACAAATATCATGATCAAGACATACTTAATAAACACTTTGATGGTAACTATATAGAGCTTTATGATTACATGAACCACATGATGAAATCACAAGATGATGAATACCAAGAAATAATTATCAAATATGTTAATGAAAAAGCAAAACTTATACATTATGTTGGTGCAAACAAGCCATGGCATTCATCTTCAGCAAATTCTAGATACTCTTCATACTATCAAAATTATTATTCTCAATTAGGACTTAAGACTAAGCATATAATTAAAAAACCCAGGCATAGAGAGAATAGTATATTTGTAAAAATTAGAAATAAGATATTTTCATCGCTTAAGGTAATAATATGATTTCAGTTATCAAACAAATTTTAAAAAAAATTAAATATATTTAATTTATGAAAAATTTTTTAAAACAATTTAAGGTTTCGCACAAGATATTTCTTTATTTTCGCCAAAAATTAAGAGTCATTTACAACACTAAAACGAGAAGCAGATTTCTTTGGAATCTTCGAGATGGGGACAATTCACTAACTCTAAAATACCCTTTAAACCAAAATTCCGTTGTTTTTGATGTTGGTGCTTACAAAGGAGTATTTACAAAAAAAATTTTTAAAAAATTTAATTGTAAAGTGTATGCTTTTGAGCCATTAAAAATTTATTTTGAAGAACTCTCAAATTATTTTGAAAACAATAAAGATAATGTCAAAATCTTTAACTTTGGATTATTAGATAAAGACACAGTTGTTAACTTTTCTAATATAGATGGTGCTTCGAGTATTTACTCAAGAGCAGAGGGTAAATTATCAAGTAGAGTACAAATGAAATCCTTTATAAACTTTGTAAATGAAAATCATATAAAAAATATTGATCTAGTTTATATGAACATTGAAGGTAGCGAATATCAGCTTATGAATCAAATAATAGATACAGGTTTTATTAGTAACATTAATTTCATTCAAATTCAATTTCATAATTTTGTTGATAACTCAAAAGAAAATAGAAAATATATCAGAGAAAAACTTTCGGAAACTCATGAATGTATTTTTAATTTTCCATTTGTGTGGGAATCTTGGAAATTAAAAAGTTAATAGTTTTTTATTATTTTTATCAAACATGTATCAATTAAATATTACGAAGAGACTTTGAAGTTAACAATATTAAATCGATTATTTAAATGAAATATGTATTTAGATATTAAAAGTTATTTAGAATATACATATGTTTGCATACTTGCAAAAATTTTTATCAAGATATTTTCTAATTTCTATAACAATTATTACAACACTTATTTCGTTTATCGCAGGTGATTTGCTGTACAACTCTGTCGGGAGTCCAGATTATATAAGATATTCAGCATATTTTAAGTATTTCTTTGGGTTACAAGACAGTAGCGGTTTAGAGCAAGGCTTACTTTATTATTATTTAAACGCATTTAGTTTGTCATTAAGAAACAGCGATTACAATAATTATTTTTTACCTGAATTAATAAGTCAAAGTATACAAATTACAAATTTTTTTATTTATGTATTGGGCTTATTTGGTTTGTACTTATTTTTAGTAAACAAGCAAATTAAAAAAAATCATGTAATGATACTTATTTTATTGTTGAATTTTTTTCCACCCATGATTGCACTTAGATTAATTTTTAAACCAGAAATATTAATTTTTACTTTGTTTGTATGGCTACTATTTGGAATAGAATTTTATTTAAAAAGTAGAAATATTTATTTTTTAATTTTTTCTTCAATAATTATTGCCTTAATTGTAACCACAAAAGCTTCCGGTGCGGTTATTGTCATTTTTTCAATTTTGTTTTTATATTGGAATGAAATTATCAAATTAGGGTTTAAAAAATTATTTACATTAAGCACTTTTACTTTGATAATATTTTTAATACTAAGTTATGAAAACTATCAATCAAACGGTCTTTTGGTAACACAGCATCAGACAACAATAAATTACTACAATACTGCTGATTTAAGTTTTATTTATAGTTTCGATGTGAACTCATTGTTGAATCAGCCTGTTAGGCATAGTCAAAATAATTCTTTACTTGGATTTCTTCTAATTGAGACCTTTGATGATTATTTAACAATTTACTGGAATAATGATACTAGTTTATTTTATCAAAACAGAATTAGCTTCATAAACCCATATTTAAGACAATACTTTTCTATAGCATTAACTACTACTTTCTACGTTTACCTAATATTTGTATTATTCACAAAATACAAATATAAAAAATTTGTATTCTTACCTTTCATTGGAATTTCTACAATGGCTTTTGTTTCTTTATTTATTCAGTTTGATCCTTCAACTGGAGATATGATGAAAAACTATTATTATTCTTTTCTTCTTACAATTTCGTTTTGTTTCTTGATAATTCATTTTTACGAAAAATGTAATTATTTTATATCAGTTTCTGCAACTACATTTTATATTTTATGTATTGTTTTTATTGTTGGTTTCCCTAAATTTTCAAATGAAAATTTTCAGCATAAAATTAATCAAAATTTATCTTCTACTTACTATTGTAAAATTTATGATTTTTTTACAGAAGAAAACGATAATTGTGGAATTAAAACTTCTGATTTCTGTGAATTTCATTTTGGAAAGAAAGATAAGATTATTATTGAAAATGGTAAGTTAGTGGAAAAAAAATTTACTCCATTAAACTTTCATATTCTATCTAAGAGTAACCAATCTTATTTAAATATTTATGATGATTGTGTAAAATATTCGCAGTCAAGAGAGTTTGGAGACAGTGATATTTTCACGATTAGACATACTCCAATTATTAATTTGTTTTGCTTGCTTTCCATTATTTTATTTGTATTATTTAATTTAATATTTGTCAAATCACCTAAAATTTCCAATAAATCTTATAAATGGGATTTTCATTAAATAAAATATTGCTTCAACAATTATAAATTTATTCATTTTAGATACCCCTCCCGAACGCTCCCTGAAAGTAATGGGAACCTCTTTAATAGATAAACCTTTAATTATTGAATTTATAGTCATTTCAATTTGAAATGCATAACCATTGTTTTTGGTATTTACAGCATCTATTTTTTTTAAAGCATCTGCGGTATAAATTCTAAATCCACCTGTTAATTCATTTACTTTTGTAAATGCTAATAACCTAACGACTTTGTTTGCAATAAGAGATAAATAGTATCTTTTTTTGCTCCACCCTTCTATTTTCCCTTCAGGTGTGTACCTGCTTCCGATAATTACATCATGTTTAGATCTGTAGGATAACATTTTTTCCAAATCTTCTACAGAATGTGAAAAGTCTGCATCCATTTCAACTATAAATAAAAAATTGTTTTCAAGCGCCCATTTAAAACCTTCTCTATATGCTGATCCAAGTCCCAACTTCCCACTTCTTTTTATCAAATTTATATTCTTATATTGAGTTTTTAAATTTTCTACAATTTCAAATGTTTTATCGGGTGAATTATCGTCTACCACTAATACTTCACAACCTAATTTTATAATTTTATTAATAATTTTTTCAATATTTGTTGCTTCATTATATGTTGGGAGAATGATTAAAACTTTTTTCATTTGTATTTATATTTTAACTCAAACCTTTCTAAAAATTTTAGGCAATATGAAGTTCTTTATTTTTCCATTTTTCTTTTGCTTAAACACATCAAATTTGAATGAGTTAAAATATTATTAAGATATTACCTTTAGTCTAAAGATAAATTATTTAAAAAGTGCATAATGAAATATATGATAAAAATAAACTTTGTAACAAAAATTAAAAATTTAATAAATTTTATTTTATCTAAACTTTTTAAACTCATTCCTTCTAAAAGTATTTTGTTCCAAACATATGCTTCTTATAGTATTGAAGAAAAATTAAGTTGTGAGCTTCCTTATACAAATATCAACTTTATTAAATTCCTGATAGACTTTACAAAAAATAAGAATGATTTAAATATATTTGAATATGGAAGTGGGTCCAGCACATTATTTTTTGAAAAACACTTTACACAAGTTTATTCTGTAGAAAACAATGAATCCTGGTATAAAGAAATCAAAAGGCACTCTAAAAAAGCAAATATTTATTTTGTGCCAGGAGAACATTCATTGGATCCAATTATTAAAAGTAGCAAATTGGGATATAAAAAATTCGATTTCAACAAATATGTAAATTTTATTAATGAAATAGACACAAAATTTGACGTAGTTTTTATTGACGGAAGAGCTCGAGAATCTTGTCTTAAAATTGTAATAAATTATTTAAAACCAAACGGTTTAATAGTTCTAGACAATAGTGGAAGAAAAAGGTACAAAACCGAGTTAGAGCTATACAAAAAAAAATATAAATATGTTGATTTTAAAGGATTTAGTACATTCATTCCTCTTCCATCAAAAACAACAGTAATCTTTACATAAGTTTTATTAAATTAAAAAATATCCCTAATTTTTTCTTAAATCAAATTGGTAGTCAATTATTGAAGCAAGGGGATAAATCATAAGATAAAAAACATTTAAAATATATCTATAGCTGGACTGTACATCAGATTTTGACCAAAGAAATACCATTAATATAAAAACAAACAATGTATTTAAAATCAGGATTACATAAAAATCATAATTTTTAGAAATATTATCCATATATAAGAATGAAAGCACAACAAACATTAATACTAAATAACTTAATGGTTTGTCTATAAAAAACTGATTAAAGGTTTTAATAATATTACCAAAATTAAAATAAATATTTCCAAGCCATGTTGAGTTTATATAAGGATCTATTTCAGTATCGGGTAATAGCCTGCTTTGAATTATTTTTGTTAGCAGAGGGATAAAACCCACCACGAATTTTAAGTTTTTGTCTCTAATAAATAGATAGACTAAATATATAAGGACTAAAACAGAAATAAATTGTCTTGTAAAATATAAGAATCCAAATGAATATAATAAAAGCAAAAAATTACTTTTTTTTGATTTCTTACTTAAGTGAACTTCTGTAAACAAAACACCAAAACAATAACTTGAGATAGCTTCACTCAATAATGACCCAAAAAACACATATGTGAACCAAGAGCTAGTTAGCAGTATAGAAAGAAATACACTTGCAAGAATTAAAAAAGTGATTTTATTTTTTGAAATTTCAAACAAAAACAAAAAAAATAAAAAAATGAATAAATAATTTATACCTAAAGCGTAAGAAAAAAACGAATTAAAAATGACTAGCTTAGAATTTATTGCAGAAACATAACTTGTAAATAAGCCATATCCTGAAAAAGGGTTATTAGTTAATGCTGAGTAGTAATTATTTTCAAATATATTTTGAGTTACGGGGTACCAAAGTCTTCTTTCATCAGATGTAAAAATTTCTTCAAATTCAAGTATGAAGCGCAAGTTGTAATAATTTAAATAATCTATAAATAATTGTAACAATACAATTGATAGCATCATGTAGATGAAATACTTAATTTTAGCTTTTTTATAAAATCCATAAATTAAAAAAGTAATAAATAATGTATATAAATAAAAATCAAATTTAACAAATTTTGTGAAAAACAATAAGGTGTTGTCAATAGCAAAAATAAATGTCCAAAATAAAACTATATTAGTTGTTATATATTTCAGATTTGTAATATTTTTAGCAAAAATTCCAAGGTTTAAATAAAAAATAAATAACAAAAACCCTATTAAAATGTTAATGAACTCCAAAGTTTTAGGGCTATTTTGAAGTGCAAATACAAAATTGTTATCCAAAATATTTTTTATTAGATTTAAGATTAGAGGAATCGGAAACAGATAAATTACTATATATTTATGACTTTTTAATAAACTATTTAATTTTTTTGTTTTCATTTTTTTTATTCTATGAAATAAAAATACACTTAGTAATTTATCTTAATTTCTCCAGTAAATTGTTCTATAAAATTAAATATTTTTGGATCAGTCCAAGACAAACAACACTCAGGAATAATTGTTAGGAGAGACACTGATATGTATATAAAAACGAGCAAAAGAGAAGAATTAGATTTATATTTATAACCTGAGTGAAAGTTCAAATTCAAAAAAGTAAAAATATAAAGGTAAAAAAGGACAACAAACCACCTTCCCCAATCCCAACCAATGAAAAACATTGAGTAAGAGATCAGAATATACCAGTGTGATTTATGGAAATCTACTATGAAATTTTTAAATTCAACAAATTTATTATTAAAAAGAATTATATATATGCTACAAAGCATTAAGAAAAGTATAAAAGCCCAATAAAATGCATTTCCAGATAACAGTATTCTTATTGGAAGTACTAAAGCTCTTTTTAGGGTCCAGCCCACAGCCCTTATAGCATCAACACTATAGTCTTTTAAGATGAGCTGGTCTTCTGGGTGAAGATTTGAAAACATCAATCTACTAATTTCTTCGGTACCGCTATTTATAACTACGATAACAATTAAAGATATTGTAAAAGTTGTATAGAAAAATTTTAATTTATTTTTATTACTGCTAGTTTCATATTTTTTTAAAACAACCAAATAAAAAGGAAACAGCATTAATGTCATTCCTTCATGAACCAAACTAATAATTAAAGTAGAAATAAATAAATAAAAGATATTAAAAGCATTTATAAATTTGGTTGAGTCATATTTATTAAATATTAAAAATATTAAAAATAGATTTAATGCAAAAATTTCTTTTCTGTGATATGAAATGTCATATGAAACTAGATTAAAAAAACCAAAAGCGCTGAATAAAAATAAACAATATTGGCGAATTTTGCATCCGTATAAAAAGAAAGCTATTGAGACTAAAGCTATGAATGTAATAAAATTAACAAAAACAAAACTTTGAATTATTTCAAAAAGCGGTTTTCCATTAGCTAAGAAAATAAAAAATTCCCCAAGCAAGCCTCTACGTACAAAATATCTTTCGGGATAATTAATTAACCATTCAGAGTAAGACCACACACTCCATAGGAGCTTTTCAGATAAAAGAGTCTTTAGAAGTAAATTATATATTGTAAATGAAAGTATTAGAATGCTTATTAGTAGATAAGAAATATTTTTAATTTTCATAATTTTATTTTAATTTCAAATATTTTGTTTTAAGCTTAATTTAATAAAGAGGTATGTTAAATTTAATATACCATATAGACTAGAGAACTAAATGAGCAAAAAAGTTTTATTGACCGGCGGTGCTGGTTTCATAGGCCATCAAGTATTAAAGCAAATTTTAGTATCTACAGATTGGGATGTTCTTACTTTTGATAGATTAAGCTATGCAGGGAATTTAAAAAGAATTGATGAAGTAATAAACGAATCAGGCAAAAATGCTCATAAAAGATTCAAATTTATTTACCACGACCTTAAAGCTTCTGTGCATGATGAATTACTAAAAAAAATAGAAGATGTTAATTACATTATACACATTGGAGCTTCTTCACATGTTACAAAATCTGTTGAAGACCCACGTTTGTTTCTAGAAGATAATGTTGTTGGTACATTTAATTTACTTGAAGCTTCTAGAAGACTAAAAAATCTTGAATTATTTTATTACTTTAGCACAGACGAAGTTTTTGGTCCATCTAGTGGCAAGCAGAGGTTTCTTGAGTGGGACAGGTATAATTCAAAAAATCCTTATTCTGCTTCAAAGGCGGCAGGTGAAGAATTCGCAATTGCGTATGAGAATACATATTCTATCCCGATGCTAATCTCTCACTGTTCTAATGTTTATGGAGAGAGGCAAAACTGGGAAAAGTTTATACCCAATACAATTAAAAAAATATTGAATGATGAAGAAATAACTGTACATACAGATGATTCTAATATACCAGGAAGCAGGTACTATATCCACAATGAAGATGTGGCAAAATCTGCAGTATTTTTAGTTGATAATTTTGAAAAAGTAATTAAAAGTTCATATCAAAGTCAAAAAACAAGTCCAGCGAAAGTCAACATAACGGGTAATAGCCTGATTTCAAATCTAGAAGTTGTAGAAAAAATTGGAAGTATAATTGGAAGAAATTTTAAATATAAGTTGTTATCCAATGACCCATCAAGACCCAGCCATGATATAAAATACGGACTTGACAATGCTCTTATAAAATCCCTTGGTGGAGAGTTTGACAGAACCTTTGACGATGGATTAAATCAAACAGTTAATTGGTTTCTAAAAAATGATGAATGGTTAAGTTAAGTATTAATTAAGATACTCTATGCTTTTCCAATTGTTTGGTATGATCGGTTTGTGGTTTAAATTTTTAAACCAAGGACTAGGAAAATAAACAATTGGATTTGGGACATTTGACATTAACGCAGCAAGCAAAGAAAAAGTACTATTTGAGATTATATAAATTGAATAATTAAACATTTTTATTAAATCTTTTATACTCGATTCATCATCTGAATAATAAATATTCTTTGCATTTTTATAAAGATCTTTATTAAAGTCAACTTCTGACTGATCTGTAAAGATATCATATTCAAATTCATTATTTTGAAAAATGTCATTCAAAGCTCTTAAGTAGTATGTGTCAGGAAGAGTTTCATCAATTTTTTCGTAATCACCTTTTCTAATGTGAACCGCTATTTTATTTTCAAGAAGTTCTTCATCTTTTAAATTTGTATAAAATGAAAGAATATTTTTTTTAATTAGCGGAATATTTTCAAATATTGCATTTTCATTTTGCCAATATCCCGTCAGTCTATTAACTTTAGCTATTTCATTAATATTAAAATTTTGTCCCTCATGTAGCTTGTAGAAATTTATTTTTTCTAGTGCTTTATTTATATAAAATTTCTTAAAAAAGTTTAGAAAGAATAATGTATTTTTACCTATTATTTTAAATTCAAACAACTCTAAATTGATTTCTAGATTTCTCTTTGTAGTTCCATCTGTAAAATTTTTTTGATCTGAGTACCAATGAGGATTAATAAATACATTAAATCCTGAATTTTTTAAGTATATTCCAAGCGAAAGTTGGAAGAGTTGATTTCCGAGCCCTCCCATTATGTCTAATATGACTATATTTTTTAACATTAAATTAAAAGTTTCTTATTCAAAAAATTTTTCATTTTATTTCACTAAGTATCTACTCTTGTAATATAAAAGATTACCTTACTAAGTTTTAAATGAAAAATATAAAAACAATATATAAAGACGTCTTATTTATCTCAAAAATAACTAAAGTTAACAAAAAAAAAGTAAGACTGATTCTTTCAGTGTTTTTATCAAATGTAACTGTTTTTTCAGACATATTTATCATTCTTGTATTTGCAAACATTCTTTCTGGAGGTCAAGAATCTGATTCGGTTTACTACTCACTAATATCTGTAATTAAAGAAAACCTATTCTTACTGCCAATACTTGTTGTTTTCAGAACATTAGTTGTACTAATTGAAAAAGTTAATATTCATTCACTACAGCTTCAAGTTGAAAAGAATTTAAAAATGCATATACTTACTGAAATTTATAAAAAAGGAAATTACTCAATTGCTGATGCAACTTTTTATACAAATACATTAAGTGGACACCTTTCATATTTTTATGGTGCCTTAGCAGGAATGGCTAATAATATAATACAAATTATTGTGTACTCGTCATTCTTACTTTTTGCTGACCTAGAAACAATTTCAATATTTATCCTAGGTGGATTAGTTTTGTTTTTTCCAACAAAATATTTATTAAAATACGCTCGAAATTATATGCACAAGTCTTATATCTTTGCACAAGAAACGGCAAGAGATATACAAAGAGTAGTACAAAATTTATTTTTGATAAAAATATTGAAAACAAGTGAGCAAGAACTTAATCAGTATGATAAGTCAATATCAAATTATCAAAGTGCTCAATTTAGAAATCTAGCTTATGGAACTCTTAACTCTCTATTTCCAAACTTTATAACAATTTTTACAATTTCAATTTTGGTTTCATTTTTTAATTTTTCCAATCTTCTTACATTAGAATTTTTAGGGATAACTTTGAGACTTGTTCAAACTATTGGGGCAGCAAATGGAACCCTAAATATGTTAGTAAATTCATCAGTACATATTGAAAAATTTATTGAGTTTGAAAATAATAAACTTGTAATAGATACTAAATATTATTCAATAGAAAAGAAATTAAATAAAGCTGTCCAATTAGAAAATATAGATTTTAAATATTTTAATTCAGATGAATATATTTTTAAGAACCTAAAACTATCGATCGAAAAAAATAAACACACTGTTATTACCGGTCCAAATGGATCTGGCAAAAGTACACTTCTTGGTTTAATCTCTCAAGTCTTCTATCCAGAATCAGGAAGTATAAATGTTTTTACGAATAAGGTTGGGTATGTAGGAGTATTACCTTTAATTATTGACGGTACCTTGCGGGAGAATTTAATTTATGGGTCTAAAAATAAAATAATTGAAGACAGTGAATTATATGAAATTTTAAAAGTATTTAAATTATTTGATTCAGATAATTATGATTTAGATTATCAGGTTTCTAATAGAACTTTATCATCTGGACAAATGCAAAAAATTTCATTCATGAGATCACTACTTGCCGATACTGAGCTTCTATTGTTAGATGAATCTACGTCTAATTTAGATACCGCAACTAGAGAGTTGATTTTTGATATCTTAAGCAAAAAAGGATTAACAATCATAAACTCAACGCACAGTCATCTAGAATTTAATTATGATAATCATATTAAAATTGAATATGTAGATGACAAAAGAACTTTTCTTTCTTAGTTTATAAAATCTTGATAAAAACTCACTTCTCTTTTTAGAGCATTTTCTAAAGAGTAGTTATCATTTATAAAAGTTATTGCATTTTTACTTAAGCTTTCTAGATTTCTATTTTCTAAATCCTCAATTATATTTTGCAAATTGTCTTTTTCAAAATCGTAAAGCAATCCGTTCTCGCCATTTATTATCTCGTTAACACCCTCGACATTAGGCGCAACAACCACACAGCCTGTAGACATTGCTTCAAGCATCGCTTTTGGATTGCCTTCATATAAGGTTGATGAAATAAAGTATTTATACGTATCCAACATCTTTAACAGATCATTATTGTTTATTTGACCAATTAAATTAATTTTTGAGTTTTTTTGAGAAATTTCATTTTGTAATTTATGCCTAAGACTACCATCTCCAACAATATCGATAACATGATTTGAGTTAGAAAATGAGTTAATTAAATATGAGTAATTTTTTTGTCTCTCTAGCCTACCTACTGAAATAATTCCATTTTTATTCTTAAAATCTGTAGATTTAAATTTTTCAGTATCGATCCAGTTTCTTGAAATTTTTATTTTTTTTGCATGTTTTGGAAAAGTCACTTGGAGAAAATTTTGATCTTTTTCACTTGTAACAAGATATATATCAGAATATTTTAAAGATATTTTAGTTAACATTTCATAAATAAAGATTTTTATATAGTTTTTGTTTTCTTTCTTCTTAAATGTCAATAAATCATAACCAGTTCTGACCATAAAAGGATTTTTATATTTTACTTTAAGCAGTAGGGGAAGCCAACTTCCCCACAATTGGTTAGTTTTAAATATTGCATTAGAGATATTGCAATTATTGATAATTACTTTTCTCAAAAAAAATGAATTTAGTAATCTTGAAAAAGAATTTTTATGTTTATTTGTAAATTCATAGATTGGAACGACTTTTATATTAGGAATTAAATCAGTGTAATTATGGTCGGATGAATCTCCGTAAGTTACAAAAGTTATGTCGATTCCATATTGATTGTTAAGGTTGTTATAAAATCTAACCTCTCTATCAATAAGACCAGAATTTTCCCAATCTTTTAATGAAATTCCATAGGTAAAAAAAACAATTACCTTCATTAGGTTAATATTAACTATGTTGAAAACAATTGTAGAAATATTTTAAAGAGATGAAGAAAATACTGGTATTACATAATAGATATCAACAATTAGGTGGCGAAGATATTGCTGTTGATAATGAAATAAAAGTATTAGAAAAACATTTTGAAATTAAAACACTTTATTTTGAAAACAATATAGAAAATATATTTTCAATTGCACTTTCATTTTTAATAAATCATAATTTAAAAAGTACAAAAATACTTAAAGAAGAAATTGAAAAATTTAAACCTGAGATTGTTTATGTACACAATACTTGGTTTAAAGCATCTTTAGGTATCTTCAGTATTTTGAAAAAAAATAATATTAAAACATTTATAAAACTTCATAATTTTAGATACAACTGTACAAGATCTTTTTTTAAAAGCGTACATCTAGGAGAAAGCAATGTATGTAAAGCATGTGCCATGGATAATAAGAAGACTTTATTATTTAACAGATATTTTCCAGATTCTCTAATAAAGTCAATTTTTGTAAATATTTATGGAAAAAAATATTACAAAATTTTAATGAGTAAAAATTCAAGAATATTTGTTTTGACTGATTTTCATAAAAATTTTTTAGAAATTAAAAAAGAATTCAAAGGAAGTGTAAGTGTACTTAAAAATCCAATTGTGGCACCTGTTATATCAAAACAACTCTCTACTTCAGAAAATTATATTTTATATGCCGGACGACTATCTGATGAAAAAGGTGTAAAAGTATTAATTGAATCATTTTTAAATTCAAAACTTAAAGAATTCAAGTTAAAAATTGTTGGCGAAGGCCCTCTTTATAGTGAACTTTTTGAGAAATATAAAAATTCTAAAGCTGTTGAAATCTTGGGACAAATGTCTAATGAAAAAGTACTAAATTTAATTAATGACTCAAAAGCAGTTGTAACAGCAACACAACTTTACGAAGGACAGCCAACACTGTTATCAGAAGCTTCATTATTAGGAGTACCATCAATTTTTCCAAAGACAGGAGGAATATCTGAATTTTTTGATATCAACTACCCACTTTCTTATGAACAATTCAACTATAAAGATCTTGTTGAAAAACTAAATCTTTTATTAGATTTAGATTTAGTAAACAAAATTGGTATTAAAAATAGAACATATATTCAAAATTCTATGAATGAGGAAATATATATAGAAAGATTTAAAAATATCATTGATGAATAAGAACCTTAAAAAAGTATCTGTGATTATGGCTTGCTATAATTCTGAAAATACAATCTGCACTGCGATTGAAAGCATAATTTCTCAATCTTATAAAAATATTGAAATTTTGGTTGTTGATGATAATTCAACTGATAACACTTTTAATATATTAAAAAAATATATTGACCTTGAAGCAAAAGTTAAAGTTTTTAAAAACGAAAGTAATATTGGATTAACAAAATCATTAAATTTTTTACTAGACCAAGCTACAGGATATTACATAGCTAGACATGATGCAGATGATTTAAGCAAAGAATTGAGAATTGAAAAACAAGTTCAATATTTAGAAAGTAAAAATTTAGATTTTTGCTCATCTAGGGCTTTAGTTAAGGATACAAATAGATTAATTCCAGGAATATCACATTACATCCCGAAAAATTTATTAATTAAATACAAAAACCCATTTATTCACGGTACTTTATTTGCAAAAAAAACAGTCTTTGATGATATAGGTGGATATGATGAAGATTTTTATTATGCACAAGATTACAAGCTATTTAAAGATTTATTAAAAGCAAAATATAAATTTAAAACTATTAATGAGCCTTTATATATTTTAAATATGCAGGATAATATATCATCACTAAAAAAGGATGACCAAAAATATTATTCAAATTGTGTTAAAAATAACCTTAAACCCATAAAAAAATAATGAAGATTTATATCAATAAAGTCAAAGAGAATTGGATTGTAGATAGGTTTATTTCAGAATGGAAAGAGTATTCGCCTAATATTACAAGAAATTACTTTAGTTCAAAAAGCATTATATGGATCATTGCTCCCTGGACTTGGGGAAGAATACCAAAATTTATCCTTAAGAGAAGAAAAGTTGTATGCACTATCCATCACATTGATGAAGATAAATTGAATAAAAATTTATTGAATGAATTTATGAAAAGAGATCTTTATGTAGACATGTATCATGCAATTTCTAAGAATACTCAAATGCAATTAAATAAATTGACTAAAAAACAAGTGAAAGTTATACCATTTTGGGTAAATAAAAATATATGGTTTGAAATAGAAGATAAATATCCTTTGTATGAAAAATATGATTTAGCTAAAGGACCATATTACATTGGATCATTTCAGAGAGATACCGAAGGTCATGATTTATTAAGTCCAAAACTATCAAAAGGACCCGATCAATTTGTTGAAATTGTAACAAAACTCGATAAGAAAATACCGAACTTAGAAATTGTTTTGGCTGGGAATAGAAGGCAATTCGTTATTAATGAATTAAAAAAAAGGAATATAAAATATCATTATTTTGAAATGGTAAATTTTGAGCAGTTAAATGAACTCTATAATTTACTTAATTTGTATATAGTGTCTTCAAGATATGAAGGTGGTCCACAAGCAATAATGGAGTGTGCACTAACTAAAACACCAATAATTTCTACAGATGTAGGTATCGCCAAAGAAATACTACACCCTTCTTCAATATTTAAGTTTGAAAATTTTTCTAACGCAAAGCCAAATATTGAATATGCTTTTGAGAAGGTACAGGAATATTTAATGCCTGATTGGTTTAGTCAGTTCGACAAAATGTTTGATGAGTTAAATGAAGATTAGTATTGGAACAAAAATTAAAGATGGCCCATGGGGTGGGGGAAATTTATTTGCTTTAAATTTAAGTAAATTTTTAAAAAAAGAAGGATTTGATGTTGTATTTGATCTAAGTCATAATGATATAGACTTAATACTTATTACAGAACCTAGAAAAACGTCAGAGTCTTCATCTTTTACTCATTGGGATGTAGAGAACTACATTAAATATGTAAATAACGACACATTAGTTTGTCACAGAATTAATGAATGTGATGAAAGAAAGGGTACAAATTTTGTTAATAAGTATCTAATTGAAGCAAATAAAGTATCTGATACAACAATTTTTGTAAGTTCATGGATAAAAAACTTATATGTAGAGCAAAATATTAGTTCAAAACATAATTACGTGATTCTTGCAGGAGCTGATAAAGATATTTTTAACCCATCAGCAAGAGCTAAGTGGAATGAAGAAATGAAGCTGAGAATAGTAACCCACCATTGGGGTGCAAACTGGAATAAAGGTTTTGACATTTATAAAAAAATTGATGAAATGTTGAACGAAGATTTTTGGAACAAAAAAATAGATTTTACATATATTGGTAATTTACCTAAAAAATTTGAATTCAAAAACTCAATTCACTTACCTCCGATGTCCGGTGCAGAATTAGCTAGAGAGATTAAAAAAAATCATATTTATATCACGGGATCACTAAATGAACCATCAGGCAATCACCATATTGAAGGTGCTCAGTGTGGGTTACCAATTATGTATATTGATAGTGGAGGAGTAAAAGAATATACAAAAGGGTTTGGAGTAGAATTTAATGTTAAAAATCTTGAGGAAAAGATTATTTATCTTAATGAAAATTATGAATATTATTTTAAAAAAATAATAAATTACCCATTTGAATCAAGCCTAATGTGTAGTGAATATGCAAAACTATTTAAAGACATGATGAAAATTAAAACACAACTTATCAATGAAAGAGAAATACTCAAAGTGAACAAATTATTTAAAAAGACATACTTATTAAAAAGAAATTTTCAATACATTAAGAAATAATTTTTTTCATTTCTCTGTAAAAGAATAAAGAATCATAATTTTTTGAAATTATATCCTTAGCATTTTTACTTAATTCAGCTCTTAATCTATTATCTTCAAGAATACTTTTAATTTCTTCTACCCATTTTATTAAATTGTTTTCTTTCACAAATACTATAGATTTATTATTTAAGAATATATCTTTATCCCAAAAACCAACTGTTTCTGTTATCAATACAGGAACTTCCATTGACATAGATTGTAAGGCTACGCTTTGCCCAGAAGGCTGATAAGAATTTCTTATTGGAATTATAGATAGGTTAGCATTCGAGTAAATTTCTCTCATTTCCTCATCACTTAATATCTGATTGTTCCACTGACCATTTATTAATGTAATATTTTTACTTTTCAATTCGCTATGTTTGATATTTGAAGTTATAAAGGTAAATTTGTAATCACTTAACTCTTTGGCAATA
>Ga0233450_10002173_pt1 | contig 19416 bp, 19 predicted proteins | sample 011ome_30_FD_189956 | JGI IMG/M metagenome (GOLD analysis project Ga0233450, IMG submission 189956) | Coastal salt marsh microbial communities from the Groves Creek Marsh, Skidaway Island, Georgia - 011501CT (spades assembly) | ecosystem: Environmental > Aquatic > Marine > Intertidal zone >... | reverse complement strand
GAGTTAATAAATTTGACAATTTGAATATTTATTAAAAAGTACATTTCTACATTTTTTTGATTTTTTGAAAACATCTTTTGTAAATTTCAATAAAATATAGAAATGTACTTTTTTTCTATCAGAAATAATTGAAAAAATGATGATATAGTAATATGATATATTTATGTTGAATAAACAACAATTATGTGCTGTTGAAGCAGTTTTGAAACACAAGAATGTTTTTCTTACAGGTCCGCCTGGGACTGGAAAATCATTTACAATGAAAGAAATAATTAAAGTTTTAAAAACAAAAAATAAGCAAATTGCCATCACGTCATCAACAGGATGTTCTGCAATTCTTATAAATGGACAAACAATACATTCGTTTCTTGGTATGGGTGTTGGTAACAAAACTGTACATCAGATAGTTGAAGCTCTTCTCAAATTTAAATCAAAAATAAACAAAATTAAAGAACTTGATGTTCTCATTATAGATGAAATAAGTATGATTGATGACACGACATTCGAAACAATATCGAGTATTTTGCAAAAAATAAGATCAGATACAAGACCTTTTGGCGGAGTCCAAACACTGTTTGTCGGTGATTTCTGTCAATTATCTCCAGTAAAAGGTAAATACTGTTTTCTTTCAGAAGTATGGAATCAACTTGAACTTACAAATGTGCATCTAACGGATCTTATAAGACAGAAAGATGACACAGACTTTCAAGAGATTCTTCAAGAGATTAGATTTGGTAAATGTTCAAAGAAAATGTTTGAAAAACTTAAATCTCTAGAACAAACAGAATTTACCGATATTTTGCCTACTAGACTGTATTCTCTAAATGTTGATGTTAATGAAATTAATAATAAAGAATTTCGAAAGAATTACAAAACATTGTTTGGTCAAAAAGCAGGAAATGCAAACATAGTTCAATGTTTTCCTTTGATTATAGATAATGATGTTTGTATGCCTGAGCAAAAAATCGAACAATCTGATATAATCTGCTATAACGCATTAACCAATGATAAAAAAATCAAAACATCTGATTATGCTATACATTTATTTAAAGGTCTTCAAATTATGGTGACAAGGAATATAAATTTTGATACAGGACTTGTTAATGGGACACTTGGTGTGATTACTGCCCTTACTCCACATTCTGTTACAATTCAAGATGTAAACAAAACATTACATGTTATATCTTATCACACTGATAAAAATGAAAATCATATTGGAAGAGAAAAAACTTATGTAAAGTTTATGCCCATCAAACTTGCATATGCCTTATCTATACATAAATCACAAGGTTCAACTTTGGATTGTATAGAGGTTGACGGAAGTTCCTTTATATTTGCATCTGGTCAATTATATACTGCTTTGTCGAGAGGGAAAAAACTTTCTCAAATCAAGATAATAAACCTTGACAAAGATTCATTTATGTGTCATAAAGATGTGAAAAACTTTTATAAAACTTTGCAATCAAAATAAAAAATGATATATGATCTTATATTTTCAGCATGAGATACATTGTCTTAATTATTTGTTGTATGGTTTTAATAAAACCAATATGTTCAAAAACATTTCATTATATTGATGTTATTAAAAATGCTTTGATTTTGAATGACAAAATGCCTTCTATATATATCGACAGTGATTTTCATGTTGCAGATAATTTAAAACGCAGTGTGTATTCTATAGAACACATATTTCCAAGATCATATCTTAAAAAACAACATTACAATGACATGCATAATACACTTCGCACAATAAATGAATTGAATAATCAACGTTCAAATTATAAATTTGTTGATATTTCTAATTATTGTGAAAATGACAATGATTGGATCAAACTGTGTTATGGAAACTATGTCAATCACAAAGAAAAAACCTTTGTTCCTAACGAAGCATCAAGAGGGTTTATTGCTCGTTCAATACTGTATATGTCAAAAGAATATAATTACAAACCTACAAAAATAATTGATAAGCAAGTTTTGATAGATTGGTTCTATAATTATCCTCCTGGCAAAAATGAAAAATATCATAATGAAATGGTCATTAAACTCCAGAATAAAGATAATATATTCATTTCTCATTATAACAAAAAATCAAAACATCTGTTAAAATTACTTGAAAAAATTTAAATATAATACCCCACAAATGTATAATTTTCGTTATTTTTGACAAAAGATGAATTTTTAAAAGATGCATTGTTATTTAAATTTTGTTTAGCATGTATTGTAGGGGCGAACTCAATTGCAGAAGAATTTGCTCTTCTGAAGATTTTAGGTGGCATATTTACATTACCATATCTAGTAAAACCAATTCTAGGTAATCTTTGAATATTTATTGGTTTGTTCTCAACAAATTGTTGGGGATAGACATATTGCTGATTTGGTGCATTATTGTTGTAGTTATGTTGTTGATATGTTAGATTTTCGTTTATATTCTGTTGATATGAGGTTTCTTGCTTGTTATATTCAGAGTACATTAAGGGAAATAACGAAATGTTCTCTGAAAGGTCAAAATTTGTGCTTAGACAAGGATATTGTTTGTATCCTTTTTTTATTAATTCCTTTCTAACAGTATTGATTAAAGAAAATACATTATGAATTTTTTCAGGTTTGTTTTTTAGAGTATTCAAAATACAAGCAGATAACGCCCCTACGTGTTTACCGTCGTTTAATAAATTATAAGCGTCTGCTGATGTCTGATTGTCTTTACAACCAGAAATTAATATGGTCGGAGATTTTAATTCACATGAACGATTTTCAATATGACATTGTTTATTTGATTGCCAAGAATATTTTAAATCCAATATACTTCCACTATGGCAAGCATCACAAATAAAAATTATTTTTGTTTTGGGATTGAACAGAGAAAGAATTTTGTAAAGTATATCATCGATTATTATTCCTTTTGTTTCAAAATCAGAAGGGACTAGTCCCTCATCCATACCATCTACTTCGTCACCAGAAGTATCTTTTTTACTACTACCGTGTCCACTATAATGTATCCATACATAATCAAGATTGAGATTATATGTATCTCTCGATAATTTACTCAAAACCTCTATGATCCCACTGTAAGATGTATTCATCTTGTCTACATCATCAGTATATACTTCAACAGGCATACCAAACATAGATTGTAGGTATTTTGTCATTGCATAAACATCATTGATACACCCATTTAATTTTCCTTGTTGACAATGTGCATAGTTCAGTCCAAATAAAACTGCTTTTCCCTTCATAGTTTACTTTTATCCAACAAAATTTTTGAACACGTGCGAAAATTTATGCGTAATATGGAAACCTTGATTCCAATAATAGATTTTTTGTATTTACGGATGTCCAACCGCACAACAGTGACTTTTCTTGAGAATTTCAAAGATATAGTTGATGTTTCAAAGTCATATTCGTTGAAAGAATTAAATAAAATTTTGTCAAATACTTATCACAACACTAATGAAAACCGAAACATTATTGATATTTTCAAATCCTTTTCACTAAATGACTCAAATAACGATATAAGAACTCCAAATGTTAATATTCGAGGGGGTATGTCTCAAACCACTCTCAATTCTAGTATTACAGAACTTTTTCCATGTATTGCATTTGAAAAACGCTTTTTGCCAAAAAATATTGAAGAATTTCAAAATTTTATCTTATCCGTGGATGTTGAAAAACTTAAATGTATCAATGAACAGGACATTATGAAAACAAAAGAAACAATCAACAAAGCACACACTTCTACAAAGTTTAATGAAAAGATGGTAAATGCTATTGCTATAGTTGAATATCTAAATAATAAAAACATTGAAAAAAAAATTACAGATGTGCGATGGGGATATCGGTCAAAACCATTTGGCATATCTTCAAAACATTCCGGGGATATATTTATTAAATATGATGACGGTAATGTTGTAGGTTTAAGTCTAAAAACAGGCGGTAATAACACATCAGAACCACAACTCAATACGTATGTTAGTACAGTTTTTGGTGCCTTTGATGAAAATAAGATGTTGGATAATATACGTTCAGAAGCGTATGAAAAAGTGTATTCAAAAATTGTTGGTATACCACCAATTGATAATTTTGATGGTGGTAAGAATTGCAGACACAGTGACAAGAAAAAAACAGAAAACGCCTTGTTCAACTACAATAAAGAAAATAATAGTTTATATGAAAAAGATTACAATACTATGTTGGATATTGTAAGATCTGGTGTTGTTGATCTTTTTAACAAAAATAAAGACAAAACACTGAGGTATGTTCGCAAAGAAATTATGAGACAAGATCCTGAAATACCAACAATTGTATTAAAGGTCGTTTCAAATACAACGAAAGAAATAACTGATACACACGAACTAGACAAAATATTTCCCTATGTAAAAAATGTATCTGCGTATATTTCAAAAACATCAAAACAAGATTGGTTTGTGAGATTGGATTCTGATAACAATACTGTTGTAATGAAGATGTCTATTCGCACTAATAAACCAGGAAATGCAGGTCAAAAGAAATTAGGACAATTTCCTAGTAAACTTGCTATCAAATACAATGGATTGGTAAAATCATAAAAAGAATTTATGAAGATGTCTAAAAACAAAAACTACAAGTTTCTGCCGATACATCTTTCAATTTTATGTAGATGTATCTTTTTTTGAGAATATTTTATTTGTCTTCAAACATTTCTTTTAATGACATTTGAAAAGTCTGGACAGAATACACGATATCATCAACTTCGATTTCCAATATCTCTTGAAACATAAGATCTTCGTTATTGTCCATTTTCTTTTATGTTTTAGACTTGAATAAAAGTTCTATCAATTTTTTCTTCACACATTGACAATTTATATATTTTTTATATCGCGTCCATGTACGAAGAAAATTAGAAAAGTTGTAATTCGAAACTTCCCATAAGATCGCTATCCATGTGAATGTGTTCTCCATTTTCCCAAAAACCACTGTTGTCATCTGAGTCGCGGCACCAATATGTTGCTCTTATTTTGAAACCATGGCGCATCAACATATTGTATGATGCAAATGGTGGCAAAGCAATGTCCATACATTTTCTCTTGAAAACAATACGTATACCATCCTGTATGTCGCAGCATTTGTATTCCTTTCAGCAATCGCGGTAGTATATCGTCATCATAATGTCCTTATATTCGTTGAATAAGTTCTTGTTGCCATCATTATAAGCAGTCAAACAAGTGTGAAATACTTCCGTGAAGTAAGTCAAAAAATTCGAAGAAGAGAACAATGTCACGTTTTGCATCTCCAAAATGAAAAACCAATCTTCCTTTACAAAACAAGAAGATACCTGCTGTTCGATGACAAGTGCTTGCTTGGGTATATGTTCTTCAAAAGGAGTCTCGAATACATCTGTGTGACCATATTCGTCTCCTTCTTTCCCTTCCAGGATATCCAATATCTTCTTTATCCTGTTGTGGTCACTGTGAGTTATGTCTGTAGAGTTGTGGACAATCTTCTCTTTTGACATTTTGACAATCGCAGGAGTTTTCCTTCATGAAGATGAATTGTCCATGTTATTTCCTCTTGGATGTCTGCACGAGAGAATGTGTCTGCACGAGAGAATGTGTCTGCACGAGAATGTGTCTGCACGAGAGACGAACATGTGATGCATCGAGAAAAAGATTTTTTGCAACACCCTACACAAGAAAGTATTGTTTTAACTACGGTACAAAAATATTGTATTCTTAAAAATATAATATTTATATCGTTGTATTACATGATACATTTATGATAAATAGAAAAATATAAGAAACTGATTCTTTTTATTTTTAATATTTTGATCTGTACTTGATTTTTCGTATCTCTGGTTTTGTACATTCGGTCGACGTATATTCTATGTCTTGTTGAATCTTTGGTCGATAAGTTTGTAAATAATCTATTCCTTGTTTCCCATGATGTTCATGTATATTATGCGAAGGAATTTCATGTTTTGATGAAAAATCATTTTTAATATCTTTATAAAGTTCCATATGTACTTCCTCTATTTTTGATATTATCATCTTCTCTTTACTATTCCAGTTTCTTGCCACATCTTTTTTGCATATATAAACCATTACCAATCCAGTAACCCATAACAGTCCAATTCTTTGTTGTTTAATTTTCTTTTTATATTCATAAGAAAATAAATAATAAACCATATCAATTTCTTCATTATTAAACAGAACAGAAATTAAACCCCATAAGAACCAAATAGAATCTGTATCTGTCGGATAAAATGATGTTTCAAATATGAATTTCTTCCTTACTATGTAATCAAGAAAATGACGTAACTTGTTAGCAGTATCTGACAATTCATCAAAATCATCATCTGCAGATCTCATCTCGATAGTTTTTTTAGTTTCAACAAATGATGATATTATTTGAAGTGCTAATTGAAACGTAGGACTTTCAAATGGTGGTAAAATTTCTTTGAATTTCGATAATCCAGAATCCGTAAGAGAACAATTGTTATTTTCAAATAATCCAATTACCTTTGATCGTAATGTTTTTACAGGTATTATACCAACTCTCGAAACAGGGTGAGATTTAAATAAATCACATAAAATACACATTTTTGTGATAACAATATATAAGTTTTTTATAATAATTTGGTCATCATTAATAGACGATGTTGTATAATTAATTATTTCTAAAAAGAGTTTAATTTCACATAAGGATACAAATGAACCAATATATGAGCAAACGGCAATGATTGTATTATGAATTATGTTCATATTTTTATCAGTATCTTTCAACAAAAGTTCTGTTGCTATATAAAGACTTTTTTCAATATTAGCATCAATTATATTAGTATATAATGAATTGTCCATCTTATTTATTAAAATGCAAATAATATTTGTCAAGACAACACAAATCTTCTAAACTGTACTTAAAACCTTTGCATGTTTTGGAGTATAATTTTTGCATTGAGGATTTCCTTTCAAAAATGTAAGAATATCAAATTTGTTCTTGTATTCCAATTGTTTTTCTCTAAAGTAAATAACAACTCCTATACATGTTAGTATAAATGCCAAAATTACGATGAATGAACGTACATTATTTATTGTTTCTATGTATCTTTTTTTGATTTCTGCATCTTCAAGTGATGTTTTCTCATATCGTTGTGTATAAATATCAAGTGTAAAAATTGAAACAAGCAAAACGATTACTACAATAGATAATCGAAACGGCATTCTAGTGGTAAGTACAAACCAAAAGTAAGTTAAAATTGTCATGCTTATAACATACAGTATTGGTTTGTTTGAAATATCGCTGTCGGTCAAAACATTAAAAATGAAGAACAGAAACAATCCAATCAAGTGTTTTGCTAACATGTTGTTTTTCAAAAAATGTTGCATCCTACAACCGAATAATTCGAGTAAAATATTTGAAAAAACTAACATGTAAATACTAAGTAATAAAACAGAACTCTTTGATAAAAACAACAAAGGGTCTGTATAGTTCATTTTGGTTTTCTATTATTATGTTTATTTAAAAATTTTCGTTTTGTTATTATTAATGAAATCTTTGTATTTTCCAACAATTTTATAATTTTTTACAATTGTTACTTCGCTCACGTTACAAACTAATGAAAATTGTTTTTTAGTAAATCCAAGATTTTCCATCATTGAATAATAGAACAGAATTCCCGCCGCCGCAGATGTTGGAGAATTGTCACTAAGTATTTCGTTTTTTTCTAGAAATTTTACAAGTTTTTTACATTTATTAATATCATCCATTTTCATTGATAATTTGCTACCAAATCTAGAAATAAAGTCTTCTGGACCCGACGACGATACATTTATTTTCAACAAGGTCTGAAATCTTGCATTCCCTCTATTGAGTACAACAGGACTTATATTGAACATTTCAGCAATTTCTTTAGAACTTCTTGGAACATTATTAATCATACACGAGTGATAAATACATGATGCGATCAGACCTTCTTTGTTGTCACCTCTTGATATTTTCTTTTCTGCTGCTCTTTTGTATAACACTTTTGCATCATCTATAACTTTTTGTGGAATTCCATTGTTAGAAGTATTTGAAGTAAGTTTTTCAAAAACATTCCAAAGAGTTCTTTCATAATATGGCATAGAATTCCATAATTGATACATGCGAATTCTTTTAATGTCGATATTGTCATTTTTGCTCCCACCAATCATTGATCCAAGAGATGATTGTGGAAGAAGTGTATTTGTTGGCAATCCACACCTAGAAGGGTCACCATCTCTGTTGTCATCTGCACCATAGTATCTCCATTCTGCCGAACTATCTATAACCCTTCCTATGACAGAATAACATTGTTTGCAAATTTGCATAGTTTCTTCTACAATAATTTCACTAGAACCACAAGAACATACTTCATTATTAATTTCTATGTTGTTCAATTCTTGTTTGAAGTCCTCTAATATGTTCCAACAAGAACTTAAATCATCTTCCATTTCATATGTAGATGCAAAAATAAAATCTTAAATCATTTTTTAATTATCTTTGAAATATTGTAAATATATTTAAATCCATCTATACTTGATTTTATTTATGTCATGACCACCTGCATAAAAAGTAATATACATGTGTCCACTTTCAGAAAACCACCCCTCTTGTATAAATCCTTTTTGTGCCAAAGGAATGACTCTTGGTTCCCAAGCCCTGCGTTTTTTCCAAAAAAGTCCAATCAATTCCCAAATTTCAACATTATCTTTCCATTTTCCTGCGACAACAAAACCTAAAAAGTATACATCATTATAATGATCATCTTCTAGCACTATTGATAATAATGCACCATTTTGAAAATTTGTATTTCCATTTATATAATTTGCCGAAATCTTGAATATGTTATGTGCATGTCTTGAAACAGATGAAGGTTGAGAATTATAATGATTATGATTTTTTTTGGCATATACACTATCATGATTATGATTGGTATTTGATTTCTCATTTAACTGAGTTTGGATATCTCTATTTGTATTTCTTAAATTATTGATTTGATGTTTTGAAACTCCATTAACATGTGATGCTGTAATATTTCTCACTGATATATCTGTACTGGTTGTTAAATTGTTTTGTTTTGCATTCAATTTTGTATTTGTAGAATTTAAAGATGCTTGTGTTGCATATCCGCTTAAAGATGATTTAGTTGCATATCCACTTAAATTAGGATGCGACGCAGATATAGTATTATTAGTATTGTTTATTGTTATATTAGCACCTGCTGTCAATTTATTTTGTTTTTTATCTATTTTTTGCAGGATACCTTCTTCTTTTGTTTTTATATCACTAGTAACTTCTGATTTTTTAGCATATGGTTCTAAATTAGGATGCAATGCTGATATTTTTCCACTGCTTATGATAATGTTGTCACCTGCTGTTAATGAATTTTGTTTTTTGTCCAACTCTGCAGATAATCCTGTTATATTTTCATAGGCGTGATTGTGATTTGACAAAGCATAATCTGCTGGATTAAATCCTTGAATTTCTGTAATATTATGAGTATGAACAGTAGATGCTTTTTCGTCTAACAATTTTTTTAATTCATTTTCTGCCCAGTTGTCGATTGCTGCCTGACCAGTTACAGGTTTTCCTTCGATCATATCCCATTTTGTTGGAAATTTATCAGGTTTACTGTCAATTTGGTCCCATGTTGTATCAAATTTATTAGGTTTATTTTCAACTTGATCCCATGTTGTGTCAAATTTATCGGGTTTTCCTTCAACTTGACCCCATGTTGTGTCAAACTTATCTGGTTTTCCTTCGACTTGACCCCATGTTGTGTCGAATTTCTCAGGTTTTTCTTCAACTTGACCCCATGTTGTATCGTACTTAATAGGTTTTCCATAAATCATATCCCAATTCGTATGATATCTGTCTGGTTTTCCATCTATTTTATTCCAATCTGTTGGATACCTATGGGGTTTATTTTCAATTTTTTCCCAAGATGTATTGAACAAAGAAGGTACATGATGAAGATTACTCCAATTTCCATCAAACAATAAAGGTTTTCCTATGAGACTGTCATATTGCCCATTAAACAAATCGGGTTTATTGGTTAGTTTATTGTAATCACTCAAATCGTCACTATTTATGTTTGGTTTATTCTTTAACTTCCGATAGTCTCCGTCAAATAAAGTTGGTTTATTTTTCAAATTATCATAATTACCATCAAACGAATTTTTTAATGATTCGTCAATTTTTGCGTGTAATTTTGAATTTTCTTGTATAGACTTTTCAATATCTGCGTCATGTTTACTTACCGATACAAATCTATTATTTAAACCATCTTTTTCATCATATTTGGTTGAAGGATTTTGAGCGTTATATATCACAATTGCAACAACTGATACCAAAAATATTACTATAAGAAATATAACTAATGCATATGCATCCATAAAATAGTTTCCCTGTCTATATAATAGTCAGGGAAAAATCATAAAAATATAATTTTAAAACATTGCATATCTGTATTTTGAAATGTTGTTCTGATTATCTTGCAAATCAATGATATCTTTTTGTAACAGTTTTATAACACAATTATTTTTATATATTGTATCTTCATATTGTAAAACTTTATATCGCAATTTTTGCACATAATAACAAACAAATATAATCGTATAGAAATATGCTAATATAAAACAATAAAGAACTTCAAAGTCATCGAAGCAACTGTTGATAGAAATCATTGAAGTTATTATTTTGATTAGAATCAATTTTTTTATTTTTCAAAGAAACATTTGAAATTATAGTTCTTTTAATGTAAAACATTATAATTGATATAATTAATAAATAAATATATTTATTCCAAAATTCGTATTTTATACCTGTTAAACTATATTGAAATCCTACAAGAAATCGATTACGATGCGATGTATTGTCAAATAATGTCGGACAAATACAATAAGTTTGACAATGAATAAATTTTGAAATATATTCTTCGTAAGTAATAATACCCATATAATCTTCATAATTATCAAGTATTTCTTTCATTGCATTTCTAGTGTAGCATATGACGTTGAATTGAGAAGGACTATGTAAAATTATATCATTTGTTACTTTTGAGTAATTCCAAAAACTTTTATAAAATAATGAATATCCAAGGCAAAAAATATCCCAATCAATATTATTCTGCATAAATTCAATTGACTTTAATAAGCGTTCTTCTGTAAACCATGAATTTTCAATAAAATCGTCTTTAAATATCAGTAAAGTATTTGAGTTATTGTTATATGCAGATTGGATTGCTTGTAATGAACACCATCCATCCAAATCATTTTCGGCATATAAAAACTGAATAGGAATATTGCGTTTTTCAAAATACCTTTGTTTTTCCAAAATATAAGGTGTTTCATTTGAATAAATAAAAACAATATCATCGAATAAATTATATATGTTCATTTATGATATAAAAAGTTTTTAATATGAATAAAAATCATACACGTTATTCTGGTCGTTTATGAATCAAAAAAGTACATGTATGTTACAAAACAAAAATTATTTTATTTTATTTTTAAAATTTAAAAAAATAACAGAAATGTACTTTTTTATTCTGAAGAGTTTGAAGAAGACGAATCCGACATCTCTCCGAAATCAATATAACTATCGTTATTATATTCGTTTGTCTTTTCTACAATAACTGGAGTATGATTGTTATAAAAATTACAAAGAATATTCGACAATTTTTCTTCTTGAATCAGAAGATTCACTTGTTCTTGATTATACTTATGAACAATATCTACTTTTGAATCTTGAAAGTCTCTTTTAGATACGACAACAATATCACCTGTTTCAATTAGGATTCGTTTGTTGAATTTGCGAAGTGTTCCGCGAATAATTCCGATAGCATCAATCCCAGAATTTGTTATGAGTTGAACTCTACAATTTCCTAAAAGTTTTTTCACATATGCAAATTCTTCAACTTCTTGATTAATGAAATAATTGTCTGTTCTTACATGATTAAACTTTTTATGTTTTTTTTTATCTCGAATACTTGATTGATACATATTTCAATCACTCTTTACCTACAAGACGATGTATATCTTTATATAGTGCTTTACACCAACGAAGATTTAAAATGGCACAAACCAAATTAAATCTTTGTTGGTGTAAATAAAAATACCATACCATAAATCAATTTTTACTGCGTTTTTGACCCCCTCTCTCCCCCCCTTGTCGTTCCTAGATTCATACGAAAAAGTGGTTTTTTTATTATGAACATTTGATAAGATCTTTTATTTTTGATAGAACACTAATTCTCATGATCTGTCTTGTTGTAAATAATGAATAGTTTGTTTCGAATATGTTCATACTTCTCTGTTTCTTTTATTTCACTTAATAATTTGATTTCATTATTATCACAGTACATTAGGAGGACCTCTGTATTATCTTTAATTAAATTTTTTGAAAGTAATCCAATGTCTTTTTCTTTCCACGAATCATCTTCCATTACGTGACATTTGTTATCAGCAGTGTATTTGATATTTTTATTCTCAGGAAAGTTCTTATCAAAATGTGCTTTTTTCAATGTATAAAGGAACTGTATGAATTCCACTTTGCAATATTTTTTTAAAATCACAATCTGTAATATGATTATTTTCCACAACAATTTCTTAATGTGTTTATATAACCAAATAAAATAATATATTTTATTTGGGATTAATAAGAAATATAGAACAATAATGAATGAAAAAACAAGAGTTACTACTCGTGTAAAAAGAATAACACAATCAATACCAATAACGAATACAAAGATATCATATGATAAATGGCAACCGTGGACAAATTTATCAAAGAGCGTTTCTTACGATAAAATAACAAAAGGTGTAGGAAAAGGAGAATACAAACTGGCTGCAGAATTTGGTACAAAACCATTGGGACAAAATGTTTCATATGATTTACAGACAGAGAACGGAGAAAAATTTGAAGTGAAAGAATTGGATAGTCAAGAAAGTTTCAGATTGGGTGTAAAGGTGTCGCCCGAATATACAAGATTAATTAGCAATGTTATAAGAATCTTTGAGAATGTGTCAAAACTAAAAGATGTTAAATCTTTCCCAGAAATTGAAGAATGTATTCAGAAAATCGAAGATGAATCACGAACACCACTTATACATGGATTAAGAAAAAATGAGGTATCTCAAACAAATTTGAAAAAAGCAAATGAAATTATAGAACTTCTCAAAACAATTACAGTTTTCGAAGACAAAAAAAATATAAAATTGTATTCGTCATATGACGGCAATGAATACAAATACAATATAATAGACGCGTATGGCAAATTGTCATATGAACAAATATCCATCGACGAAAAATATGAGAAAATAGGTGGAAATGATATTTATATCAAAGCTCAAATTTCAAATGCAATAAAAGATGACATGGAGATCTTCAAAGACAAGACGTTAATAGAATTGTTAAACGAAGTAGTTCGTAATGTTTTTGACGACATTTCTCTCGTGGTTGTTGATGAAAAAAAGGGTTATAAAATTGTGAAAAACAAACAAAACATTATATGCAATCGTATAACAAGTGGCAATCCAAGATGTAAAGTATTATAGTTGTTCTTCTATTTTTGATATTATATCAACAAGAACGATTGAAAACTTTGGAGGGACAGCATTTCCAATCTGTCTATACATTGAAGAAATACTCCCACAGAATGTGAAATCGTCTGGAAAGGTTTGAATTCTAGCATATTCTCTGACAGTCATTCTTCTTGTAGCACTTGGATGAATATTTATAACTGGGCCACCTGTTCCCCCTCCTCTACCTGTAATTGTTGGCGATATATTGTCCCACTCTAATTTTCTATTACCAATATATCCTGTGATTTTTACCTTATGTTTTGTACCAATGTGCTGTATTGAAACATCATATTCAAGAGGTAAATCACCTATCGCATCTTTCAAATTTTTTGTTATTACCTGTTTTTCCTCTGGCCATTGGAAATTGATTTTGCTTGAAATGTCTGTTCGGATTCCTATGAATATTACTCTTTCCCTATTCTGAGGTATATCGTACCATTTGACTTTAAATAATTTGGTACGAACGTCGTAACCACAATCTTCCAAATCAGCAACAATCATTTTGAACACTTTGCCTTGTTTTTTCTTTTTGTCTTCATTGTTATGATAACCACCCAAACTGGTTATTCCTTTAACATTTTCAAACAAGAAGTACTTGGGTGTCTTCAATTTCAATAAACGAACCAATTCTTTATAAAGAATGTTCCTGTTGTCGCTTTCATTTCTGTAAATGTTTGCAACAGAAAAACCTTGGCAAGGAAATCCACCTGTTAATATGTCGCAATCTGGAATATCTTCAATTTTGGTAATGTCTTCGCATACGGGCCGATGATGAAAATTCTTATAATACGTATCACAAGAATCTTTATCAAAATCATTTGCATATACGATGTTATATTTGTCAGTTTTTTGATAGAATCCATAATCTAATCCACCACATCCAGCAAACATAGATGCGACTCTAAGAGACATATAAACACAAATGTATCAACGTGTTATATCAATTTTTATTTTTTTGCTTATTCACATTATTTATTGTTTCTGCGTTTGGTATATTATTATTTGTTATATTTTGAATGTTGGGAGGTCTGGTTGATTTGCATATGTCTATTCTTATTGTGTCTGTTTGACTGTGAATTTCTCGATGAAGCCAAAACGCGTGTAGGGTGTATTCTGCTACATATTAACCTTTTATAAGGTTTCAGGTCAGTTGCACGACTGAGAATGATGCTCGTTCGGATTATTTAATTATAATCTCCAACCCAAAATTTACATAGTCCTGAGCAATGACTAGCAACAAAGATTTAATTTGGTTTGTGCCATTTTAAATCTTTAAGGGTTTAAATCTTAAGAAATTCATTATTTGTATAAAGATTCTTAAAAAATCGAAAAACATTTGTATGAATGTCACACGAACTATCATAGATGAAATTTTCAATTTTTTCTTTTGATTCGAAATCACTATGTATCCAATAGTGTACCATATATGCATCATCATAGTCTCCTTTTCTGAGTTTTTCAATATCATTTTTGCACGATGGCAAAGATTGTAACTTGGGGTCAGAAATAGGATATAACAAATCTCTTTTCACAAATTTACATTTCTCAAAGTTATCATCAGATAAAATGGAAAGTGTAACAATATCAGAACCAAAACAATTAAACGTATTGAAAATACTGTCTCCATTTTGTTTATATATTTCAACTATTTTTCCTAATGCGGTTTTAGTTATAATGTGATTTGCTGGAATTGCTATGAATGCATTACATAGCATATTTTCCTTATTGAAAATAGATTTTGTTTGTATTGATGGTTCCATTGCAATAAACATATAGTCGCTTTCCAAATCAATAAGATCATCAATGTTCTTTAAACAAAGGATATCTAAGTCGAAATAAACGCCACCAAATTTATGTAGAATTGCTAATCTTGCAATATCTGCCTTTTGAACGCCATATTTTGTTTTTTTATAAATTTCATAAAGTTCAGGATATTCTTTTTCTATGAAAATGTCAATATCTGGTGTTCCAGGAGAATGACTCCATAATTTGAATTCAAAATTTGACATCTTTTCTGTATTATGGGTTTGAATTTTACGAAATAACACTGGAAGTTCAGAAGAACGCCATGTTTGGTGAACAATTTTTGGAATCATGATTATATAATTGGATAAGGTAAACTCTTATATAAAATAAATATTTAAGACTTATGAGTATATTATATACTAACATGAAAATCAGCGAGGATTATTTTCAAACAATTGACAATTGTGAAAAAGCATATTTGCTGGGAAAGATTGTGTTCAATATCAATGAAATAGATACTAATCAAAACGACGAACATGTTGCTCTTAAAATTTATGATACACCAGAATTAAATATTGATTGTTTTGATGTAGATGATAATGAATATGCCACAATAAATTCATCGTCAATGATCAAGGATATATTGAATCAAACTAATATGAAGGTTTCGTTGTCGTGTAATAATTCTGATATAAGTTATTTTATCGCGCGACATGAGAGAAAAATTGCCATAGAATACATTAAGGCATATTTTGAAAAACATGGTTATATCTCAGTTAATAACGATTGTGTAAAATGCAATATCACTTGTTATAATAAAGAAAATTTGGAAATCTTTGCAAAATTCTTCGGAATTCCGTACAAAGAAATGAAATTGTTTAATCTCAGTCAAATTGTATACAGTGGTGTAAATGTTCTTGATCTTTTGGGAATTATTTATAGCAATGTAAGTATTGTTTCAAAAAGCAAACAATATACAGAGTTTATTAAACTTTTGCAAAATGAAAAACCTTCAGTAAAAGTATTGAGAATTGACGATTCTGCAATTGTTCCAACGAAAGCAAATTTTTCAGACGTAGGACACGATGTAACTATTATAGGAATTCACAAGAAAATCAATGCCAAAACATCAATGTATAAAACAGGAATAAAATTAGATATTCCTGTGGGTTATTATGTTGAAATTGTACCAAGATCATCAATAATTAAGTCTGGATATATGCTTGCGAATTCTATAGGAATAATTGATTGTTCATACAAAGGTGAACTGTTTGTTGCTTTGACAAAAATCGATGACGAATCTCCTGATATTACCTTTCCGTTCAAATGTGTACAATTAATAACAAGAAAACAGGTATTTTCTGATATGATTGAATCGTATGATATAGAAACGAGTAAAAGAGACAATGGTGGGTTTGGATCTTCTGATCAAAAAGAAAAATAAAAAAATGATATAATAATACTAAGTTGTATTATATTATGGATTATACACAATTGAATCGTAACAAACTTTTATCAATTTGTAAAGAGTTGAATATCAATTCGTGTTCAGGACAAAAAAAGGCAGAATTGATAAAAAAGATTGAAGATTATCACAGTTCCAAGTCAAAGAAGGTAAAATTTGTAGATCTTTTCTGTGGTATAGGTGGGTTTCATCAAGCACTAAAAAGAAATGAAAATTTTGAATGTGTTATGGCATGTGATATTGACGAAAAATGCAGAGAAACATATTTCGAAAACTATGGTATTATGCCAGAAAAGGATATTAAAACAATAAACGAGAAAGAACTTCCTGATTTTGATATACTCACTGCAGGGTTTCCGTGTCAAACATTTAGTAATGCTGGAAAAAAAAGGAATTTGAGTGATAAAAGAGGTCAATTGTTTGAAGATATTTTGAGAATAGCAAAAGAGAAGCAACCCAAATTTATGTTTTTAGAAAATGTAAAACATATTAAACGAATAGATAATGGCAAAACATTTGAACATATTATCAAAAGAATCAATGAATCAGGTTATTATGTCGAAGATAACAAAACAATATTCGAGTTAAGTCCGCATCAACTTGGTATTCCTCAACAGAGGGAAAGAGTCATATTCGTATGTATCAGAAATGATATATATGATAAAAATAAAAATATTGAACTTGTTTTACCAAATAAAGAAATCGATTTTTCAAAAATATTGGAAAACGACACAAGTATAACACAGAAATATAGAATTTCTAAAGAGTTAGAAAATGTATTGAATATTTGGGACGACATTATTAACAAATTTGATACGAACGAAACATTGAGTCCGACAATTCTTTGTAACGAATTTCAGAAAAATTATTCTGAAGAAGAATTTGCGTCTATTGCATCTTGGAAACAAGATTATATTAAAAAGAATAAACCTTTGTACCGTAAATATAAATCAGAATGGGATACATGGTATGAAAAAAACAAAGAAATCCTAAATAAACGTGAGATATATTGTAAATTAGAATGGCAGGTTGGTAAGAAAAAAGAAAATGACAGTATATGGAATTACTTTATTCAATTTAGACAATCAGGAATAAGAGTAAAAAAAGCACATTACTTTCCAACACTTGTTGCTATTGTACAAACACCTATCTATGCAGCAGAAAAACGATTCATAACACCAAGAGAATGTGCAAGATTACAATCATTTCCTGATGATTTCATGATTCCAAAAAATGATAAAATAGCATATAAACAATTTGGAAATGCAGTCAATGTCGATGTGGTAGGACTTATAATGAATACCGTCTTTCGTATTTATAACATAGTATAATACAAATATTTTTACTTTTTGTTTTTTAGAGTAATTTAAAGTGAATTAAAATTATTCTCATATAATAAGATATGAACTCGAAAGAGATTGCTTTGATTGTTTTATTGGTCATTGTTATTTCATATATAATTTTTGTAAATACAAGAAGATGTAAATATTTGATACCTTTCTATGAGCATTTTGTGACGTCTGATGAAATTATGGAAAATACTTCTAATGCAATCATGAATTCTTCAGATATTGATTTATCACAAACTTATCAAAATATGTTGCAATCAAGTGATTTAACACCTGTTGAATCTAATAAGTTTGAACTTCTTGATAAAATAACATCAAATCCCAATGAACTCATAAGAAAAGTTCAATTTGATATACCGTCATATAGAAGTCCTTATGGTATATCAACATCAAATTTACAAGCGAATGCAATTGAAAATATAGCAATAATACAACAACTTCAACCACCTATTATTCCACCAACTATGTTTGAACAGTCTATCAATCAAAGATTACAAACCATGTATTACAATAATACAATATCCATAGAAGATCCAATAGGTGATGCTTTCTTACCTTATTCAATGAATCTTTATAAAGACGATGTGAAATCTCCAGAACAGGTTAATCACGAATACACAGTTATATCATTGTATAAAAATATATTGAATAGAAATCCTTCGCAAAGTGAAATCGAAAAATATTCTAAACAAATAATGAACCAAGAAGTAGACGAACAAATGCTTCGTATTATCCTTATAAATTCTGTTGAATATAGGCGCAATTCCAAATTACAATCTAACGAGGTTCATAGTGATTTGGAATATTCTTATGCAAGAGGTGATATGATATCATATATTAATCAGTTATATTTCCTAGAACTTGATAAAGAAATACCAAAATCTATGATTCTTCCATTAAAAGATATATTTACATATTTACAAAACAATGAATATTTATTTAGAGCACTTTTAAATCATACAAATTATACCCTTTTTGAAAAAGATGTGATAGATTTGAAAATGATGACTAAATCTGGTATATCAGAACTTTTCAACAAGTACTTCATATTATATGATTTAAAAATTGCAGCAAATGATATAAAAAGACATGATATTGTTAACAGAACAAAACTACCTAAAAATCCAACAACTGTTTCTTCTTCTGAAACTGTAAATACACCAGTCTCAGTAGCACCAGATGTTTTACAAAATAAGGTCAAATCTTCATCAATAAAAGAAGTAAACAAAGATGATGATATATTTAATAAAGCGAATGATACTTTTGATGCACAAAATGC
>Ga0233450_10002165_pt1 | contig 19482 bp, 17 predicted proteins | sample 011ome_30_FD_189956 | JGI IMG/M metagenome (GOLD analysis project Ga0233450, IMG submission 189956) | Coastal salt marsh microbial communities from the Groves Creek Marsh, Skidaway Island, Georgia - 011501CT (spades assembly) | ecosystem: Environmental > Aquatic > Marine > Intertidal zone >... | reverse complement strand
GAAACAATGAACGACATTCTGCGCGAAGAGGGCTTTAAGTCTCAAGTTGCTGAAAACGGCAAAGAAGCTCTAAATCTGTGCTTAACCAACGACTTTGATTTTGTTCTCATTGACATTCAAATGCCAGAACTCAATGGAGTCGATGTGTTGAGAAAGCTTAAAGAAAAAAAGAAAAAAGTTCCCAAGTTTATTTTCTTTACTGCTTATTCTACTCCCGAACTTGAAGATTTAGCTCTTTCACTCGGAGCTTATGCTTTTTTAACAAAACCAATTAAAGTTGAAAAAATCCTCGACTTACTCCGACACAAGAAAGCGATTTCCATCCTAGTACATCTTCATGATGACCACCTGCGAACATGTATTACAAATTTACTCAGGGAAGACGGTTATTCTGTAAACCAAACGAAAGATCATGACGATGCTCTTATTCAACTCCGACAAATAAACTACAATTTAATTGTTTATGACTCGGACTCACCAAGCCTTGAACAAGAATCTATTCAAATTACAATTCGCTCGGCGAACACTAAAACCATTTGCCTTGAAACCAATGAGGACGAAAGCCCCAAAGAAGTTATTAAAAAAATTGATTTTATCATGAATGCAAAAGCTAGGGACTCAAATTAAAATCATATACTACTTTAAATTATTGCCTAAGTGTATATACAAATGACATCCATTTGAGACCTTTTCAAAAATCTCAAGGACCGCAGTATTTGAAACCTGCAGGCACCCTGAACTCGCCGGCTTGCCCAAGTTGTTCTCATGATTTGTGCCATGAATGTAAACATACCGATTGTATGTATCCACATTTCCTCCTTTATTCACTCCATCTTCAAGACCAACCAAGCGAAGGATTCTGGTGGTTATCAAATTCTTAGCCTGCTTTTCCTTTGAGCACTCCCAGTATCTCAGACCAATCGCTGACCGCCCTTCAAAAACCATGCCACCGGGCTGCCCCTCTCCAATTTTCTCACACACCTCATGAAGCCCCCATGGCGTCCCCAGAGAATTCTCAATACATGAAGGGGGATTCTTAGAACTTGACATTTTGTAAACCTTGTCGCTTTTCCCATTAGTATACAGTGCAATGACTTGCCATTTTATCGATGCAATCATAACAGTATTTGTCTCATGTAAACCTAAAGCTTTTGCTGCTTTTACATACTCTCTATATATAACTTCTAAATTCATTGAAAAAATATCGTATCGGAATCGTAGGTGCAACAGGTGCTGTTGGCCAAGAAATTATTCATCTCCTTGAAAAAAGAAATTTTCCTGTTGCAGAGGCAAGGCTACTCGCCTCCTCCAGATCTGCAGGCAGGGAAATTTTTGCATGCGGGAGTAAAGAAAAAGTAATTGAAACCACTCCCGAATCGTTTAAGGGGCTGGACTTAGCCATTTTTAGCTCCGGCTCAAAAACATCTGTTGATTTTGCTGATTATGCACGAAACCAAGGATGTGTCGTGATTGACAATAGCTCGGCTTTTCGTATGGACCCGCAGGTTCCACTCGTTATCCCTGAAATTAATCCCCACGACCTTGATCAGCACCAGGGGATCATCGCCAACCCAAATTGCTCAACAGCCGTGACCTTAATGGGTCTTTATCCCTTACATAAAAGATTTGGTCTCAAACGATTGATTACCTCGACCTACCAAGCTGTTTCAGGAGCCGGGGCAGCAGGTGCAGATGCCTTACTGAATGAACTTAACCCAGATACTGCAAATGCCCAAAACGGGCAAGAATCTCCCTTCCCCTACCCTATTGCCTTTAACTTGATTCCTCACATTGATGACTTTCGTGAAGATGGCTACACCAAGGAAGAGATGAAGATGCGGAACGAAAGCAGAAAAATCCTCAACCTCCCCAAAATCCATGTCTCTTGCACTTGCGTTCGTGTACCCGTGATGCGGGCTCATTCCATTTCGGTCAATGCGGAATTTGAATCTCCTGTGAATATTCCTGATGCGCGCGATGCGATTGATAGCTTTGAAGGTGCCGAACTCTGTGACTTACCAAGCTCAGGGAGATACCCAATGCCCCTTGAGTATGCTGAAAAAGAAGCATGCGGTGTTGGCCGCCTTCGTATCGACCACGCGCTTCCCAACGGCCTTGCTTTTTGGGTTGTGGGTGATCAGTTATGGAAGGGAGCCGCCTTAAATGCCATTCAAATCGCCGAATCTTTAATTGAACGCAAGTGTATGAAGTTTATTCGTTAAAAAGTTGGCAGCTATCCTGCTTATCCAAGGCATGAATTCAGTTCTTGCTAGCGGTCTACTTAGTGTTGGAAAAAATATATTCGAAAATTTATCCAAGCCTTCTCCTGTTCATTTCCAAAAAAGTAACAACACTTTTACCACTGAACTGGAATCCGCCACTTCTTTGGCTGACTCCAGCAAACCAATTTCTACTCTCCGTCAAGAATTACTAAACGACCCTGCTGTCCAATCTTTTTTATCTGCCAATGAGGGTAATGAGGTTTACCTGCAAAAAAGGGCTGACGGCAGTTCACAAATACTTTCTTCCTCCGGTGAATCCATGATTCTTGCTAATAATTCAAGGACCAACCACCTTATCCACACCTATTACGACAAATGCGTGCAGGAAGGTGCCTTTCTTTCGCCTCACCGCCCTGGCAGTGTATTGTTACAAGCTTAAAGCCATTTACCTTACCGTCATTAGGTTTGGTGATCAGTAGCTTGCACTAAGGGTCGTAGACTGATGAAAAGACCTTCTGATTTCCTTCTCATCGAAAGGATTAATCAGTGCCCGAAATTAGCTTCACTCAAAAGTATTAATGACACTTTAAATGATCTCTTAGATTCTGAAGACAGCTTTGTGGGACAAATTGCAGAGGTCATTCGGCTTGATCCTTCTCTGACCACCCGTGTCCTTGACCTAGTTAATTCAATCTTTTTTGGTAGCAAAGAGGAAGATCGGATTTCAGGAGTTGAAGAAGCTTCAATCTTTCTCGGACTCAATCGCATTAAAGATTTAATTGCTGCCACACCAGTCATCGAGGAAATATTTAAACTAGGGAAAGAGAGTTCTTCATTCCCCTGGGTTGATTTTTGGAAGCATAGCATAGGTACTGCCATGCTTACCCGTGAAATTTTATCTTTCGCAGAAGAAGAATTTGAGCAGGAAGCTGACTATGTAGCAGGACTCCTTCACAACCTAGGCATTCTCATCCTGGCGATTACCTTTCCTGAACACTTTTCAGAAGTTTATAAAAATAAATATGACAGCTACCGGGAACTTTTGGAATATGAAAAAAAACTGGTTGGGTGGGACCATGGAAAAATTGGTGCTTATTATTTATGGAACCATCACATCTCAGAAGAGGTGGTAGACTCCATTCACTGGCATAATCAACCAAGCCAGGCTCAAACCAATCCAAAACTCGCATCTGCGATTCAGGTCGCAGACCATATTGTTCGTCAATTAGGCACCCATGGAATGGAAAGCTACCCTGTCCCTCCTGATGAAGCTTATCAACAGATCGAAGGCTGGGACATTTTATTTGGAAGTCATCCCGAAAAGGAAATCATCAAAGAAAAACTGAATTCAAGCCTCGAAAGACTTAATCAAACCTTAAACGGTGTTTTGTAAAAAGCTTTTCGCTAGAGTTTAATCCACTGATCTTCCCGGGCAGCTTTGGCTACTTTCAGGGCACCTATGGCAACGAATGGCTTCAACTCGCGAGAAGACAGGCGAACTTCCGGGTCCTCATACCCATCATCGGCCAACATTCGTTGCAATTCCTGGTCCATGTTACGAATACGACTTCCACCCCCAGTCAAAATAATGTTTTGCAACATGGCAAAAACTGACTGTGGAGAGGCAACTGCTATAATTTCCTTAATGGAAGTAAAGACTTCCTGTAACAATTGATTACAGGACTCACCCACCTGTTTACCAATTTCTATCTTGCGTGGTTTCCCTTCAACAGGAACTTTAACCCTGGCACCCGCTTCAATTTCTCCAACATAAGAATAAGTTTCCTTAAACTTCCTTACCATTGACAAAGGAATATCAACCTCCGGGTAAGCTTCCCGGATTGCTTTATCCAGTGATACATCCACTTCATTTCCAGCGTAGGGAATGCTCAATAAATCCTGAGGTTTAGGGAAATAACCCTGAACGATACAAAAGTCAGTAGTTCCAGCACCAATATCAACAAACAGTGAATTACTCACTGGGTCTTTGTAGTCAGGGTCCTCCAACTTACTTTCGTCCCTCATTCCCAATGCCGCCAGAAAAGGTTCAGGGATAAACAAAATTCCTTCGAAAGCTCCCTTAGCTGCCTTTTGTAAATTTTCTTTAGCTTCGGCATCAGCACCAGCCGGCAATCCAATCACGCAATGTACCGAATGCTTGCGTTCCTGATCAATTTTATCACGGAGGTAGCTAAGAAAAGAATTGGTTGCTTCTACATCCTGAATAACGCCATCATTTAAAGGGTTCACCAAACGCAAATGCAGTTCATTAGCCAACGCTTCATCGCCGTGAAGCATTTTAGAACTACCAGGAAGAATTCCAGCAAGTATCCCCTCTTCAGGGTACCCCACTACCGTAGGAACCAGAATCCCCTCACTGTCATTGGAACTTACTTTGCTTAATTTTGTGAGCAGGTAAGAGTTCAGGGTCCCAAGATCAAGACCGATATACATTTTTCTTTTTTTCGGGGAGTTTTCCGATACTTCATTGGGGGACTCTTCTGTCATGTTAGATCAAAAATTTTCGGGTTTTGAATGGGTATTCAGTATTCTTAAAGCGTACGGTATAGTTTAGCAAAGAAGATTAAGGTTCAGAAGCTAAAACTTGGTCGATCATTTTCTCTATTTCGTCAAATTTCAACCCCATTCCTCTGGGAGGATCAAGGTTTTCTTCTTTTACAATTTCTGGTTCCGAAAAATCCAGGCTTTCTTCTTCAGGGACAGGTTTAGTTTCAATGCCCCGCTTATCTTCTTTTTTGCCATCCGTGTCTGGTGTGACGGCTGGAGCAACTGGCACGGTTTGGAGCAGTGACTTCACCTGGGAAACCACACCGCCAAGTTCCTTACGCATCAGACCGGCCAGGCGAGCCTCAAAACGACCGGCAAAAAGATCGAAGGCCGTGGCTAACTCGTCTGCCCGACCAGACTCGTCGTCAAACATTTCCTTCAGTTTGGCTTTTTTCTGGGCTGGTTCAAGATTGCTTACCTTTGCCCAGTTTACCACAAGCGAAGGAATTTCATCTTTCAGTACCTGAATTGCACCCTCCTCATCTCCCACTAATCGACGCACACAAGCCCTGCGAAAACCAGCTTTTAGAGCTTCAAGGGGTGAAAGTTCATTCGAGGGTGTACTCATGTCAAAACTTTCGAATAATCATTCCATCCCTGCCAGACAACCAAATTGTCTCGTTAAGAAACCTAGTCATGAGTAAATCACCCTACTTGAGAAGAGTGTCCAACTCACTTTCCGAAACATTAAGATTATCTTGAAGGTAAACCGACATATCGGCAGGCAGGGATGCTGTAAATGAGTCACCCCCATCAAAACCCAACCACTCACCATGTAATGCCTGACGCCTCATACCGAGATCTTCCAACCATTCATGCTGCCATCCTTTTTCACAAAACCGCAAATAAATATTTTCATCGGATCCATAAAGTTTCTCTCCCACCAGAGGGTAACCAGCCCACTGGGCATGGACACGTATTTGATGTTTTCGGCCCGTAAGCGTTCGAACCCTGCAAAAAGTGTGACCATGTTGAACCAGCAATGGTATAAAAACCGTTTCTGCCTTTTTTGCCTTGTTAGTCTTTTGCTCGAGTACTCTCTGCTTTACGAAAACATTACTATTTGGCTCGTTTCCCAGGTAATTGGAAACCTTGAGCTCTTCCGTCATTTCTCCCCTCAAAATCGCTAGGTATCGACGCTTTACCTTTTTATCCTCAATGCCTTTTTGCCAATAGCTTGCCGCTTTCCTGTGCTTCGCCAGTAACACAACCCCACTGGTTTCACGGTCCAAACGACTGGCCAAATGTATTGAGTCGACTCCCAGGTATTCCTTCGTGGCCCCAACTAAACTGGACCATGGCCCATTTTTCGAAGGATGACATACCAGCCAACCCGGTTTATTCAGGACCAAAATATGATCATCCTCATGAAGGATCCAACTTTGAAAATCTTCCACTTTCACCAAAGGCGGAGATTCTTTTTCACCTCCCGTCATATCCCTGTTGTCCTCGTATATTTATGATTCAAGAAAAAAATTAAACTTTTTTTGGCGTTCTCCACATTTTTGTGCCAAGTTGAATTCGTTTGTCTTCGGCAAGCAATCAAAATCAATAACCAAACCAATATATTAACGCATATGAAGAATAATCTGATTCTCTCCGGTGTTCACTTCGAACTAAAAGAAGGCCACAAAAATCTAGTTTCCGAAAAAATGGAAAAGATTTTTAAACACGAGGAGAAAATTATTCGGGCACGAATTGAATTGGTTCATGACTCCAAATCATCTTCCCACGAAAATGAGTATATGGCCAAAGGACACCTTGAATTAAAGGGAACCACGATTACGATCTCAACTGCGAGTCATACAATCAACAAGGCTATTGACGACCTCGTGGAAAAGCTTGACCGCGGACTTCGTCGCCGTTCCCGCCTTCGTCGTGTTAAAAGGAAACAATCCTCACTTCACGAACTCAGAGACGCAGCTTAAGTTTTATATCTTTCAACTTTTACTCCACAAGCACCCGGCAAAACCTGTCGGGTGTTTTTTTTGCTTTGTAGTCTCTTAAAAAAACAAATCAAATCACTTCATTTTCACTGCAGGTGGTGGAGAAGACTGAAAAAAAGCCAACCCCTATGCCTCGCCTCCTTGAAAAAGAAGCCTAGAGAAAAGAAATTACTTTTTGAACAATTACATCTATCGGGGCCAACTTTCCTATCCCTTCGTAGCCACAGGCGAGTTCTCCCACCACTGGTTCGATGATCTCCACTCCCCTGCCCTTTAAAGCATCCAGATTCTTTTGGACGGCTTCATGTTGATACATTTTCCCATTCATTGCAGGGGCTAGCATCACCGTTGCCTTTGTCGCCAAATAAATCGCACCCAATAGATCGGGAGCCAAGCCATTGGCATAATTACCCACTTGTTGGGCAGTGGCAGGGGCGACCAAAAAAAGATCAATTTTGTCGGCCAGTTCAATATGACCGGGCTGCCAGCCTTCTTCATCCCAAAAAGAAGTAAGCACGGGGTTTCGGGAAAGCGTACCCAGCGTAAGAGCAGATATGAACTGAGTTGCGGATTCCGTCATCACCACATGAACATCCGCCCCAGCCTTGCGCAATTCGCTGGTTAGATCCGCCGACTTGTAAGCAGCGATCGACCCCGACACACCCAGGGCAATGGTTTTGCCCGCAAGCGGAGCGGTAGTGGATGGGGTGGATGCTGTCATAAAGGAAGTCATCAATAAAAGATTTTCCGGGAAACAGCAACCCAAGGGTTTCCGCTTTTCATCCCCTTATGAAAAGGGTAAGATGTTATTTTCTTTATGCAAAAAAGCACGATTACAAAATATAAACCCTGGGGAACGATTGATTTACCCGACCGGCAGTGGCCCAATAACACCATCGATCGAGTTCCCTACTGGTGCAGTGTGGATTTACGGGACGGCAACCAGGCATTGCCTATCCCCATGGGGGTTAAGGAAAAACTCGAGCTTTTTAAAATGCTTTGCTCCATTGGTTTCAAACAAATCGAAATTGGCTTCCCCTCGGCCGCCCAGACCGAATTTGATTTTGCCCGCAAATTAATTGATGACCAACTGGTCCCTGAAGGGGTATCCCTGCAGGTGCTTACCCAGGCAAGGGAGCATCTTATCAAACGAAGTTTTGAAAGTTTACAGGGTGCCCAGAAAGCGATCGTACACCTTTACAATTCGACTTCACCGCTTCAACGTAGGGTAACTTTTGGCAAATCCAAAGAAGAGATAAAAAAAATTGCAGTCGAGGGCGTGGAATTAGTTAAAAAATTCCTTCCCTTGCTCCCCGACACCGAAGTCCAGCTTGAATACTCACCCGAGAGCTTTTCTGACACCGAAGTGGATTATGCCCTTGAGGTATGTGAGGCGGTGATGGATGCCTGGGAACCAACGGAGCAAGCCCCGATTATTTTAAACCTTCCTGCCACGGTTGAACTCTTTACGCCCAATGTACATGCGGACCAGATTGAATGGTTCTGTCGCAACATGAAAGAAAGAGGTAAGGCGATAATCAGCCTGCATACCCATAATGACCGGGGTACCGGAACTGCCGCCACCGAATTGGGACTGCTTGCCGGAGCCGACCGGGTGGAAGGCACCCTGTTTGGAAATGGAGAGCGCACCGGCAACCTCGATGTTGTGACTGTTGCCTTAAATATGTACGCACAAGGCCTGCACCCAGGATTAAATTTTGCCAACCTGGATGAGATTCGTGAAGTGTATCAGCGAACCACAGGGATGACTGTGCATGAGCGTCATCCCTACGGTGGAGATTTAGTCTTCACCGCTTTTTCCGGTTCCCATCAGGATGCGATTAAAAAGGGTATGGATTTGAGGGAGAAAGAGGGAGATAATGATGAGACTCTCTGGCAGGTCCCTTATCTTTCCATCGACCCCCGGGATATTGGCAGAACCTATGAGGAAATTATCCGGATTAACAGCCAAAGCGGAAAAGGTGGTGTGGCTTATGTATTATCCCGGGAATTCGGCCTGGATCTGCCCAAGGCCATGCATCCTGAAGTTGGTCTTTTGGTAAACGAAAAAGCGGACTCCGAGTCTCGGGAATTGGCAGCGGATGAAATCTATGCCACCTTCAAGGCGGAATACCTTGATAAGAAAGTACCCCTGAACCTGCTATCCTATGATACCAGTAAAGAAAAGGGACAATCCAATATTACCTGCACCGCGAAAATTTCCTTAGATGGCCAAGAAAAGCAGGTGCAGGGAATTGGAAATGGGCCCATCAATGCTTTTGTAAACGCCCTGGAGCAGGAAGGCTTAAAAGATTTCAAGCTTGTGGACTACCGGCAACATTCCATTGGAGGAGGCTCCGCCACTGAATCAGCGGCATTTGTACAGCTCCAGTCCAAAGTCGGCCGGGTGGCATACGGGTGCGGAATCGACTCAAGTATTGAAAAGAGCGGTTTACTCGCTCTTGTCAGTGCCTACAACCGAACCAGATAGCTTTGTCTGACAGTAAAGCGAGTTCCTCCATCAACCACCTCGAAGGGGTTCTCGAACGCATTACTTTTTACAATGAGGAAAATGGTTTTCTTATTGGGAAGCTTAAAGGGAATGATAAAACCGCAGAAATCGCCGTTGTAGGCAAGGCCCCCAAGGTGCAATGCGGGGAAACCCTGGAATTGAAAGGAAAATGGGTAAATCACCCCAAGCATGGCCGGCAGTTTTCATTTGATTCTTTTGAAAGCAAATTGCCCGCTTCTGCTTATGGCATCCGTAAATACCTGGCAAGTGGGCTGATTCACGGCATTGGTAAGACTTATGCCAACAAAATCGTAGATAAATTTGGGGCGGATACCCTGAAGGTGATCTCAGAAGAATCCGCCCGTTTGCAGGAAATTGAAGGCATTGGGAAAAAGAGGATTAAAAGTATCCGCGAAGCCTGGGAGGAACAAAAAGCTGTCCGTGAGGTCATGATGTTTCTGCAGACCTATGGAGTGACCGACGCCCTCTGCCTTCGCTTGGTCCGGAAATATGGAAATGCGGCCAAAACAATTTTAGAAACCGATCCCTACCGCATCATTCGGGAAGTAAAAGGGATTGGGTTTAAAACCGCAGATAAGATCGCTCTTAACCTGGGCCTATCCAATAACGGCCCCGAAAGAATCGAAGCCGGTATTTTGCACACGGTTCAGGAAACTGAGGATCAAGGACATAACCATGTGGAAAGAAGGGAATTGGTGATTCAGTCTGCCAACCTTCTCGAAGCTGATTCCAATGAAGTTGATAAACGGATTGACGCTCTCATGGAAAGTGCGGACTTGGTACCCTCCAGGGAGGACTGGTTACAGCTTCCCACATCTGCCCGGGCGGAGCAAACCCTGGCCCGTTGTATCACCGCACTCTCCAAAACAAGATCATCCCTCCCCCCCATCCAGGAAGAAAAAGCGATTATATGGGCACAGGAGAAGGCAGGTTTTGGCTTTGCAGATGCCCAGATGGAAGGGATCCGGCAAGCCCTTCTATCCAAAGTCTCGATTTTAACCGGAGGTCCCGGAACAGGAAAAACCACCATCCTGCGGGCCCTGGTCTCCATCTTACGGGCAAAAAAAGCAAAAGTACTTCTGGCCGCACCCACGGGAAGGGCTGCCCGTCGTATGGCTGAAAGCTGTTCTTTTTATGCCCAGACGGTCCACCGCTTATTAAAATTTGACCCCAGCCAGGGCGGCTTCACCATGAACGAAAAAAGCCCGCTCATTTGTGATTTCATCATTATGGATGAAGCCAGCATGCTGGATTTGCGGCTCGCCGCTGCCCTGGTGCGGGCAATCCCAACCCAGGCTCATCTCCTCTTGGTGGGGGATGCGGATCAATTACCTTCGGTAGGCTCAGGGAATGTCCTGAAGGATTTAATCGACTCCAAGCTTCTTACGGTTACCCGCTTAGCTGTCACCTTCCGTCAGGCTGAGGACAGTGGCATTGTCGGCCTCGCTCACAGTATCCTGGGGGGTAAGGCAAATCCCCCTACTCCGGTTGATCACCCCAAGGGGCTCAACCCCATGCATGATGTTCACTTTATAAAAGCTGAAAACCCGGAGGATTGTGTTTCTCATGTTTCCCTGCTCTGCCGGGAAATTATCCCTCGAAGTTTTGCAGTGAATGTAAAAACCGATGTTCAAATCCTGGCCCCCTTACACCGGGGAATTGGTGGAATTGGTAATTTAAACGACCAGATTCGGGATGCAATCAACCCCACAGGCGCCACCCAAGTCATGGGGCCCTTCTTGTTTCGTGAAGGTGACAAAGTAATCCAGACACGCAATAATTATGACAAGGATGTCTTCAACGGGGATATGGGCATCATTGACTCCGTTGACACCTTAAACGGTAAGGTGGAGATCCTTTTTGAAGAAAGACGGATTGTTTATGAACGTATGGAGGTAACGGACCTGCAACCAGCCTACGCCATTTCGGTTCACAAAAGCCAGGGAAGTGAATACCCCATTGTTATCTTCCCCCTGTTAAAGCAACATTTCATGATGTTGCAAAGAAACCTGGTATACACCGGTCTTACCCGGGCAAAGAAGAAAGTGATATTCGTGGGAGACCCAGCCGCTTACGCCATGGCCATTCGGAATGATAAAACTTTAGTGAGAGAAACCGACCTGATCCGGAAACTTAAAATTTCCATGGAAGAGACAGGGTAAGCCAACCTCCACTACCTGCCCGTCTAGTCGAGGATTAGAAAAATACTAAAGGATAAAATTAAGTAAGCAGGCAGGGCTTTAATCAAAGGGTCTTTGTGCAATTTTAAGTGCATCATGACCGCAACAAACATAATCCCGGTTAAGGCAAAAGCGACGGGCTTGACCACAACCGGAAAGAAATAACCAAAGAGCAAGCAGACCGCTAAGCTAATTTTAACCACCCGCGTGACCGGCATGACCCATGCAGGAAAGCCATACGCCGCAAATTCCTCTTTCATATTGCGTGCATTCCCTCCCCGAAACTTCGAGGGCCGGTTAAAACCTATGGTCCATGCATAAAGAATGCCCAGCGAAATAAATCCCTTAAAAACGAAAGACGCAATTGCATCCATCGGATCAGGTTCTGTAAACATAAGCCTTAGTTATCCATGCCACAGCGCCCGCAACTGCTGGGCACCCCGGAACATGGAGGCATTTCTTGAGCGGAAAGAGAGGATTCAGACGAAGAGGCAGCAAAAACAGAAAGTTTTTTATCCAGATCCGAAGATCCACAATGAGGACATTCGGTATGACCCTCCCAATCCGATGACCTGACTAGGATCTCAGAATCTTTCTTGCAATCACCACAGGTGAATTCGTAGATCGGCATGTGGTATTAGTAATTTCCTAATAATTCAACAAAGCGCAAAATCATGTAGTAGCATGAGTACACCATACCCACGCCAAACAAACCGATGATTGCCCAGTTAAATAACTTTTGAGCTCCACCACTTTCCAGAATCTTGGGCTGCTTTTCCATCGACCCAAGCATTACAATAGCGTACACCGCAATTGCGAAAATTGGCATTGTCACCATGAACCAGTCAAATTCAGAACTCATGCCTTTCATGATGGTAACGATTGGGCTCAAGTCAAGAAAGCGTTGCCTCCTTTTGCGGGATAGGTAAAAAAATTACACCATTTACCACGAATTCGGTTGAGTAAAATTTAAAAAGTAAATGTAAGAATTACCTCCCTTCTCATTCTCGAAATTTCATCAATCTTCCCGCCTTCTTTATCGCCCTTCAAAATGAATCCCTCAGTCAACACAAGCAATACCAACAAAATCATTCGACACATTGTCTGCTTTAAGTTCAAGGAGAACGCTGACACCAGACAGGTTGCCCATATCGAACAGGAATTCTCGGCTCTCTCCACCAAAATTCCTGGAATTATTTCCCTGGAATGGGGGAAGAACAACAGCCCTGAAGCATTGAATAAGGAATTCACTCATTGCTTTGTCGTAAGTTTTGAAAGTGAAGAGGCCCGGTCTCTTTACCTGCCCCACCCGGATCACCAAGCTTTTGTATCTATCCTTAAACCGATACTCGAAGATGTTTTTGTAATTGATTTCACGCCCTAATCCTTTTTCTCATGATCAAAATAAAAGTAATCTGTTTACTACTTACTAATGCCATCTTTGCCAGTTTTCTAGCCGGTGAGATTAAAACGCCTGCCATTATTGGAAATAACATGGTGTTACAGCAAAATCATAAAAACCCAATTTGGGGTTGGGATACTACAGGTCAAAGCGTTGAGGTCGTTATAGCCGGTCAATTCCACAGGGTGAAAACTGATAAAGATGGGTACTGGAAAATAACCCTCAACCCCATGAAAGCATCCTTTACTCCTTTATCCATGACCATAAAGGGAAGTTCAATAATTGAGTATACGAATATCTTAGTCGGTGAAGTCTGGGTATGCTCTGGGCAGTCCAACATGGGATGGAGTGTAGGGAAATCCGACGACCAAGATTTGGAATCTATGAGTGCGAAACATCCATATCTTAGGCTAATTAGTGTGCCCAATGTGGGGACCCAGGAACCGCAAGATGATTTTGATGGAAAATGGGAAGAAGCGACTCCTGAAACTGCCATCAATTTCTCTGCAGTTGGCTATTTTTTCGGAAGAAGACTGCATCAGATCCTAGATGTACCTGTAGGACTGATAGATAATGCTTGGGGTGGTTCCTCCTGTGAAGCATGGATTCCCCGCGACCGGCTCCATAAACTTGCAGTAGCCAAACCCTACATGGACCAGTGGAAAACGACGGAGGAAACCTTTGATTTCCCCAAGCTTCAAAAGGCATATGATGAAAAATTGAAAGTGTGGCAGGAAAAGGCCGCTGCCGCACGAGAAGCTGGCAAACCAGCACCCGGTGGACGTCCAAGGTTTCCCCGAAATCAAATGACCGGACAGCATCGTCCAGCCAATTTATACAATGGGGTTCTGAACCCAATCATTGGATATGGTATTAAGGGTGCCATTTGGTATCAGGGGGAAAGTAATGCCAACCGGGCACATGCCTACAGAGAAGTCTTCCCGCTGATGATTCAATCCTGGAGAGACGCATGGAAGCAGGGAGATTTTCCTTTCTATTGGGTACAATTGGCAGATTTTCAAAGCGAAATGGATGAACCCATCAATGAAAACTGGCCGGAACTTAGAGAAGCCCAAACTTTAACCCTCGATAAACTCAAAAACGTAGGAGAAGCAGTGATTATCGATGTAGGAGAAGGCAGGGACATTCATCCACGCAACAAGCAAACCGTTGCCAATCGTTTGCTTCGTCATGCCCTAGTTAAGGACTACGAATACGACATCCCTCATCAGAGCCCACGATACAAAGACCTCCAAATCAAAGGAAGTAAAGTGACCGTCACTTTTGATCATGTAGGTTCGGGGCTTTATTGCTTTGATACCAGGGAACCTGTTGGATTCGCAATCTGCGGAAAAGACCAAAAGTTTGTTTGGGCCGATGCAAAATTAATGGGGAAAGACAAAGTCGAAGTTTGGTCAGACAAAATCAAAGAACCTATCGCTGTACGATATGCATGGATGAATAATCCGGTTTGCAACCTTTTCCGCAAGGATGGCTCCGTAACTTTACCTGTTACTCCCTTCAGGACCGATAATTTCCCTATGAACACAAAGGGAAATTAAGTGCTCTAATCTTTGTTTAAAATGTGAAGACCCCCGACCTGCATTTGGTTTCACTACTCCCTGCTTTATTAAATGGAGCGAATCAGCCTAAAGAGAGCCTTGACCCATCTGGTGGTTTAAATAATCCATGCGGGGTCACATTTGATAATCTTGATAATGCCCAGAGAGGTTCTTACTCGTCCACTTCGTATCGACCATGCACCTGATGGAAACATCTGGTTATGCGACAGAGGGAACTACCAAATTCTAATCCTGAGAAATTACTAAATGAATGCGATAACCAAAACTCTATTCTCTTTAACTGTAGCGATATCAAACATCTGTGCTGCGGACCTGCCGAACATTTTGTGGCTAACCAGTGAGGATAATGGTCCACACCTCGGTTGCTATGGTGACAACTATGCAGACACCCCCAACCTCGATGGTCTTGCCGCCAAAGGAATGATCTATACCAGAGCCATTTCGAATGCACCCGTATGTGCTCCGGCCAGGACCACCATTATTTCCGGCATGTATCCGACCTCAACTGGGGCGGAGCATATGAGAAGTATGACCCAGTTACCCAAGGGATTTAAAATGTATCCGGTTTATCTTCGTGAACTTGGATACTACTGCACCAATAATTCCAAGGAAGATTACAATTTGGTCAAAGATGGAGAGGTTTGGAATGAGGGTGGACGGAAGGCAACATGGACAAACCGACCTGATAAAGATCAACCATTCTTTGCCATTCATAATTTTACAGTTTCCCATGAGAGTCAGATCCGCAAACGTCCGCATGAACAGATTCACAATCCAGCAAAAGTAAGAGTGCCTGACTACCATCCCGACACCCCGGAGGTAAGGCAGGACTGGGCACAGTACTATGATAAAATTACCGAGATGGACAAAATGGTGGGGGAAAAACTTAAATTACTTGAAGAGCAGGGATTAGCCGAAGATACCATCATTTTCTATTACGGTGATCATGGTTCAGGTATGCCAAGAAGCAAGCGATGGCCGTATTTCTCAGGTATAAATGTTCCTTTAATCATCCATGTTCCGGAAAAATGGAAACATCTCGCCGCATCTGATTATAAAACAGGTGGGAAATCTGACCGCAGGGTCGGGTTCATCGATCTTGCCCCCACCCTGTTGAGCATTGCAGGCAAAAAACCGCCCGCTCATATGCAAGGCCATGCCTTTATGGGAAAACACGAGGCAACCGAGCAAGAATACGGATATGGATTTAGAGGAAGAATGGACGAGCGTTATGATATGGTGCGCTCAGTTGTCGGAAAGAGATACATCTATATCCGAAACTACATGCCTCATAAGCCATATGGTCAGTATGTTTCATATATGTTCCAGACTCCGACCACTCAGGTTTGGAAAAGAATGTTTGATGAAGGAAAATTAAATGAAGCACAAAGTCACTTTTGGAAAACCAAACCGGCAGAAGAGTTGTATGATTTGGCAAATGACCGGGATGAGGTGAAAAATTTGGTGAAATCAAAGGAGCACGCTGACATTTTAAAAAGGATGCGAGAAGCCCATCTCGATCATATCAATAAAGTCATCGATGTGGGATTTCTGCCAGAGGGAGAAATTCACTCTCGATCCGAGGGGTCCACTCCTTATGAGATGGCCAGAACAGACAAATATCCGTTCAAACGAATCTTCTTAGCGGCAGATATGGCAGCGGGACTATCTCCATGGGCCACCAAAACTCTTATTACCTACCTTAAAGATAAGGACTCAGCGGTCAGATACTGGGGTGCAATGGGATTACTGATGAGAGGTAAAAAAGCAGTTTCCATGACCGGAAAACACCTTGAAAAAGCATTGAGCGATGTTTCGCCCTATGTTCGGGTTGTAGCAGCCGAAGCCCTGGGCAAATATGGAAATAAGGAACAAATATCCAAAGCGGTTGAGACTCTTGGACAAATCGCTGACCCCATTAAGAATGGGTGCTTTCCCTCCATGCTGGCGATGAATGCGATTGATCACCTTGACGAAAAAGCAAAATCATTATTACCGTTGATTGAATCCATGCCACAAGTTCCAGAGGGTGTGGATAAGCGCTTTCAAGGTTATGTGGGTCGGTTGGTAAAAACCACCACTGAGGAATTAAAAAGTAAATAAAGACTCAGTTTTTCAACAATTCATTCACTACCATTCTCCTTAGAGACTCATTCTTTCTTTAAGTTTAAAGGTAAAATCTAATCTAAGCTTAGCATCGACCTGATAACCATGGTAGCGTTGGTTATCCTCCAAAATTGATTACGACTCCCCACCCCTATCAAATTGTGAAGGTGCAACCAAAAATTTTGCAAAAAATTCTTAACTTTATGTAAGATATCCGCAGTCCGGATTTAAATTGGCCTGGGGCTAAGGCTAAAGAAATTGATAACTATGCTTTTAAGCATGGCATTAGACTACCGTCTTTCATGCCGTGAATAATCTTTTTATCCACTGGGCAAAAGGTAGCCAGGGTACCAGACCATTTTGCCTCTTTATCAAAAGTAAAAAAATAAGGAGACAAGCGGAGACGACCCGATTCATTCACCGCTTCATTTTGATCAGAAAAAACTGGATGAATGAAGCTTCGTGGCTTCATAAAATCTTGGATAACACAAATTGGAGTTGGATAATGGTTAAGCGAACTTGCGATGGTTTCAGCCCACTCTTCTGATGAAACATCATTTCCAATTACAACACTTCGTGCACCCCAGGCTGTTTCATGAAATCCACTCGCTTTAATCACTAATTCCCTCTCCTTTTTTGAAGCTTTGCTCAAATCATTCCATTGAGTAAGTTTTCTTCCCTTAACTATTGGACCATCTAAATAAGCTCCCGGGGGAATTTCCTTAGGGTCAAGAATCCATGTATGCGGGATTGCTGAACGAAGGATATCCAGATCTTTTGTGCGTAGAGTCTCTTGCCAAAAAGGCTGCAGTCGATGATGATGAAAAAGAGCAAGTGAGAGTTTTTCTTCCTGCACATGCTTCATCGGTGGAGTAACCACAACTTTTTTAGATTCCACCGCTTTTGCAAGTTCTGGCATGACCGAAACATTGTTAAAATCAAACAATTCCCAAAATCGGTAAACCAAACTAATTTTTTTCCCCTCATAAAAAACTTCATCGCTTACAAGCTCAAGATCTTGGGGGGAGCACACCGAAATTGAAAATCCTTTTTCTTTCAACTTTTCACATATCCATTCCATCTCGGGTCGATAAGTCTCGGCTTCTTCGCTGACAGCAATCACCATATTGGCAGATTTCCCACCGTAGTCATGGGCTGCATCCTCGAGTGCCTTACCAAAATACTCAATCATTTGTGAGCTTTGACTTAGTTTATAAAGCTGCTCGAGATGAGCAGTCAGTCCAATACCGCCAGGAACGGAATCCCATTCAGTTATCGAAACGCCATCTGCATGAGGAATAAGATCCGGACGAAGAACTGGTGGAATGCTTAAACGGACTTCATCTGACCTAGCATGCGCAACCAACCAATCAGGCTTCCCCTGATCATAATAATCGGCAACCCAAGGAACCAAGCATTCATCATTTCGAAGAATGGACTGCCCTTCCCATGACTTTCGGTAAAGTAAATCAATGCCCTTATAAAATCCGAGGGCTGCATGACAGAGATCATCGATCCACTGGCAAAGTTCACTTGGCAGAACCCAAGGATCAGGCGACCAACGCCAGGACTTGTCCGAAAAAAGGGAATTTTGCGAAGTCTGCTCAACTTGCTCAGCAGTTAGTCCGAGGCTCATCGCAAAGATCTAATCGTCTACCTGGATATCCTTATTTCTTTGCCTTGGACAGCCTGCCCGCAACCAGCCATTGACAAAGGGGTCCAGTTCCCCATCCATCACCGCTTGCACACCTGAGGTTTCCACTCCCGTCCTTAAATCTTTCACCATCTGGTAAGGCTGAAATACATAACTTCGTATTTGGTTACCCCACCCCATCTCTCCTTTATCCCCGTAAAACTTTTCCATTTCCGCTCTCTTTTCATCCTGCTGTTTCTCATAAATACGGGACTTTAAGACCTTCATTGCCGTTTGTTTATTCTTGAGTTGTGAGCGCTGATTTTGGCACTGAACCACAATATTGGTGGGAATATGGGTCAGGCGCACCGCGGAGTCTGTCTTATTTACATGCTGCCCTCCCTTGCCACTGGAACGGTAGGTATCAATCCGCAAATCATCATCCGGGATATCCATATCAATGTCATCATCCTCCACCTCAGCAATTACATCCACCGAGCAAAAGGAGGTATGCCTCCTTTTATTGGAATCAAACGGACTTATCCGAACCAAGCGGTGCACCCCACGCTCCGCCTTGGCATAGCCATAAGCATTCAAGCCATCAATCCGGATGGAGCATCGGCTGATTCCCGCTTCCTCCCCGGGTTGTAAATCCTGCATTTCCACCTCAAACCCCCTACGCTCCGCCCAGCGGATGTACATACGCATGAGCATGTCCGCCCAGTCACAGGATTCCGTGCCCCCGGCACCGGCATGGATACTTAACAAGGCAGGGCGGGCATCAAATGGCTCGTTCAAGAAACTGGCCACCTCCAGGTCATCAATGTGGGAAAGCAGGGATTCCAGGGTTTGTACAAATTCATTGGACATTTCCTCCTCCTCTTCATCCTCTTCACAAAGCTCGCAAAGGGCTTCGAGGTCATCCACCCGCGAACGAAATTCTTCCACTTTGGATACGGTCTGCTTGAGTCGGTTATTTTCGGAACCAACTTTTCGGGCCTCAGCCTGGTCATCCCAAAACGCCGGGGCCGACATTTGCTCTTCAAGTTGGGCAATCTTTGCCTTCTTTTCATCGCACTCCAAGAATTTCCAAAGGTGATTAGTTCTCTTAACCAATTCCTGCAGGCGAGTCTTATCTTCGGGCAATATCATAAAAATTTTGTTCAAACATTAAAATCCAATCCTTCCGGCAAATCTAGATGAAGCCCGCATTCTCGGCCGTGCCCCCCATGTCTTGTTTCATCCACAGAATCGACTTCAGAAATCTTTTTGGTACTGTGCCAGTCCCCGAGGGAATCATAGCCGACCA
>Ga0233450_10002162_pt1 | contig 19496 bp, 15 predicted proteins | sample 011ome_30_FD_189956 | JGI IMG/M metagenome (GOLD analysis project Ga0233450, IMG submission 189956) | Coastal salt marsh microbial communities from the Groves Creek Marsh, Skidaway Island, Georgia - 011501CT (spades assembly) | ecosystem: Environmental > Aquatic > Marine > Intertidal zone >... | reverse complement strand
AGCCCAAGTAGTAGTTATAAGAATTACTGGCAATTGTTTTTAGACTCTTCATTAGAAATTAATAAAGAAATTTTAATCTTTAGTTTATTACCGAGCATGCTTGCTTTTTATTTTTTATTCTTTTTATTTAAGATGGATTCAGCTGCCAAAGGTTTGGTGGGTGCAACTCTTTTTATTACTGGATTATCATTCTTGTTTTTGTTTTAAATATTTCCGTTGAGTAAATACTACATCATAGCAGGAGAGGCTTCCGGAGATTTGCATGGAGCAAACTTAATTAAAGAAATTAAGAAGTTGGATTCGAATGCAGCATTTAGATGCTGGGGCGGAGACCTAATGGAAGATGAGGAGGTAGAGCTGGTTAAGCATTATAGAGATCTTGCTTTTATGGGGTTTTTAGAGGTGATTAAAAACATCAGAACTATCTTTAAAAACATGAAGTTTTGTAAAGAAGATATTATTAAATATAAACCTGATGCTGTTATATTTATAGATTATCCAGGTTTCAACCTTCGTATCGCAGAGTTTGTCCATGAAAATAAAATCCCTACGCTTTATTATGTGTCACCGCAAGTATGGGCTTGGAAGTCGTCTAGAGTCAAGAAGATCAAAGTAGTGGTTGACAAAATGTATGTCATTCTTCCATTTGAAAAAACTTTCTATAAAAAATTCGACTATGATGTCACATTTGTTGGGCATCCATTAATTGATGCTATTGAGCAATTTAAAGAAAAGGCAATAGCAAAACAGGCGTTTTGCGAAAAGTATGGATTGAATGAAAAGCCAATAATTGCATTACTTCCAGGAAGTAGAATTCAGGAAATTGAAAAGAAATTACCAATAATGTTATCCGTAGTTTCAAAATACAAAGAATGTCAATTTGTTATTGCAGGTGCACCCTCAAGATCTAATGAGTATTATGCTTCATTTTTAACAAAGGAAAATGTGCACGTAGTCTTAAATGATACGTATAATTTGTTGAATAACGCCCATGTTGCTTTAGTCACTTCGGGAACTGCCACGCTCGAAACAGCTTTATTTAAGGTGCCTCAGGTAGTTTGTTATAAGTCGAGTGCTTTCTCCTATAGAATTGCAAAGTTATTGATAGGTAAAAGAATTAAGTTTATTTCATTGGTAAATTTAATAGCTGGAAAAGAAATTGTTAAAGAACTTATTCAGAGTGAATTGACAGAACCTAACTTAATTAAAGAATTAGGGCTTATCGTTTCTGGAGAAGGTCGAGAAAACATGTTAAAAGAGTATAAATTACTTGAAGATAAATGTGGAGGAACGGGAGCATCCTTCAATACTGCGAATGGGATGTTGAAAACTCTAGAGGAACTCAATAGAACTAGGAATTAAAGAACTTATTTTTGTTTTCATGAAAATTATTACAGCAATATTATTATTTATGTTCACCAGCCAATCAATATTGGCTGACAAAGAGATAATGGATATTGGCGTTTTTAGAAATGTAAAAACATCCCATATATTATTCAACTATTTGGATGATAGTTATTCTTTTCATTCAGAATCAGGCGCCTTCTTTACTTTGAATAAAGGAGATTCGGTGAGAATACAGAACAAAGGCGGTGAAATTCGAATTAAGCAAGGCGAAGTTGAAATTGGTACTTTCAAAAAAGTATTCATTAAAAGGAGTCATGATGGTGGAGCGTTTAAAATTAAATGCCTAAGTCCGTCATCTAGAGAAAGAAAATACCAAGGAAATTTAAAAATACTAGCGGAAGGCAAGTATTTAAAAATTATTAATCAAGTTCCATTAGATGAGTACTTAGTAGGTGTTATAGAGTCCGAATCTGGAAACAATCAATCTAAGGAATATTACAAAGTACAGGCTGTAATTAGCAGAACATACGCTTTAAAGCATAAGAGTAAGTTTATAGACGAGGGCTTTATGTTAACAGATTTAACAAATTGTCAGGTCTACAAAGGAAAAATGTATAAAAATCAAAACATAATCGATGCCGTCAAAGAAACTGAAAACTTCGTATTAGTTGATAGTGATATGAATTATATTACTGCTTCATATTATTCAAATAGTGGTGGTCAAACTGTAAACAGTGAAGATGTCTGGAGTAAGCCCCTTTCTTATTTAAGAAGTGTTAAAGATCCTTATTCATACGGTAAATCCAATTCTAATTGGACAAAAGTAATTAGTAAGGCTAAATGGATTTCTTATTTGGATAAGCAGCATAACTTTCCAATTGATAACAAAAATGATATTGAGAAAGCACTATCCTTTAAGCAAGAGTCACGAAGGAAATACTATGTTGATTGGAAGTATCATATATTGCTTACAGATATTCGAAAAGATTGGAAATTAAAAAGTACCTATTTTGATGTAAAAGTCAAAGGAAAGGAGGTGTATCTCTATGGAAAAGGATTCGGACATGGTGTAGGTTTGTCCCAGGAAGGAGCGATGAACATGTGCGATTTAGGATATGGTTTTCTAGATGTTCTCTTGTTTTATTATACACAAGCGCATTTAATTGACTTAGAAATGATGGACTTTTATTTATCCTATTAAAACCAGCCTGCATTGTATTCTTTTGAAAATCAAAGAAAACCAGGTCGTTTTATATTTGTTCTTCGATGTATGCTAAAAAAAAAACGATGAACTATTTTTTTTAACCGATTAAAGTATGTATGTTTGAGTCGAATTGAGCTGGTTACTCAATTATATCTGAGAATATTAGTCTTAGGTTTTAGGTTTGGAAAGCTCAACATATGTTGAGCTTTCTTTTTAATAACTACTTTTTGATTTTTTCTTTTTGTCCAGCATATAATATTTCCTCAAGTCTTGGAAGCTTTAGAAAGTCGTTAGGATTGTTTGGACCTATTTTACTTATTGAATTCAACTTATTCATTTGGTCATTCGATAATGAGAAGTCTAAAACTTTTAGATTTTCTTCACATTGCCTTAGTGAACGTGCTCCAAAAATTGGGGAGGACTTTTTTACCATTTGCATTGCCCAACGAATAGCAATTTGCGAAGGTGTGTGATCAATTTCTTTACTAAGCGCTTTAATTTCAGCTGACATGGCTAAGTTTCTTTCACTAAGCCTAGCAGACACACCTTTTGTCATTCGTTTTGGATCACTGTTCTCTTCTAGATATTTTCCTGTAAGTAAGCCTGCGGCTAAGGGGCCAAACCCGCAAAAAAGCATATCATCATGCTCACAAAGTGGAATAATCTCCCTGTCTGCAGTCCTTTCAGTTAAGCAATATTCAACTTGATATGCTGCAAATTGATTCCACCCCCTTAGTTCAGCTAAAGTATTACAACGGCTGGTAATATAGGCTGGTGTGTCGGATATCCCAATAGATAATACTTTTCCAGAAGCTAGTAAATACTCTAAATTTCTCATTAACTCTTCAGGAGCAACAAGAAAATCCCATGCGTGAACATAATATAGGTCAATATAGTCGGTTCCAAGCCTTTTTAAAGAACCTTCAACGCTTTGTGTCATATTTTTACGACTATTACCGGAAAGGTTAATTTTATTGGATTCTGTCAAGGAATATTTGGAAGCGATTATCAGGTTGTCTCTTTCTGATTGGATAAACTCACCTAAATACTTTTCTGAAGTTCCTGTTGTGTAAATGTTTGCAGAGTCAAAGAAATTTCCACCAGCATTGCAGAATGCATCAAAAATACGTTTTGATTCTTCTTTGTTAGATCCAAAATTCCAGTCTGTTCCAAAGGTCATAGTCCCTAAACATAACTCTGATACCTTGATGCCAGTCTTACCTAATAGTTTATAGTCCATAATTTATTCTTTATAGGGTAAATATAATCGTAAGAAAAATAGAGATGAAATTTATTTGGGTTTTTGCCAATTAAAATTTTCAAATAATTTGTCCCAATCACTAGGAAAACCACTTTTTAAAATTAGTGAATCTCCGCTATTTGGTTGTTTAATAGTTAGTTCACTCGCATGCAAAAACATGTTGTTCCAACTAAATTCATGTTGAAACATTCGATTATGAAATCGATCTCCATACTGATAATCCCCTACAATAGGGTGGCTTATTTTGTTTGCGTGAATGCGAAGTTGGTGCATTCTTCCCGTTTTTGGTGTAAATTTTACCAAGCTGTATCTTGATTTATCATAAGGGCGAACGGGAATATCCAATTCAATTGTTTCAATTGTTTCGTATTCAGTTAGTGCCTCTTTGTACATTCCTGTTTCAGCATTTTTTGTAGGAGTGTCAATAATTCCTTTAGGAGGGCAATATCCGCGAACTATTGCGTAATAATGTTTCTGAACCTTGTTGTTTTCAAATTGTTGCTGATAGTCTTTAACGAATTCTTTTTCCTTAGCTAAAAGTAAAATTCCAGATGTTTTTCTGTCTAGTCTATGGATTGGGTAAAGTTCTTGTTCCGTTTGCTTCTTTAACAAAGTAACTAAATCATCGTCTTTGATATTTCGGGCAAAATAAGATGCGTAAACCAGAGTGTTATTTGGTTTGTTAACTGCTATAATAGAATCATCTTCATGTATTATTTCAATGCTTTCTGTCACTTCAAAGTATACTTCTAGGTCTCAAAAGTATGTATTAAAAGTGTATTGTTTTTATTATATTTTTGAGAAATGTAACTTATTCAGTTATAAAGACACTTACTAAATGAACACCAGTTATATTTGGGGATGAAGGAATCTAAACAAGAGCATTTTCTAAAACTTTACAAGCCGATTCATGATAGGTTTGAGCGCTTCTGCAGAGCAAGGGTTTACGGAGATATGGAGTTTAGCGATTTAATGAATAATACTTTATTAGTAGCCTATGAAAAACTAGATACTTTAAAGTCAGAGAAAGCATTCTTATCCTTCTTATTTAGTATTAGTGTTCGCATATTGGCAAATAGCCATAGAAAGAAGAAGGCAGATTCGGAACAAACTCAAGATAAGTTAATCGCTTACTCGGACGTTAATGCTAATACAGAGATAGATGCAGAAGTTTATTTATTGCATAGAGCACTGGCATTATTGCCAGAAGCGCAACGTGAAGCATTGATATTATTTGAAATATCAGGGTTTAGCATAAAGGAAGTTGCAGGGGTACAAGCTGCTTCAATATCAGCAGTAAAGCAGCGATTGAAAAGAGGAAGAGAGAAACTTACTGAGATTCTGACATTCGAATCTGAATACAAAACAGGGGAGGTGAACTATGAATAAAGATCAGAACCATATTGACAACTTGTTTGATAAAGCAAGAAATCAGCAACCTGTAACTTCTTTTGAAGAAACCTCAGGGCAATTCCTAAACGATTTAGAAGCTGGAAAAACCAGTAGTTTAACTCAAGGAGTAGCCAAGTCATTTAACTTTAAATATCTGATTATGTTATCAATTATAAGTGTCATCGTCGTATCAGCAGTAATCTATTTCAATTCAAACGAACCAGCCGAATCCGAGGTAGCCATTGTTCCAATAGAAAAAGAAATAATAGAAGAGAAGGTGGAAGCACCGTTAGAATTAAATGAAGAAATTATAATTGTAGAGACAGTTACCATAGAAAAAGAGAAAGTTAATATAGTAACATCCACGTACAATGCTCAAGTGAGTGATTATATGGTTATTAGTACTAGGGAGTTTGAAGAGGTTGTAAATTATGATTTATTGATTGAAAGGGAAGCGCTTGTTAATAAGCAGAACGATCCAGAATATCGATTTCCAAAATTGACTGCAGATCAAATAGCATCGACTAAAAAGCAAAAAAAGCAAATGCTCAAACAATTAAATAAACTGGATAAAAAGAAATATGCGTATATACCAAGTGGCTCGTTTGATCACAATGGTAAAGCTATATCGGTTCAGGCTTTTTATATGCAAACAACAGAGGTAACGGTTTTGGAGTACAGAACCTTTATATTTGACTTACTTATTCAAGATAGAAAAGAAGAGTTTTTAAAAGCAAAGCCGGATCAAGAGCAATGGAAATTTATTATGGGAAACCAACAATCTTCTATGCAGCCAATGGTTGATAATTATTTTTCGCATTCTGCATATAATCAGTATCCTATGAATAATATTAGCAGAGAAGGCGCTGAGATATATTGTAAATGGCTGACCACAGAAGCATCTAAGGTTAGAAAAGATAAAAAACAAGTGCTAAATGATGTTAGGCTGCCTTCAGACTATGAATGGATGTTTGCGGCTAAAGGTGGAGAGGATAATACGGAATCTTTCCCATGGAAAACTTCAAGTATTCGAAATGAAAAAAATTGTTACTTGGCTAATTATAAGCCTCGAACGGATAGTATTTTCATTTCTGAAAAAGGAGAGTATGAAAAATGTCCAGGTGGTTGTAATATATTTTATGCAGATGGTGCATTTCTTACTGCTAAGGTAGATTCCTACCTGCCAAATAAATATGGTCTTTATTGTATGGCTGGAAATGCTGCAGAGATGGTTGTTAATTGGAAAGATAAATCTCCAGGGACAAAGGGAGGAAGTTGGATTAGTGATTTACCTGAATTAATGATTACTGGAGAAGATAAAAATAGCGGTATTACAGAAGCTAAAGCGCATATAGGATTTAGAGTTGTGGTGACTCATATTAGTGAATAATAAGTCAAATCTAAGGCATTTTGGATCGGAAATCAGTATTCAAATGTGATGATATTACTTCGATTATTGCTTCTTGTAAAGTGAAAAATTTGTAACTCAGTGATTACTCTGTGATCCCTAATTGTGATAACTTAGTTCACAAAGTAATGGCTTTTTTTAAGCCTATTTTTTGTTTTCTCCATCTTCACTTATCAAAATGAATTTTAAACGCAAATTCGCAGAAAACAAAAATGGTCGCTAATCGCGACCATTTACTTTGCAGAGGAGAAGGGATTCGAACCCCCGATACCCTTGTGGGGTATACACACTTTCCAAGCGTGCGCCTTAAGCCACTCGGCCACTCCTCTAAAAAACAAACTCTCCTATTAGGAGAATGCAAATAAACCAAAAATTTATTAGAACTCGCCTAAAAAAACAAAAAGCATATTCTTGGATTGCTTTTTGTACTTTTGTAAAATCAAATTTAACAACGAATGAATAACTTTAGCGCAATTGCTTTTTTACTATTTTTTCTTTTGAGTCAAGTAACTATTTCTCAAATAAATCAACCTGGACAGAACAGTGTTTTGAATAGCACAATGAATACACCAAATGGAGGTTATTCAGAAAGTATTACGCCTTTAGATGCGCCGCCGCATAAAGGTGTTGTTAAAGAATCAGGTAAATATTATATTGAAGTGGTTGTAAACTGGATGTTGAGTAGCAATAACACTGTTTTCTATTTACTGAAAAGTGATGGTAAGCCAGTAGATAGAGAAAAAATTACTTGCACTGCAGCGATTCAAAGAACAGATGCTGAAGATGAGTCTCAAATAGTTAAAAAATATGGGCTGAATGCTTTTTCAACACATTTGAAAAGTGGTGAGGAGTACCATTTGAAAATTACTTTCAAAAAGAAAAAGAAAGAATACACAGCTGTTTTTCAAACATCTGGAAAATAATTTGGGAATATGTATTTCTTATAATTTGGGTAAACGCAAAAAGAAAAAGGACTGATCTCAAATAATGATTGAATAGTTTATTAAACCTTAGCTGTCCTTGTTAATAAACTTTTCAATTCTCCTTCGATAGGCAGTAACTTTTGCGTTCGCAAATCCATCATAACAAACGTGATGTCTGCTTCAATTGATTTTCTTTCTGATCCTTTAATGAAAGCTTCTTGATGAATCGTAAGGCTTGTATTTCCTATTTTTACTAATTCAGAATGTATCACTAAAGTGTCTCCTAATACAGCTGAACCTTTAAAGTTGATGTTGATGTTAACGATAATAAAACCCCAACCTTTTTCTTGAAAATATGCAGGTGGATAATCCTCGTAATGACACCATCTAGCTTCTTCTAAAAGTTCTAGATACCTGGCGTTATTAACATGTTGGTAGGCATCTAAATGATAGCCTCTTATTTTTATTTCCGTTGTACTCTTGTTCATTCGTTTTCTTTAGCGAGTCAAATGTATTCAAAATTTTGAGTAAACTAAATTTGAAAATAGCTTATCCTAAGTAAAGGGTAATTATGCGTCATTCTACTGGCTATACTTTGATTCAATAATTAGCTTTTGAACCCTATCTAATATATGTTAATCTTGAAACTTTATTGTAAACTTGGCCCCATTATCATTTTCATACTTGATTTCCGCCTCAATTTGATCTGTTAGCGCTTGGATAATTTCTGAGCCTAAGGAAACTGGTTGTTCGAGGCTGAAATTTTCTGGAAGCCCAATTCCATTATCTTGAACGATTAACTCAACGGTTTGGTTATTTCTTATTAAGTGTACTTTTAATTCAGGATGTTCAATTTCTTTGAATGCATGTTTTACCGAGTTTACAATCATTTCAGATATAATTAAGCCAAGAGGAATTGCAATGTCCAATTTAAAAGACACTTCATTTGAAGTAACTTCACATTTTAGGTTGGAGTTTACTTGTTGCTGCGAATGCATAATTTCCATTAAGTAAGATTTAAAATCTACACGGTCAATTTTATTTTCCTGATAGAGTTTTTGATGAATTAAGGCAATGGCTTCGATTCTTCGCCTGCTTTCATCTAGTACTTGAGAAACATCCTTGTCTTCGATTGCATTGCTTTGGAGCGAAAGTAATGACGAAATTATTTGCAGATTGTTTTTTACTCTGTGATGAATTTCTTTTAAGAGTATTTGCTGATACTGGTGTTGCGAAAAAATTTCTTTGTTTTGCTTTTCCAAAGCCTCATTTACTACCACTAAGGCTTCATCTTTTTTATTTATAGTTCTACTAAAATATATCATAATTACAATGATAATTAAACCAGTGCTTGTTAGATTTATAAGATTTATAATGGTCTCGGTGTTTGATTCTATAAAATATAATGAACGGCCATCTTTGAAAATATACCAGAGAAGCACTAGTAAGGTAATTATAGATCCATTAAAAACGAAGGTTATCCAAATTTTCCAATTAGTGTTCAATAAAAAAACCGTTGGTAATAAAAACAAAAAATAGAAACATCCGGAATTCCATCCAATAAAGTACGTATGAATGGAAACTTCTATCGCTACCACATAACCGCCTATTAAAAAGGAACTTTTGGCATTTATTTTGTCAGATTTTAAAAGCCAAAAACAACTTAGAAATATAAAAAGTCCGGTAATAGAGGGAATAATAGCAATAAATTCTCCGATATAAATAAAAATGCCAGAAATATATAAATTTGTAATCATACCCGTCAAAAGGGCGGGTATCATCGCTGATTTATATCTGTTATTAGTCTGGGGCTCTATCATATGCATCTCTAAGGTACATTAAATTTATTATGTTATATTATTTGTAGGGAGGTTTACGCAGATTTATTGACAAATAATTCGTTAATTGTATAAACTTCAAAAAATGAGAAAAGGATACTTTACACTAACCCTAGTAATTTGCATATTCATTATATCTTGCGAAAAAAAATGTGATTGCAACCAACCATGGGACTCAAGTTTTACATATGTTAAAAATGACTTGGTGTCTTACGATGGAAAATGTTGGAAAGCTGTTGCTCAGGGCAGGGGTATTGAACCAGGTCCCTGGCTACAAAATGGAAATGACATTTGGGAAGAATGTAATAATAGTAACTAAATACTTTCATATTTATGCTGGGATTAAAATTAGAAACAGACCCGAGGTGGGTAAATATAGTAGAATCTAACATTGAGGAAATTTTGACCGACCACGCTTGGTGTGAGCAAAAAGCAGCCACCAATGCAATTACCATAATTTCTTTAAATTCCGACAAGGACGATCTGGTTACAGATTTATTAGCTTTAGCACAAGAAGAACTTTCGCATTTTAAAATGGTGCATGACGTCATTAAAGAAAGAGGGTTCAAATTGGGTCGCGAGCGCAAGGATAGCTATGTAAATGAGTTGTTTAAATTCAAAATGAAAGGAGGGAATCGTCAGCAAAGTTTAATTGATCGGCTTTTGATATCAGCAATGATTGAGGCGAGAAGCTGCGAACGATTCAAAACACTTTCTGAAAACATAAGTGATAAAAAACTCGCTAAATTTTATCATGATTTAATGGTTTGTGAAGCTGGACATTATACACTTTTTTTGCGTTATGCACGAAAGTATGGTGTGGGTATAGATGTGGACAAGCAGTGGAAATCATTAATAGAATTTGAAGGAGAAGTTATCAAAAAGTATGGAAAAAAAGAGACCATACATGGGTAAAACAAAAGGATGTCGCTTCCTATAGCATTAGGAATTCAAGCCTTAAAAATTAGAAATAGCAAGTAGCATCCAAACAAAAAACCAATTTAATTGTTGGCGCTTCTAAAGGAGGAGTTCGATGGTGTTTCTAGAATTAATTCCGGAAGTTGACCTGTTTTTAGAGGTTTTGTGGATTCCTCTCCACATGAGAAAAGGAAGGGTGTTACGAGAATTGCAAATAATGTTTTCATATCGCTTGTTTTTAAGTTTAAACAAGGATATAAAAAACTAAGTCCTGCTAAAAGCAAGACTTAGTGAATAGGCATTGTGAGATAGGGAAGAGGGTTATTTCTCAATTTTAACTCTAATCCCTTCACTGTGTGATGTAAACTCTGGAGCGTACATACATTGAATTGTAGTAATGCCATTTGAAAAGTCTCCATAGTGTGATACTCTTAAGTCGTATTCGAATACATAGGTTCCTTTTCGAACCACATCCATAAAGAAATTTGTAGAAGCGTCTTTAGTGCTTTCGTAATAACCTAATCCATCTTGGTATCTATATCTGGAAATTACATTAACAGGTTCAAAACTGGAAGCCCGCATATCTTTCATATGTACATATTCCAAATCTCTATCGGTACGTAATTCAACACGAACACGAACTTTATCTCCAGGTTTTATCTTCGTGCTCTCCGTTATTGGGCTCATTACTGGCCCCGAATCTGTGTTCTTAACCAAGAATAGTTTCTTGTCTAATTTTAATGGCGTTTCATGCGGCGTGATTTTATCCAAATCTTCAAAATACTGCCAGTACATTGCTCCCCAACTTACTCCTTTTGTTTTTCTAGTGACCGATACATTCCCCATTTCAGGTTGTATGTCACCACCACTCCATGAGGTTTTAAAGTAGCCTGTTCCAGCTTCAACTTTTGCACCCAATGCTATTGGATCAATTACTTTTCCTGCTACTTTGATTTCAACCATTTCATCATTGGTAAGTAATTCTGTTCCCCTCAATAAGAGGGCGTAACAGGCTTCAGCAGTTGCTTTTGTTGTTTTCCAATCTGTTGTTTGTTTCTGCTTAAGTAACCAAACTTTCATGTCCTCAACAGCGGTTTCATCATTATTTACTTCATCAAAAGCTTCAATTAACAATGCTTGTGTTTCTATTGGGGCTTGATACCAGTAGTAACCACCAACGTTATCCTTCCAATACATTCCTAATTCTTCGTGTAAGATTGAACGTTCTTTAATTGAAGCTAACACTTGTTGTGGTAATTTTTCAACGCCAAATCGGTGTGCCTCTAGAGCAATCATTCCTTCGGTGTAAATACTAAATTTCATCCAGTATTTTTTTGCTTGTTCTTGATAATAATCAATAGCTTCTTTTAACCTACTATGCATTGGGAGGTCCTTAAAATAACTTCTTGCATATAAATATTGAATTTGTAATTGTCCAATATGTTGTTCTTTCATGTAGTTCGGGTAGTGTTTTTTAGTCCATTCATAATCCTCAACAAGTCTAGCGTCTAGATATCCAACACCTTTTTTGATCATTTTCCATACATCTGCATTTTCTCGAACATTTTTAACTCCTAGATTGTCCAAATGGCCCATTCCTGTAATAATATGTTGCGTAATGTAACGGCTGTCTGACATTCCAGGAAACCAGGGCCATCCACCATTTGCTACTTGTGCTTTCTGTAATTTACGCATGGCTTTGGTAAGCTCATTGTCCATTTTGTTTAGGTCGAATAATAGTGCAACTCGTTTCTTGCGTTCCCCTTCATCTTGAGCGTTTAATACCCAAGGGGTTTCTTGCAGTAGCAATGACTTTAACTCTTGATTTTTTTCCAGATTGGACATAAAGGCTTCAGGGCTTTGCTGTTTCCAATTGTCAAATACTGCTTTTATTTTTGGACTTGAATTAACAATGCTGCTTGCCAACGAATTAGAATAGTAACGTGTAAACGTTTGTTCAGCACATTCATAAGGATATTCCATCATGTACGGCATTGCTTGTATAGCATACCAAGCCGGATTAGACGTGTACTCTAATGTTAGTTTATGCTGTTTTAAAGTTGAGGAACTATTGGAGTTAATCAATTTGGTGAACGTGAAATCTTTTGTTCCAATCCCTTTACTTGGAAGAGGCATGGATTCCGTAACTAGCATTCTGTTTGTTAAAATTGGTAGTGCCATTTCTTCACCATCTGTAAAGTTTTCTGCTTTGGCAACTACTCTGTAAGTTACTGCTCCAATTCCTTCTGGAATAACAATGTCCCATGCTAATCTGGCACTTTGTCCTTTTTTGGTAGTAAAAGGTATAATGGCATTGTCATTTTTAAATAATGCATCAATCGGCTTCATTGTTAGCGCATTAAACAACAATAATTGTGCATTGCCTGATAAATCTTTTTCAGCAAGGTTAGACACTTTAGCTGTAAATGTCATTTTATCTCCTTCTCGCATAAATCGAGGAGCATTTGGCATTACCATCAGTTTTTTTTGTGTAACTACCTCTTCTGTGATGTAACCTACTTTTAAATCTTTGGTATGGGCCATTGCCATAAATTTCCACTTAGTTAATGCTTCGGGAATAGTGAATTTTACAATTATTTCTCCCGTTTCATTCGTTTCTAGCTGTGGGAAAAAGAATGCTGTTTCATTTAGGTTGGTTCTGGCTTTTATGTTTCCTAAACCATTTTGATCTTTGGTGTTAGTTGCTCCTTTATAAGTTTCTCCATCTTTACTTAATTTTTCAATTTTTTGATCGACTACGGTTGGTAATTGATTCGTGTTCATGCTAATACTTTCCATGATAGCTTCATCTTCCATTTCTTCAACCGCAACTTCCGCGTCAGCATAGTCTAATACCATGTCATCTTCTCTTGCAGTCGAACCAACAAGGTTTTTGTAACTATAACCATAATAGTTAACGGAATAACCAAACCAATTTAGTTTATCATAGTTTCTAAAATACATTTGAGAATATTCATTCCAATGATGGTCCCATAATTGAGAGTTTTTTGCGGAAAAACTGTTATTTGTCCATTGTTTGTTAGAGTAATAAGAATTGTAGATGTTCATGTAAAAACCATTGGAAGCAAAAGCGTCTAAAGAAGCATCATACATGGTGGCTAGCATTTCAGCTACAACTTTTTCTCCTTTAGGGCCTTTTATTTTCAATTTCCATTCTTCTTTTTGTCCTGGAAGTAATTTGTTCCTAAAAGTTTCAAATTCTATATCCAAAGTTTTATTTGAATATGGAACCGTTATCGTTTCCCTTGTGTTAAATACTCTCCCATGTTTAACTAAACTAAAGTGAATTGTAAAGTTCCCTCTGTGTTTTTCCAATACAGGAATGGTTATCTTCTTTTGTTCTTTCGATAAATTAAACCATTCTTTATGCACGATTTTACCTTTGTGTTCTATTTCATACAATACTTTTAGGTTTTCATCACCTGTCGCGATTAAAAACTCAGCATTTTCACCGGGTTCCACATAGCTTTTAACTGCAGTAAACCGCCATGTTTCGTTAGTTGGATTGTTATTAGATTTGTTGTCGTAAAGAGTAAAGTATTTGATATCTTTAACTTCTTCTCCAAAAGCATCAATACTAGATGCTTCTAAAACATATCTACCAGAAGTCCAACTTTTCATTTGGTTAAATTCTGCAGAGTCACTTGTTTCAGTGTTGAACGGAATGTTTAGCACCTCTTTTCCTTTTTTGAATGTGGTTACATCGTTTTCTTTCTCATATAAGTCATGTGGGAATAATTTGTAATATTCTTTCTTTGTGAATTCTTGATTGTCAGGACGACCCCAAAGTGATGTTCTGAAAACCTTAGATGGTTCTTCTAATTTGTGAACGACAATCTTTCCTTTCGCTTTAATTTTCTCTCCATTAAGGTTTTTGGTGTTGACCTTGAATTTATTTCTTGATTTTCTATCAAACTGGTTCGATATACCAATCGATAGATTCATTGCGTTATAGCCAACCATTACGTAATGAGAGTTACTGTGCGTTTCTCCATTAATATCTGTTACATCTGCCTGTACTGTATAACTATATGTTGGATAATATTTCTTTTCAATCGATTTATCTTCATCTGCATTAAAAGAAATAATAAACTCTCCATTTTCGTCAGTTTTAGTAATTCCATTCGTTATTTCTATTGCTTGAGAATTAGGGTAGTATCCCCATTTGTACCAACTCCAGGATGGGAATGAAGCTGATCGAGTAACTCTATATTGTACATTAGCGCCATCAATGTTAGATCCTGCGTAAGCTTTAGCAGTTCCAGTCACTTTAATTTCTTGCCCAATCTTGTAAACTCCTTCGATCGGTTCAAAGTTAACTTCGAATTTTGGCCGTTTGTATTCTTCAACTCTAAAATATTTACTTCCATTTGCATCTCGAATATGCATCTGTCCATTCAACATACCTAATGGCGCTGTAAACGAGCCACTAAAAGTTCCATATTCATTTGTAGTTAATTTTAAATCTCCTATTTTTTGGTTATTCACATCCATAAATTCTACTGTAGAAGATTCCGCTTTTACTAGTGTATGTTCATCGTTGTCATGGTGAATTTTAATTCCTTTGAAATAAACAGTTTGTCCAGGCCTATAAATGGCTCTGTCAGTAAAGAAATGGCTTGTGGTATGAGCTCTTGGGCTCCTGTCGTAGGGTTTGTATTGATACAATTGACTGGTTGTATTGTATCTATCATCCTTATGCGTTACATCCAAATATAAATACCTATATTGTTTAGCACTTTTAATATTTAAATGTCCATTTTCGTTTGTTGTATAACTCTCTTCTTTTATGATGTCATATATACGAGTAGAACGGTTGTATTTTCGTATGTATAATTGAACTTTAGCTTCTTTGATAGGTGTTCCGGTTTCTCTATCTAAAACAGTAACGTCAAAAGTTTCGTCGTCATTTTTGCGGTAGATATAACTTAAATTACTACTCCAAAAAGAACCGTAAGCAATTGCATTATTTTTAATTGTAAACTTTTTGTTTGGCGAGGCAAGTATAACATATTGCCCTTTTGGAAGCCCTTCAAGTTTTAATTCGGTTGAATGTAATTGAAAATCTCCGAAGTTTTTTATTTGCTTACTCCATGATTTAACCGTTTCTTTCTGAAGAAAGGAGTTCATTAATTCTTTACCGTATTTGTTCTCAGTTAAAAAGTAATTCCAGTCAATTTTGATAATTCTAAAATAAAGTGAGTCAATGTTTTTAGTGGATAAAGAAAATTTCCCAAGGGTATTTGGCTGGTAAACCGGCTACATAGAAAAAGAGATTTTTTTGTTTTGGATTTGCTTCAATAAGCTTTTACATAGCCTGGCACCATAGGAATTAGGGTTTTTGTTAATAACAGCAGAACATATTTCATGTGCTCTCTTTTTCTCCCATTGGTTTTCTTTTGTTTCGGAATTGTATTTATTTCCTCGTTCATTAAGATATTCGGCTATAAAAAATTGAATTTCATCATTAGCTTCGTTTGTACTATACTTTTCAGATAGTTTGTTTAATGCCAAAAAGTATAACTCTTCTTTATTTGTTTCGATGGAGTTGGACCTGGCAAATTTTAAACGCCTTAATTCCAGATCAATTAATGCAGTTGGTTTTTCATCACTTAAATGAAATTTGGTTAATTCTTGTAGAATTCTAACTTCGTATAATTCGCTGGACAGTGTGTCATTAGAATCTGTTGACAACATTGAAAATGCTTCAGCTGAACCAAAATATTCCTTTCCATTCAATTTAAATTGATCTGAAGGCCGAGTTAAGTTTCTTTCTGGATTTTGAAAAAAGTCTAAAGCTCTATGCGCTAAGAAGTCATAAAGACTAGGTCGTTGTTCATTATCATCGGTATAGCTTGTAAGCATTTCATCAAAGTCTTTGATATCTGTATGCTGTAAACTATCTTTATTCGAAATAGCCAACTGATGTTGTTTGTATACTTTATCTATTATAGTGGTTAAGTCCCAAGTCCGAATATCATCGTTATCGAAATTGATAGTTTGTGTCCTGTTTATAAACTTCCATCGATTACTTTGATAATATCCCCAATAAGTTTCTGCTGTAACTGAATGAATGATTTGTTTTAAAGGGAATGTCGATTTTTCCGAAACCTTATTCAACTGATTTAGTGCTACTATGTATTCATCTTCAGTCATGTAAGAGTTGTATTTCATTTTATGTATTACCGACTTGACTACTTGGGGAGAGTTTTTAGCAGCACTGGCTGAGTCAAAAATTACAGAAACAACATCTAATGCAGATTTATACAAGCCAATTTTTTGCAGCGAATCAACTTTACTCCACATGTTTTCAAAGTTTCCTTCGAAATCATAGGAAAGCATTTCTATTTCTGGTGCAATAGGCTCAGGTATGGTTTCTATTTTGTTTTCGCAGGAGTTGGAAGTCAACAATATTAAGGTAAATGATAAAAGAGTGAGGTTTAGAAAGGCTTTTATAAGCATAGTAATGTATTTTTTTTTAAAATTACGGTTTAATCAGTTAGGAATACACATCAAAACTTCATTAGTTCAATTATAAAATAGTTTTTATATTATTTTTTTAGTGATGCAAAAATCAGAAAACATTGTTCATATTTAACATTAATTATAAGTGCTTATTTTGATATATTTTTATCTTTGCACGAATTTATTTTTGGAATCTTAATTTGTAAATTCAAGTCAATGCCACAAACCACAACAAAATTTATCGGAGAAGGATTAACATACGATGATGTATTGTTAGTTCCGGCTTATTCTGAAGTATTACCGCACGAAGTTAAACTAACTACTCAATTTACACGAGGAATACAGTTAAATGTGCCGATCGTTTCAGCTGCAATGGATACAGTAACGGAAAGTTCTTTGGCAATATCTATTGCTCAACAAGGAGGTATTGGTGTAGTTCATAAAAACATGAGTATTGAAGCACAGGCTGATGAAGTTCGAAAGGTAAAGCGTTCAGAGAGTGGTATGATTCTGGATCCTATAACTGTTTCGAAAGACAAAAAGGTGAAAGATGCTTTAAAATTAATGGCAGAAAACAAAATTGGCGGGATTCCTGTAGTAGACGCCAACAATGTTTTGGTAGGTATTGTTACAAATAGAGATTTGCGATTTGAAAAAGAAATGTCCAAATCAATTGAACTGGTAATGACAACCGAAAATATTATTACTGCAAAGGGTAAGGTTGAATTAAGTGTAGCGGAAAAAATATTACAAGAATATAAAATTGAAAAGCTTCCTGTTGTTGACGAAGAAGATAAATTAATTGGCCTTATAACTTTTAGAGATATTATTAAAGTTAAAGAACATCCTAATTCATGTAAAGATGAACATGGAAGATTAAGAGTAGCAGCAGCAGTTGGGGTTACAGAAGATGTTTTAGAAAGGGTTGAAGCTCTGGTTAATTCAGGAGTAGATGCAATAATTATTGATACTGCTCACGGTCATTCTAGAGGTGTGGTTGAAGTATTAAAGAAAGTGAAAGCTTCATTTACAGAGTTACAAGTAGTTGTTGGAAATATTGCTACAGGTGAGGCAGCTTTGGCTTTAGTAGAAGCTGGAGCGGATGCAGTTAAAGTAGGAATTGGACCAGGTTCTATTTGTACTACGAGAGTTATTGCTGGTGTAGGTGTTCCACAATTGACAGCAGTTATGAATGTTGCTGAAGCTTTAAAAGGAACAGGGGTCCCAATTATTGCCGATGGAGGTATTCGTTTTACAGGAGATTTGGTTAAGGCAATTGCAGGTGGAGCGGATACAATTATGATGGGCTCAATGTTTGCTGGAACAGAAGAATCACCTGGAGAAACAATAATTTACCAAGGAAGGAAGTTTAAGGCTTACCGAGGAATGGGGTCTTTAGAAGCAATGCAAAAAGGTTCGAAAGATAGATACTTCCAATCCGATGAAGCGGATGTGAAGAAATTAGTGCCAGAAGGTATTTCTGGACGTGTTCCTTTTAAAGGGAAATTAGAAGAAATTATGCATCAATTAATTGGAGGGATTAGAGCTGGAATGGGTTATTGTGGTGCTGCAAATACAATTGATTTGAAAGAAGCAAAATTTGTAAAAATTACAAGTTCGGGAATTGCTGAAAGTCATCCACATGATGTTGCTATTACTAGAGAAGCTCCTAATTATAATATTAAATAAATTAACCAAAAAATGAGAAATTTACTAATCATAGTTTGTGCAATTGGATTTGCATTACCAACATACGGTCAAGAAAAAGGCGATGTTTTAATGACAGTCAATAATGTGCCTGTTTATAAGGCAGAATTTGAACAGATTTATTGGAAGAATAAGAAAGAGAAGGTTGCCACTAAAGAAGATTTAGATGAGTACATGGAGTTATTCACCAAATTCAAGTTGAAGGTAACAGAAGCTGAAGATTTAGGAATGGACACTGTAGCATCATTTATTAAAGAGTTGGATGGTTATAAAGTACAATTAGAAAAGCCGTATTTAGTGGATAAAAAGGTAAATGAAAAATTGATCACTGAAGCTTATGATAGAATAAATACTGAAATTAGAGCAAGCCACATATTGATTAAAATGGATGGATCGGCAACACCTGAGGATACGCTAAAAGCATATAATAGGATTAAAAATATTAGAGAGAAAATTTTAAGGGGTGATTTAACTTTTGCAGAAGCTGCGAAAAGAATGTCGGAAGATCCATCTGCTAAACAAAACAATGGAGATTTGGGTTACTTTACTGCTTTCAGGATGGTTTATTCATTTGAATCTGCAGCATTCAATACACCAGTTGGTGAGATTTCTCAACCTTTTCGATCTCGTTTTGGTTACCATATTGTAAAAACTGTTGATAGCCGAGCGGGTAGAGGTTCTGTTAAAGTTTCTCATTTAATGCTGAGTATTAAGAAAGATATGTCAGAATTGGATAAAGAGAACTTAAGAAAGAAAATTTACGAGCTGTATGAAAAGCTGGGCGAGGGAGAATCATTTGTTAAATTAGCCAAAGAATTTTCTGAAGATCGTCAGTCTAAATTAAAAATGGGGCAGGAAGCTTGGTTAAAACCGGGAGAAGCTTTTCTTGAATTTGATTCAGTTGCTTTTTCGTTAAAAAATAACGGTGATTGTTCAACTCCGTTTCTAACAAAAGTAGGTTGGCATATTATTAAAAAAGGGGATTATAACCTGTTGGAGATCTTGAAAGTAT